>ENA-OROX01000285-OROX01000285.1-human-gut-metagenome-genome-assembly--contig:-NODE-285-length-52502-cov-5.321906_pt1 | contig 52502 bp, 44 predicted proteins | sample MGYA00242133_ERZ509058 | MGnify/ENA primary metagenome ERZ509058 (study PRJEB26280, sample SAMEA2338751) | human gut metagenome | biome: human gut; feature: human-associated habitat; material: faeces...
GCAGATAACTATTGCATGTTCGCACTGGTAAGGTCCTATATTTAACCCGCAACCGACAGGGTATATGGAATACCGTACAAATCTCTATAGTCTCCGCAGCAATACGGATGGATTATTTTTTAACTTTCGGTCTCTTAGCGCCGTATTTGGAACGGGCCTGTTTTCTGTTAGCAACACCTGCGGTATCAAGAGTACCTCTGATGATGTGGTATCTTGTACCAGGTAAGTCCTTAACCCTTCCACCACGGATAAGAACAACGCTATGCTCCTGAAGGTTGTGACCTTCTCCTGGGATGTAGCTTGTTACTTCGATTCCGTTGGAAAGACGAACTCTGGCGATTTTTCTAAGAGCTGAGTTAGGCTTCTTAGGAGTTGCAGTCTTAACTGCTGTACAAACGCCACGTTTCTGTGGTGCAGACTGTTCAACTGCTTTCTTTCTTAAAGAGTTGAATGTTTTCTGGAGAGCCGGAGCTGTAGATTTCTTTACAGATGTCTGGCGTCCTTTTCTTACTAACTGGTTGAATGTTGGCATTCCATTTCACCTCCCGATTTATTTCTCCATAGATTTTTCTATGGGGCCTTGCGGTTGCTATTCGTGTAATTACGCACAAAAAAATTAAACGTTCCTTTTGCACGCTTGCTCATTATATCCCGTAAAACTCACACTGTCAAGGCATTTCTCCTGAATTTTACAGTATTTTTTCATATTTTTATCATAACCAAAAAATCCTTTCCTCATACACTACATCACCATATTAAACTTATCTGACAATATGCTCCCCCTCCAACCACTTTACTGCCACTTCCCCACTGCGAATCCCAGCGCCGGATAATATTTATTTTGTGTGCATTTGCAGGATGCTTAGAGATACTTAATCTGCAGAAATCTGCGTTATGAGCAGACCGTCTCACGTGTTTGAGCGAAGTTTGCAACGTAGCGAGTTTGAGAGGGCTGCTCATGCTTTTAGCAGATTTCTGCAGATTTAGTATCTCTTAGCGTCCGAAACCGCACACAAAATAAATATTATCCGGCGCGTCCCCTTCACTAACAATTGCATTTCCCCCTCCCTTTTATTATAATAACAACCAAAGCAGGCAAATCAACTTGCAGACACACTATAACATTCTATAAACTCAGGAAAGGACACTATAATATATGAAGAAACCCAGCATGATCAGCATCCTTTTGTTTCTGACAGGACTCCTGTGCATCATAGCCCTGATCTTCTTTAACAGGACCACACTGCACCAGATCCTTACCACTGAAAAAGAAGTCGATACAATCTCCGAACAGATCACTGCAAAACACGACGAAGTCAAACAGGCAGTAGACAAGTACACTACCGCCATAGACACAGTCCAGTCAAATATCAATCGCATGAAACAAAAACAACAGACAGCCACACAGAAAAAAAGCAAAGAAAAAGCTGAAATCCCGAAAGAAGCTTCATCAAAGCCTTCTGTATTCAGCCAGAGCAGCACCACCGCCTCTTCTGATTCCAGTGCCGGCGTTTTCTCCTCCGATGCCGAAACAGGCGGACATATAATAGGAATCGATCCAGGGCATCAGAGTGAGTCCGTGGATATGAGTGCCCCGGAGCCCAACGGTCCCGGTTCTTCTGAAATGAAAGCAAAATGTACCAGCGGCACTCAGGGAACCTACAGTGGTGTTCCCGAATATCAGCTCAATCTGGAGGTCTCTCTTCAACTAAAAGATGAACTGGAACAGAGAGGCTATCAGGTAGTCATGACACGAACAGACAATGAAACAGCCATCAGCAACATGGAACGCGCACAATATGCTGCTTCACAGGGCGCAGAAATCTATGTCCGCATCCATGCAAACGGCGATGATTCCCATACTGCATCAGGGGCACTGACCATGTCACCCTCCCAGAATAATCCTTATATCCCACAACTGTTTGAACAGTCTGATCGATTATCCCGGTGCATCATCGATTCCTACTGTGCTGCAACAGGTTTTCAGAACCTTGGAATCCAGTACACTGACACGATGACAGGAATTAACTGGAGCACTGTTCCTGTTACGATCCTTGAAATGGGATTTATGACAAGCCAGAATGACGATCTGAAAATGAATGACACAGAATTCCAGAAAACAATGGTACAGGGAATCGCAAATGGCATTGACAGCTACTTTGCATCATGATGATGTAAGTGTCAAAAAGCATTTTGCCCCTGACTTGATATCTGCGGATTGCTACGCAGCTTCGCAGTTCCCGCAATCCTGATTACAATAATAATTACGAAAGGAAAACCGCAATGAATAAAAAGCCAAATGAAAAACCTATTTTTCTCTATATAGTGATTGGCATACTGACTGTTGCAGTGATTGCACTGGCAGCTGTTTCATTTTTATCACTGAACCATCTCGTCACACTACAGCAAAAAGTACAGACACTCTCCAAAACCGTAGAGGAGATTTCCACTGATGCAAATACCCTTATCAGTCAGGCAGATCAGTTAGATGAATTAAGAGAACAGGAAAGTTCTGTCAAGGCAGCCACCGGAGAAACATCTCCTGCACAGTCAGAATCCGCTGAACCCTCTTCAGAATCCGAACAGCAGAACGGAACACTTTCCCCTTCCTCCAACAACACATTTACCGACAACACTGATTCCAGCATGGACAATCTCCTGAAACAGGTACAGTCCCTGCTGCCGGCTGATAACGGAACCTGGTCCGTCTATGTCTGCAACCTGCCGAAAAATTCTGAAGGCATGATCAACGATACTCCCATGCAGGCAGCAAGCCTGATCAAACTGTATATTATGGGAGCTGTATACGAAAACTACGATACCCTCTCCCAGTCTCACAACGGAGACGAAATTGACAGTAATATTTCAGCCATGATCACTGTCAGTGATAATGATGCTGCCAACACTCTGGTAAACTGGCTTGGAAACGGCGATGACTCTGCAGGCATGGCAAAAGTAAATGGCTTCTGCCAGGAACATGGTTTCACCAGCACCCAGATGAACCGCCTGCTTCTCGCAGGTAAAGAAAACGGCGACAACTATACATCCGTCAAAGACTGTGGAACCTTTTTAAAGCAGATATACCAGACTGTCAATGGAACCCTTCCCGCTTCTACTCTTCCAAACGCAGATGCAATGTATTATCACTTAAAAATGCAGCAGCGTAAAAACAAGATCCCTGCACAACTTCCAGAAGGCGTCGGTACTGCCAATAAGACCGGCGAACTTGACACTGTAGAAAATGATGCAGCGATCATCTATGATACAGCCAAAGGAATTGACCTTGTAGTATGCTTTATGTCACAGGATCTTACTGATACCGGTGCAGCCCAAAGCACCATTGCTGCAGATGCACGTGCTATCTACGGATATTATAATGAATAAACACACTCTTCTGAATCTACAGTCTATCCAGATAATTGTCATAAATCAGACAGATATTCGCAACCTCCGCAGGTGACTTACTTGATTCGGTTAAAAGAAGGAGACACATCCCTTAACGGGTTGTGCCTCCTTCTGCAAATTCAACAGGAAGAATCGTCAATGTCTCAATCTCTTCCCCTTTTATTTTCTTTAATAAAAGTTCCACAGCCTTTCGTGCCATATCCGGCACCGGCTGTACAATTGTTTATACCATTATGCCTCTTCAGCTTCCCCCTCTTCATAGGACTTCTCCCATATCTCCGAAAATACTGCCAGCGGACAGTCTGTGAGAAGGCACATGAGAAGGAAACATTCGTATGGATTTACTATGTATATCTCTCCCATTCCACATCGAAGCAGAATATCCTGAATCTCATCCAGAAAATGCTTGTATCTGTTAAACGGATCATCATCCTCCATTTCCTGGGAGACGATAAAGAATTCCAGTGTGATCAGGTCAAAGCGCTCCACCGGGAGTTTGTGGCTTAAAATATTTGTAATCCTCTGCCTGCTGAAACGCTTCTGGCTGAAATGCTTTGCCAGAATGGAAGCAGACATTTTCTTCAGATTGCCCATTTTGTTGATGGGGATTCCGCTGCAGATTACTTTTTCCACATCAGAAGGTGTAATTCTTTCTGCTGTCCACACCTTATCCCCACCTTTTTCCTCTTCATCATGCTGATACAGTCCGGCAATAATCTGCTTCGCATGATATAAAAGCTTTGTAAACTCCTGAAATGCCTGACTTTTCTCAGATATGGGATCTACTCTTTTTGATTTCAGTCGGGCAAGATAATCGATCAGTTTCTCCTCCGTATCAAGGCACAGGTTGCTTCCGTATAAAACCTGAGTATTTTCCACTTCCACAGGAGCGAGTATCTCATATTTTTTCTTCAATTCCTCTGCTTTGTGATAACCCTGCTGCGTACTGTAACAATACCAGTAGATCACCTCGTCCGGATTGTGAAAATCAAAATCCTGTTCTTTCAGTACTCTTGTCAGGAAATCCGACACATCCTCTGTGGTCATTTTCAACCCAAACCCCAGAAGAAAAACAGTTTCTCTTTTTACAGATGCCTGATTCAGCCAGTTATTCACCAGTGCCGACAACTTGGTAGAGGTAGGATTCATGGATTTGGGCGTATAGGTTTCCTTAAAGGAATCTACTACGATCTCCTTATACACTTCCTGTGGAACCTCCGAGAAGGGTTCTTCCAGCTCTGCCCTTTCATAAATATATCTCTTCAGATGGTCGCCAAAGGACACCAGTTCCATCTCTTTATATAAATAGTGGAAAATAACATCCGCATCTTCGTCTTCAAAACTGTCCAGGCTTACCACCTGCCGAAATCTCTGTGCCGCCCTTCTGGTAAATTCATACTCCTGTACTTTATCAAACGCAACATTCTGTTCAAAATCCAGATCCTGCATACGGTTCTTCATGCTGCCCCACCTCTCATTTTTTATCTTTCAGATTTTTCATCCATTCTTTCATTCTGCGGACTGTATCCAGCTTCTGTACTTCACAGAGCACGATCGTCACATTATCTCTCCCACCTTTTTGGAGAGCATTTTTAAGAAGATCATTTACGATCTCCGGGATTTCCATATCCTGTGACAGAATCGCCTCTATCTCACTGTCCGAAAGCATATCTGTTACTCCATCTGAACACAGAAGATATCTGTATCCCTCCTTATGCTCGATTTCTGTCACAGAAGGTTCCAGTCTCTGCAGCTCTTCAGGAAGTCCAAGATACTGGGTTAACGGGGCCTTTCCAACTGCCGTACCACCAAAAACATGGTCTGTGGAAATCTGCTGAAGCTTACCGCCATCCATAAAATAAATCCTGCTGTCCCCAAGATTGCAGGCAAACATAGACTCTGGTGTAAAGAGGAGCATTGCCATTGTGCTTCCCATGCTCCAAATATGATGATCTGTTCCATATCTGCATACTGCCTGATTCATCTTCTCACATACATCGTCTATAAAATCTTCCGGCATATCCCTCAGCATTCTTTTATTCGCATTATAAAATTTTCCAAATTCTTCTGATGCAAGAAAGGCTGCAATCTCGCCGCAGCTTTCTCCTCCCATACCGTCAAATACCGCCATTGCCGGTACTCTGTTACCCGAGATAATCTTTGAGCAGATACCCTTTGTTCCTTCATTGTTCACCGGAAGGGATTCCCCAAAACACCAGAAATTATCTTCATTATTTGCCCGGATATTTCCTGTATGGCAGGTATATGCACATTCAATCTGATACATTGCCATTATCTGTCTTTGTTCCTTCTCCCTTCAATGCTTTCAATGAATTGTTCCAGTATTTCTCGCCACGTTTCACGAATTCCTCATTATCTTTTTCGTTATCGTGACATTTTCCATTGGAATCGATCCATCTTATCAGTTCGCCGTCGTTATAATAATAATATTCTGAAGTTTCATCATACCAGATATATGCAAAGAATAATTTCTCTCCCCAGTAGAAATATTCTTCATAAACTCCATCTCCGGATTCTGCCGGATAGACCAGCGCTTTCATGCATTCACTCTCAATATCCAGATTTCCATCTGCCTGCTGAGTAGTCTTTACCCTTCTCAGATATCGCAGAACAGTTCCTTCTGTTCCAACCCAGTCGTAACTGTTCAGATTATCTGTGATAGTTGTTGCCTGCTCCTTGATCGTATCCAGAGCTTTGGAGAAATCTTTGGATCCGGATTTTGTGGAGCTGTATTTCTCATCATCCAGAATTGCGATCGGATTATCCTCCTGTCCTTCCTGAGCATGATCTGTACTTACTCTGTAATAGACGGCGGCCATCATAAGTATCGCTGTACCTGCCACAATTGCAAGCAATGCCCTGCGCAGCAGCTGTTTCTTCCTGCGTCTTCGCTTTCTGGCTTCCACAGCACGCGCAGATCTTATCGCAATTGTTTCTGATGGCGTTTCCTGTGGCTGTATTTTCTGTTCTGCTACAACTGACATTGTTTCTTTATCTGTAAAGCTGCTCGCCGGAACATTGTTTACAGCACGTTTTCTTTTTGCAGCATTCTGAAAATCTGATGTTTTTTTATTTCCCCGGGTATTCTGTACTGACGTATTCTGCACTGTACTTTTTCGTACATTTTCGGCATCTGATGTAACATTCTGTGCTGCTCTGCCGTTCTGTGCAATTGCACTATATGATTCTGTTTTATCCGTTCCTGCTTTCTGAACACCGTTTTGTAACTGCCGGATTCTGCCAGATCTTCCATTTTTCAGATCATCCAGCGCACTATAAAGCTCCTCCGGTGTCTGATATCTCTGTGCAGGATCATAAGCACAGGCCTTCATGATAATACGGGCAAACTGTGTTCCTGCATCCACAGGTGCACTCATCTGCTCTCCTGCAACACGCTTATTTAATGCATTTTCCTTATCCCTGTAAGTGATAAACTGTTTTTCCAGACTCATAAATGGCAGTCTGTTATGATTCATCAGCCTGTACAGCACAATCCCAAGAGAATAAATATCTACCCTGCTGTCATATTTCTCACCTTTATACATCTCAGGCGCCATATAAGAGTAAGTACCTTTCTTGGAAAATCCGCTCATGGTTCGCTCAAGTTCACGTGCAATTCCGAAATCTCCAAGCTTAAAATCGCCAAATCTGGATACAAAAATATTCTCCGGCTTGATATCCCTGTGAATGATCTTAAGTTTCCGGCAATATTCCAGTGCCTTACTCAAATCCATTCCCAGCTTTATTACCTCTTTCTCAGTAAGCTGCTTTTCCGCACAGTAATCCATAAAACTTGTCAGATATTCCATCCTTATGGAAATCTCCCATCCAATGACATCCAGATATTCCATAACCTTAAAATCTTCTACAGAGACAATGTAAGAGTTTCCTCGAAAGTATTCCATGGTACTGATTTCCTGAATACATTCCTCAACCAGATTCTGAAAATACTGTCTTGTGGACTGCTCATCCCCTGTTTCAGAACGTACGCTGTTCAACTCGCTCTGGCTTCCGGGTATATTGATGATCTTGATAGCAGAATAGAAAGATTTTCCACGTTCTGTTCTCTGTGCCTTATACACCTTTCCAAAAGAGCCTTCGCCGATTTTCTCTATGATTTTCCATTCCGGCCATGCTGAAACCGGAAGTTCTTTATCCATATTGCACCTCCATTTCTGTTCAATTTCTATTTCCTTCCCTGTCCCGGTCAATGCTTTTTACAAGCTGTTACCGGAAACAAAAATGTATATTTATCATAACTGTAAAAATACTTCACAGTTCATTACCTGCTCATAATGTACTGGTATTATAACACAAAAAGCAGTTTCTTTGTATTTTTCTCTTTTTTCGGCAATGGAATGTTCCGGAAAATAAAAGAGAACTACCTCGCCGGCAAAATCTGTCGGCACAGATAGTTCTCTTGTGAATTCATATCAAATCAGTCCGGATAAGTTATCTACTCCGTTGGATCATTCGTTGTCTTCTGCATCGTCTGAAGCCTGATCATCAGCTTCGTCTTCAGCAGCCTCTTCTTCATCAGATTCTTCAACATCGAATTCTTCGTCTTCCGGAAGTTCTTCATCCATTGTGACCATCTCATCATCTTTGATTTCTTCATCTTCCGTAAGTTCTTCGGCTATATCTTCAACCTTTACTTCCGGTTCAGGCATTGTGCTGTTGAGCCTTACATCTCTGTAGCGTTTCATACCGGTACCTGCAGGAATCAGTTTACCGATGATTACATTCTCTTTCAGACCGATCAGCGGGTCAACTTTACCCTTGATAGCGGCTTCAGTCAGAACTTTAGTTGTTTCCTGGAAGGAAGCGGCTGACAGGAAGGAGTTTGTAGCAAGAGATGCCTTGGTAATACCAAGCATAACCTGTTTTCCATCTGCAGGCTGTTTGCCTTCTTTTTCCATCTGCTCGTTAACGTCCTCGTATTCAAGGAAGTCAACCAGTGTTCCAGGAAGGAATTCTGTATCTCCGTTATCTTCGATACGGATTTTCTTCAACATCTGACGAACGATAACTTCGATATGCTTATCGCTGATCTCAACACCCTGGAGACGATATACACGCTGTACTTCACGGATCATATAATCCTGAACTGCACGTACACCCTTAATTCTCAGGATATCATGCGGATTTACGCTACCTTCTGTAAGTTCATCACCTGCTTCAAGGATCTGTCCGTCTGTGATCTTGATACGGGATCCGTATGGAATAAGGTAAGTCTTGGATTCACCTGTTTCCTGATCTGTAACGATAACTTCACGTTTCTTCTTAGTGTCATTGATAGCAGCAACACCAGGAATCTCTGTGATGATGGCAAGACCTTTCGGCTTTCTTGCCTCAAAAAGCTCCTCGACACGAGGAAGACCCTGTGTGATATCTCCACCGGCAACACCACCACTGTGGAAAGTACGCATGGTAAGCTGTGTACCTGGCTCACCGATAGACTGAGCAGCGATGATACCGACAGATTCACCAACCTGTACCGGCTCGCCGGTTGCAAGGTTCGCACCGTAACATTTCGCACAGATACCAACTTTACATTTACATGTAAGGATTGTACGGATCTTAACTTTCTCGATAGATCCGCCTGTCTGGTTGTCCACGCCTTCTTTCATGATGCGGGCAGCACGTTTCGGTGTGATCATATGGTTGGCTTTTACGATAACTTCGCCATCTTTATTCTTAATTGTCTCACAGGAGAAACGACCTGTGATACGCTCCTGAAGTCCTTCGATCTCTTCTTTACCATCTACAAAAGATTCTACATACATACCTGAGATCTCATCTCTGTTTTCACAGCAGTCTGTCTCACGTACGATCAGATCCTGAGAAACGTCAACCATACGTCTTGTCAGGTAACCTGAATCGGCTGTACGAAGAGCTGTATCGGACATACCTTTACGTGCTCCATGTGCAGACATGAAGTATTCCAGTACGTCAAGACCTTCACGGAAGTTTGACTTGATAGGCAGCTCGATGGTGTGACCGGTTGTATCGGCCATCAGTCCTCGCATACCTGCAAGCTGTTTGATCTGTTTATCGGAACCACGGGCACCGGAGTCAGCCATCATGAAGATGTTGTTGTATTTATCAAGACCTGTCAGCAGAGCATGTGTAAGCTCATCGTCAGTCTTCTTCCATGTATCAACAACTTCTTTGTAACGCTCTTCCTCGGTGATAAGACCACGTTTATAGTTCTTTGTGATAAGGTCTACAGTATCCTGAGCCTGTTTGATCATTTCCGGTTTCTGAGGCGGAACTGTCATATCGGCAATGGCAACAGTCATGGCTGCACGTGTGGAATATTTGTAACCTGTAGCTTTGATCGCATCAAGAACCTCAGCAGTCTTTGTAGCACCGTGAGTATTGATAACTTTTTCAAGAATCTGTTTCAGCTGTTTCTTGGCTACCAGGAAGTCAACCTCAAGAAGAAGTTCATTTCCCGGAACACTTCTGTCTACGAAACCAAGATCCTGTGGAAGGATTTCGTTAAACAGGAAACGTCCAAGTGTAGATTCTACTGTACCGGTCAGAACGGATCCGTCCGGCATTGTCTTGCTGCAGCGAACATGGATTCTGGACTGCAGTGTGATCACTTTATTCTCATAAGCAAGGATTGCTTCGTTTACGCTCTTGAAGAACTTGCCTTCACCCTTGTTTCCAGGTCTTTCCTGAGTCAGATAGTAGATACCAAGTACCATATCCTGTGAAGGAACGGCTACAGGACCACCATCAGAAGGTTTCAGCAGGTTGTTCGGTGATAACAGAAGGAAACGGCACTCTGCCTGTGCTTCCTGTGAAAGCGGAAGATGTACGGCCATCTGGTCACCATCGAAGTCAGCGTTGAATGCGGTACAAACCAGCGGATGCAGTTTGATCGCTTTACCTTCTACAAGGATCGGTTCGAATGCCTGGATACCAAGACGATGCAGTGTAGGTGCTCGGTTCAGCATAACCGGATGTTCTTTGATAACATCCTCCAGAACATCCCATACAGCAGGCTCCAGCTTCTCAACCATTTTCTTGGCGTTCTTAATGTTGTGTGAAGTTCCGTTGGCAACAAGCTCTTTCATAACGAAAGGTTTGAACAGCTCAATGGCCATCTCTTTCGGAAGACCACACTGATAAATCTTAAGTTCCGGTCCTACAACGATAACGGAACGTCCGGAATAGTCAACTCGTTTACCGAGAAGGTTCTGACGGAAACGTCCGGATTTACCTTTCAGCATATCAGAAAGGGATTTCAGGGCTCTGTTTCCAGGACCTGTTACAGGACGTCCGCGACGACCGTTGTCGATCAGGGCATCAACAGCTTCCTGAAGCATACGTTTCTCGTTACGAACGATAATATCCGGTGCACCTAATTCCAGAAGTCTCTTCAGACGGTTGTTACGGTTGATGATTCTTCTGTAAAGATCATTTAAGTCAGATGTAGCAAAACGTCCGCCATCCAGCTGAACCATAGGACGAAGATCCGGCGGGATTACAGGGATCACTGTCATGATCATCCACTCAGGACGGTTTCCAGACTCACGGAAGGATTCTACAACTTCCAGACGTTTGATGATTCTGGCACGTTTCTGGCCTGTAGCATCTTTTAATTCTTTTTTCAGTTCAACAGAATCTTTCTCAAGATCAATTGCCTCAAGAAGCTCTTTGATGGATTCTGCACCCATACCTACACGGAAATCATATCCATAAGCCTCACGTGCATCCTGATATTCTCTCTCTGTAAGTACCTGTTTGTACTGGAGTCCGGAATTAGCCGGATCCAGTACGATATAGTTAGCAAAGTAAAGAACTTTCTCCAGAGTTCTCGGAGAAATGTCAAGGATTAGTCCCATACGGGACGGAATTCCTTTGAAATACCAGATGTGGGATACCGGAGCAGCCAGCTCGATATGTCCCATACGCTCTCTACGTACAGAGGATTTGGTAACTTCTACACCACATCTGTCGCAGACAACACCTTTATAGCGAATCTTTTTGTACTTTCCACAGTGGCACTCCCAGTCCTTGCTCGGTCCAAAGATTCTTTCACAGAAAAGTCCGTCTTTCTCCGGCTTTAAGGTACGGTAGTTGATGGTCTCAGGTTTTAAAACCTCGCCTCTTGACCACTCTCTGATTTTCTCAGGGGACGCCAGTCCGATTTTGATGGCATCGAAAGTCATTGGCTGATATGTTTCATTGGCGTTAGTTGTTTCTGCCATGTATTCTTTCCCCTTTCTTACTCTTCCTCATTGTCTTCAAGAGCCTCATCCAGCTCAATGAAGTCATCCTCATCTTCATCCTCGTCAATGTCAACGAGTTCTTCTCCGTCAAACTCCTGCTTTGTATAGCCATGTTTGCCGTAGTCTTCTTCTCTGTCATGATGTCTTCTGGAATCTCCCTCGATGACAGAACGAAGGTCTGTGTCACCGTAATCTACAGATTCAAGAAGATGTACTTCTGTATTGTCATCCTTGAGTACCTTCACATCCAGACCAAGAGACTGAAGTTCTTTTAAGAGAACCTTGAAGGATTCCGGAATACCCGGCTCAGGAATATTGTCACCCTTGATGATTGCTTCGTATGTCTTAACACGACCAACAACATCATCGGATTTTACTGTCAGGATTTCCTGCAGTGTGTAGGATGCACCGTATGCTTCCAGTGCCCAAACCTCCATCTCACCAAAACGCTGTCCACCGAACTGTGCTTTACCACCCAGTGGCTGCTGTGTTACCAGAGAGTAAGGACCTGTAGAACGTGCATGGATCTTATCATCAACCAGATGGTGCAGTTTCAGATAGTGCATGTGACCAATTGTTACAGGACTGTCGAAATACTCTCCTGTACGGCCGTCACGCAGACGCACTTTACCGTCTCTGGAAATCGGAACACCCTTCCACAGTGCTCTGTGGGCTTTGTTCTCATCCAGATACTGCATTACATCCGGTGCTAAAATGTCTTTGTATTTCTCGCGGAACTCTTCAAAGTCTTCTGTGTTTACATAATCGTTTGCAAGTTCCAGTGTATCCTGGATATCATGCTCGTTTGCACCCTGGAAAATAGGAGTTGCAACGTTGAATCCAAGTGCTTTCGCAGCAAGGCTTAAGTGAATCTCCAGGACCTGTCCGATATTCATTCGGGAAGGCACACCCAGAGGATTCAGCACGATATCAAGAGGACGTCCGTTCGGAAGGAATGGCATATCTTCAACAGGAAGTACACGGGAAACAACACCCTTGTTACCATGACGTCCGGCCATCTTATCACCAACGGAAATCTTTCTCTTCTGTGCGATATAGATACGTACGGACTGGTTAACACCAGGTGACATCTCATCGCCGTTCTCTCTTGTAAATACCTTGGCATCTACGATAATACCGTATTCACCGTGAGGTACTTTCAGAGAAGTATCACGTACTTCACGTGCTTTCTCACCAAAGATTGCACGAAGAAGTCTCTCTTCTGCAGTAAGCTCTGTCTCGCCCTTAGGAGTAACTTTACCAACAAGGATATCGCCGGCACGTACTTCAGCACCGATGCGGATAATACCACGCTCATCCAGATCTTTCAGTGCATCATCGCCCACGCCAGGAACATCACGTGTGATCTCTTCCGGTCCCAGTTTGGTATCACGGGCTTCGCATTCATATTCTTCAATATGAACAGATGTATAAACATCGTCCATAACAAGTCTTTCACTGAGGAGTACCGCATCCTCGTAGTTATAACCTTCCCATGTCATGAATCCGATCAGCGGGTTCTTACCAAGAGCAAGTTCTCCGTTTGCTGTGGAAGGACCATCTGCGATAACCTGTCCTGCCTCTACGTGCTCACCCTGGAATACGATTGGTTTCTGGTTATAACAGTTACTCTGGTTACTTCTCAGATATTTAGTCAGATGGTAATCATCTTTTGTACCATCATCATTCTTAATGCTGATATCTGTAGATGTGGAACGAAGTACAGTACCAGATTTCTTTGCAACTACGCAGACACCGGAGTCAACTGCTGTCTTCACTTCCATACCAGTACCAACTACCGGAGCCTCTGTTGTCAGAAGCGGCACAGCCTGACGCTGCATGTTTGATCCCATCAGCGCACGGTTGGCATCGTCGTTCTGCAGGAACGGGATCAGGGCAGTAGCGACGGAGAATACCATACGAGGAGATACATCCATGTAATCAAACATATGACGCTCATACTCCTGAGTCTCTTCACGGAAACGACCGGATACATTCTTATGAATGAAATATCCTTCTTCGTCCAGAGGCTCATTCGCCTGTGCTACATGGTAATTATCCTCTTCATCAGCAGTCATATATACAACCTCATCTGTTACACGAGGATTCTTAGGATCTGATTTGTCGATCTTGCGGTATGGTGCCTCAATAAATCCGTACTGATTGATTCTTGCATAAGATGCAAGAGAGTTGATCAGACCGATGTTAGGACCTTCAGGTGTCTCGACAGGGCACATTCTTCCGTAATGGGAGTAATGGACATCTCGAACCTCGAATCCGGCTCTGTCTCGTGACAAACCGCCAGGTCCCAGGGCGGAAAGACGTCTCTTGTGTGTCAGCTCACCAAGAGGGTTGTTCTGATCCATAAACTGTGACAGCTGGGAAGAGCCGAAGAACTCTTTCACTGCTGCAGTTACAGGTTTAATATTAATCAGGGACTGTGGAGAAATATTCTCTGTATCCTGAGTTGTCATTCGCTCACGAACCACACGTTCCAGTCTGGAAAGACCGATTCTGTACTGGTTCTGAAGCAGCTCACCTACCGCACGTATACGACGGTTGCCCAGGTGGTCGATATCATCGGCATTGCCAAGGCCATATTCCAGATGCATATTGTAGTTAATAGAAGCAAAGATGTCTTCTTTTGTGATATGCTTCGGGATCAGATCATGGATATCTCTGTGGATTGCTGCAATCCTGTCTTCTAATGTATCATTTTCTTCCAGAATGTTTTCGAGAACAGGGTAGTATACTGCTTCTGTAACACCGATGCTCTTTGGATCTTCAATTTCCGGAAGATAGTGGCGGATATCAACCATTAAGTTAGAAAGAACCTTGATTCTACGGTCTTCCTCGCCAAGGATCCATACATATGGAACAGCGCTGTTCTGGATGGTATTTGCCATTTCTTTTGTCACAACAGTTCCTTCTTCTGCCAGGATTTCGCCTGTAGAAGCATCAACAACATCCTCAGCCAGTCTGTGACCAACGATTCTTCTGTTGAGGTGGAGCTTCTTGTTAAATTTATAACGTCCAACTTTCGCAAGGTCATATCTTCTCGGATCAAAGAACATTGCATTGATAAGGCTCTCCGCACTCTCAACTGCAAGCGGCTCACCCGGACGGATTTTCTTGTATAATTCAAGAAGACCTTCCTGATAGTTGGTGGATGTATCCTTTGTAAAACTTGCAAGGATCTTTGGCTCTTCACCGAAGAGATCAATAATCTCTGCATTGCTTCCTACACCAAGTGCTCGGATCAGAACAGTGATCGGAACCTTTCTTGTTCTGTCAACACGTACATAGAAAACATCATTAGAGTCTGTCTCATATTCCAGCCATGCACCTCTGTTCGGGATAACAGTACTGGAGAACAGTCTCTTACCAAGCTTATCATGCGCTATTGCGTAATAGATTCCAGGGGAACGTACTAACTGGCTGACAATTACTCGCTCTGCACCATTGATGACAAAGGTACCTGTAACAGTCATGATCGGTAAATCTCCCATGAAAATCTCGTGTTCGTTGATTTCCTCTGTTTCTTTGTTAATCAGTCTCACTCGAACCTTCAAAGGTGCGGCGTAAGTTGCGTCACGTTCTTTACACTGTTCGATAGTATATTTCGCATCCTTCTCGTCAAATGTAAAGTCGATGAATTCCAGGCTGAGCTTTCCGCTGTAGTCCGCGATCGGAGAAATATCATCAAAGACTTCCCTAAGTCCTTCATCAAGAAACCATTTATAAGAATCCCTCTGGACTTCGATCAGGTTTGGCATTTCCAGGACTTCTTCTTGTCTCTGGTAGCTCATACGCATGCTTTTTCCAGTTTTTACAGAACGAATTCTGTTTTTTTCCATTGACGTTTCACCCCTGTTTTTTCTTTAAATTTATTATAACTTGACCCTTTTTGCCAAAAGACATAAAGGCACATCTTGCCATAATATAGCATTCTTCACTATAGCACAGCAAGTTGCGCCTGTCAATCACTTTTTTGATATTTTTTTAATTTTTTCAAATAATTGCAGCAGTCGCTATTTCGTTACTGTGAACAGCGTGAACAGTAACGCTATTTCTTCGGGATTTTACTGTTTCTTACATGGATACGATTTGAATATCCATTTTTCTCAAAACGATTGCCCTTATAACTGCTGATTTGGGAACTGATAAATTCCGCCGCATATCCTCTGTTGCTGCGGAAGGAATTTCCGTCTGCCGAAATCCCCTTTGATCCGGCAATTCGCAGACCTGATTTTTTATTGGAACCACAGACATTTCCCTGCACAGAAGAATGATTGCTTCTTATATTGAGTTCAATTCCATTGATCGCATTTTCAGAAACAAAATTATCCGCTACCATTGCTGACTCACATCTCTGCAGAAGAATTCCTCTTGCCTTATTTTTAAAACTGTAATTACCATCAACCACACTCTTATCAATACATTTTACAAGTATGCCATTTGCCGCACCGGTACTAACTCTGTTGTGTTCAATACGGCTTCCTGCTGCAAGCCCTGAAGCCAGAATCCCATCTTTCATAAATCCGGAGACTGTATTTCCGTAAATCCGGCAGATTTTCTGTGAAGCCTCTGTTCCGACTGCATAAATCCCATATCCGTTTCCGCCGGAAAGATTGTTATAGGAAACTCTGATATTGCTTCCCTTGGCAACACTGATCCCCATATTGTTGTAGGTATGACTATCAGAAAGTCTGACTGTGTTCCCCCTGCATGAACAGTCTTCTGCAAGGGAAAATTTAATTCCGTCGCAATTTCCGCTGATCGTATTATTTCTGGCTGTAACTCCGCGAATAATATATCTTCCCGCCGGAATTCCATTGGTCGTCGGATTTGCTGTATTCTCAGGATCATCATCTTCAGAAGGAATAGTTTCTCCTGCTGAGCCCAGAGATACCTCGCCTGTGATCCAGATTCCATATCCATTCCATTGTTTGCCATCTATTACGGTTGGTTCCAGAACTGTGATCTGATTATCAGCGATCAGAATATTCTCTGCGTACTGATTTCCCTCCGGAGATACTTCCTGACCGCTGACAGTATGTGCATTTCTGGTATAAACAGAACGCACATAAACACCACCGCCCACATTTGTCATGGTATTTCCCGTCACAACCGTATCCTGATAATTCAGGCACCATATTGCTCTCTTTTTCAGATTATTAAACCGGTTGTTACTGATCGTGATATTTTTATACGGTTTATCAAACATCATGCTGTGGCTTCCAATGCCGGCAAATACATCTTCAAAGGTATTATCCTTTATCACAATGTTCTCACAGACACTTCCGTCATATGGAAGATATCCTGGGAAAATTCTCGGCATACAGGCATCCAGCTGGATACATTCCTGTCCGCCGCCTGTAAACTCTTTCCAGTAGCCCCTGAACGTACATCCTGTAATTTCTGCATTCTTCACTCCTGCAAGTTCCAGAAAATGCGATTTAAGGTTATTAAGAAATGTAACATTCTTCACTGTAACATTCGTAGCATGACCGATTCTAAAACCTACAAACCCTCCAGGTCCTCCCTTGTCTTCCACACATTCATAGTTTGAATCCCAGGTTCCGCCATCGATAGTTATATTACGGTATCCCTCGTATCCGCCTGCAGATTTCTTTGTATCGCCAAGACGGAGCAGGATTTCTTTTCGCGGTGAAGTCTTTGTTATCGTGGCACCCTCTGCATATAGATAGATATTGCTGTACATATGCAAAGTTCCCGTAAGTGTATAATTTCCGGGCGGCACGATAACTTTGCACTGCTTTTCATCCGTTGCCCTGTCCCTGGCCTGTGCCAGCAGTGTATTTAACTTTACAGTAATATCCTCTCCATCCTGCACATTCAGCACAAGTTCCTGCATATTTTCGCAGGACTGATCCGCATCCTCCGCAGAAAAAGTTTCAACGTCTCCATCACTGAAACCGTCGTCATCCCCAAATTCATTCTCTTCAGTTTTCTCTGCCGACTGCGTATCCGGTATTGACACATCTCCAAAAGTCTCTGAATCTTCTGATGAATCTTCAAACATCTGTCCTTCTTCCAGTTCAGCCGCCTGTACTTTTACACCTGCATATGGAGTCAGGCAAAGCTGGGCTGCAATGATGATACCAAATATGACTGCCGTTTTTCTTTTCATCATAGTCTGTAATCCTCCGGCTCTGTAAAAAAAGCAGGAATACCAGTGGCATTCCTGCTTGCAAATCTTCTATATATAATAGGAAGATAATTATTTAAGGTTAACCTTAGCGCCTTCAGCTTCAAGTTTTGTTTTGATATCTTCAGCTTCTGCTTTGGATGCGCCTTCTTTAACAACCTTAGGAGCTCCGTCAACCATTTCTTTAGCTTCTTTAAGACCTAAGCCAGTTACTTCACGAACAACTTTGATAACTTTAACTTTGTTTGGTCCAACTTCTGCAAGTTCTACATCGAACTCATCTTTCTCTTCTGCTGCTTCTGCTGCTCCAGCTGCTGCTACTACAACACCTGCTGCTGCGGATACACCAAACTCTTCTTCACAAGCTTTTACTAAGTCGTTTAATTCTAATACAGATAATTCTTTGATTGCTGCAATAAATTCTTCTGTTGTTAATTTTGCCATTTTAAATTCCCTCCATATAATATTATTTAATTCGGTAACTCTTCAGCATCCTCGTGGATGGTGATTTTCGAATAGTTACTAGATTCGTTTTATGCCTCTGGCATCAAAAATTATTCAGCTGCTGCTTCAGAGCCGTTTTTCTCAGCGATCTGATTAAGCACACGAGCGAAGTTTGTAATCGGAGACTGGATGCTTCCAAGCAGTTTGCCGAGAAGTTCTTCTCTGGACGGGATTCCAGCCAGTGCCTGAATACCTGCCTGATCGTTGTAGTTTCCTTCAACGATACCTGCAATTAATTCTAAAGCCGGTGCTTTCTTTGCGAATTTATCAAGGATTCTTGCAGGAGCAGTTGCGTCTGTAGCAGAGATTGCTATAGCGTTTGTTCCATGTAAGTGCTGGATAAGTTCTTCGCACTGAGTACCTTCGAATGCACGATGCATCATTGTGTTTTTGTATACTTTGTATACAACACCAGCTTCTCTTAATTCCTTACGTAAAGCAGTATCCTGTTCAACTGTAAGACCGCTGTAGTTAACAAGTACTACAGATTCTGCATCTTTCACGTTGTTGATAATTTCGTCTACGATTGGTTGTTTAAGTTCTACTTTTGCCATGAAATGGTACACCTCCTTATAGATTTTGTATACCGCTGCAAATGAGTAAATAAAAAGCCTTACTGTCTGGCAGTAGGGCTTGCGTAATCTTACATAAAAATATAAAGAATACTTAGTCCTCGGTAGGCGTTTACAACTTATGCCTTGCGGCACCTACTGTCTTCGGCAGCGTTCTGGTATAAGATAGCATATGAGATTTGGGTTGTCAAGAGGTTTTTTCGGTTTTTATTGAATTTTTATTGGATTTTTCATTAAGGGACGCGTAAGCAGGATTCTCTTTTGGGGTTCAGTTTCGGGAGCAGGAACTCTAAGGCCTGCAAAATCTGCTAAGTGCATGAAAAAAGAAGGCAAAACTCGCCTGCGGCTCAGACAGTTGCCTTCTTTTTTCATAACGCAGATTCCGCAGGCCTAAGAGTTACTACACTCCCTACAAGATTCACCCCAAAAGAGAATCCTGCTTACGCTGGTAATTGGAAAATTGTCGTTACTGTTCACACACCACTGTCCCGCGAGGTGTTTTGGCATGAATATGCCAAAATCCCGAGACATACAAGCCAAAATTCCATTGCCGCAGGCAATCTGGAATGAATTTTGGCTACGTTACTGTGAACGGAGTGAACAGTAACAAATCACGTTGTTCTTACATTGTGCCGAAGATACGGTCTCCGGCATCTCCAAGGCCTGGGCAGATGTAGGCGTGGTCATTTAACTCACGATCAAGGTGTCCACAGTAAATCTGAACATCCGGATGTGCTTCGTGGAGACGTTTGAGTCCTTCAGGGGCTGCGATGATGCACATGAATTTAATGTTTTTTCCGCCCTGTTTTTTGACAAAGTCAACGGCTGCTTCTGCGGAGCCACCGGTTGCAAGCATTGGATCTACGATCACTGAAATTCGCTCATCAATTGCTTCCGGGAGTTTGCAGTAGTATTCGTGTGGTTCATGGGTTACAGGATCACGATAGAGTCCTACATGGCCTACTTTTGCAGATGGCACAAGTGTGAGAATACTGTTTACCATTCCAAGGCCTGCGCGGAGCACAGGGATAACCGCCAGCTTCTTTCCTGAGATCATTGGTGTCATGCAGGTTTCAATAGGGGTTTCTACTTCTACATTTTCTACAGGAAGATCCCGGAGAGCTTCGTATCCCATGAGGATTCCAATCTCTTCTACTAATTTACGAAATTCATTTGTTCCTGTGTTTTTGTTTCTCAGCATGGATATTTTATGCTGGATCAGCGGATGATTCATAATATAAACGTTTTCCATTATCTTAATTCCTCGCTTAGTTGAATATTTGTTACTTTTTATAAATTCTACATCTGCTTACGTACAATGCGGTATTCGTCACCCATCTTGAAGTATGGACACTGATTGAAGTTTCCGGTGATGAACTTCACCATTTCATCTTCGTCAAGATTTATTTCACAGGTGTAGCATTCATAGTCATCATCATAACTGTAGTTTACACAATATTCGCAGTTTACTGCATCGGACATTATTTACTCCTCTCTTTGTTTCCGGCATATTTCATTTCTATCCGGTATCTCCTTTTGGATTTTTTCTGTTGCCTTTGTACCTGTGCAAAGTTTGCTGTTTCTGATATACTATGGTGTTGGGATCAAAAGATATTTCTTCCCTGAACTATTGCTTATAGCAATTCCATAAAATAACTATGAGGTTACATTTATGATATTATATCATATATCTGCAAAAAAATTAATAACACGCTGTACTTTTTCAATGCTCGCAGCATCTCTTATATTATGTCCGGCTGTTTTTTCCGGATGTTCGGCAAAAACGGAAAATGTCAAAAATACGGATGCCGGTTCCCAGGATCCCATCTCTGCCACTGCGATCAAACTGAATACTGCAGTTACGGTCACTATCTATGATTCTCAGGACAGAGAGCTGCTTACAGAATGCATGAATCTTTGTGACAAGTATGAGAAAATATTCAGCCGCACCGCAGATGACAGTGAATTATATCAGTTAAACCATCGGGAACTTACACCTGTGAAGGGAACAGAGGATACTTATCAGGTGTCGGCTTCTCTGGCGGAGCTGGTTTCTAAGGGACTTGATTATTCTGTATTATCTGAGGGTGCATTTGATATTGCTATTGAACCGCTGACTTCTCTGTGGAATTTTACTGCTGAAAATCCAAAAGTGCCCAAGGACAGTCTGATCCAGGCAGCACTGCCCAAATGCAATTATCACAATATCTCTGTTGATACAGATAAAAATGAGATTACATTAAAGACAGACGATACTGCAATCGAACTAGGTGCCATTGCCAAGGGTTATATCGCAGACCGCCTGAAGGATTATCTGGTTTCTCAGAATGTAAAAAGTGCGATCATCAATCTTGGCGGAAATGTTCTCTGTATTGGCGAAAAAACAGACAATTCTGCTTTTAAGATCGGGATCCAGAAACCATTTGCAGACCGAAGCGAAACTATTGCTGTTATGGACATCAGGGATAAGTCAGTGGTTTCCTCAGGAATTTATGAGAGATGCTTTGAACAGGATGGCACTTTGTATCATCACCTGCTCAATCCTAAAACCGGCTATCCTTATGATAACGGGCTGATTGCAGTTACCATTATTTCCGATCAGTCTGTGGACGGGGATGCGCTGAGCACGACCTGCTTTGCTCTTGGTCTGGAGGATGGCATGAAACTGGCCGAGTCTCTGGACGATGTACAGGCATTTTTCGTAACTTCTGATTATGAGATTCACTATACCAGAGATTTCCAGAAAAAAATCAAAGTTACGGAAACAGAATAAATCTGTCTCTGATGACTTAAATTGAAAAAACAGAAATATAAATCAACAATTATTAACTGGTGTTTTGACTTAAGTCAACCTTGTACAGATGACAAAAGTCCCCTGCTTATTGCTTTTCGCAACCTCCGCAGGGGACTTATTCGATTCAATTAAACTTATCACTCAGCCTGACAGTTCTTCTGACGATTATTCATTTTTAGTCTGCTATATACTGATTGCATTCAAACACTTGCAATCCATATAAGATTTCACTGATTCAGTCAGAATCTCACTCCACATCAAATTTCTCCAGACTTTCCAGTCTTGCTCTGTATTTGGAGTCATAGGCATCTGTAAACGAAGCCTCTTTCTTCATTTTTTCGAGAGCCGCTGCTGCTTTTTTAACTGTCTGGATAGTACCGGCACCTGCTACACAGCCGCCCGGACATGCCATTCCTTCCAGCAGATATCCATTATATTTACCAATCTTGGCCATCTGGAGCATCTTCTTACAGTTCTGCAGACCTTCTGCATTCATTACCTTTACTTCCCGATCAGGATCAATACGCTTCACCGCATGGACAACCGCTTCTGCCACACCACCGCTGACTGCGAAACCTCTTCCGTCAGCACTGGCACGAAACAGTGGTTCTCCTTCCGGAATATCTTTCCAGTCCACGCCTTTGGCATCAAACATTCCTGCCACTTCCTCAAAGGTCAGCACAAAATCCACATAGCTACGGATACTCTTACGGCTGGCTTCCAGCTTCTTGGCTGCACAGGGACCTACGAAAACTATCTTACAATTCGGTTCCTTCTGCTTGATCAGTCTGGCAGTAAGAACCATAGGTGTCAGTGCCATGGAGATACATTTCGCCTGTTCCGGGAATAATTTCTTAGCCATCATAGACCAGGACGGACAACAGGATGTAGCCATAAACGGAAGTTTCTCAGGAACTTCCTCCAAAAAGTCCTTTGCCTCCTCCACTGTGCACAGATCTGCACCGACGGCAACCTCTCTTACATCTGTAAAGCCAAGTGCCTGAAATGCACCCCGTATCTTATTATTCTCCATACCTGGGAACTGACCTGCAATGGCAGGCGCCACGATTGCATACACCGGTGTTTCACTTTTTAATGCCATAACAGTCTGGAAAATCTGTCCTTTGTCTACAATAGCGCTGAACGGACAACTCACCAGACACTGGCCGCAGGATACACATTTGTCCTGGTCAATCTCTGCTCTTCCGTATTCGTCAGAACCAATGGCATTCATGCCGCAGGCCTTTGAACAGGGACGTTCCTGTTTGATGATTGCATTATACGGACAGGCTTCCAGACACTTTCCGCATTTGATGCAGGCATCTTCATCAATATGTGATCTGCCGCCTTCCATATGTACTGCTTTCTTTGGACAGACCTCCACACAGGGATGCTCCAGACAGCCCTGACAGCCCTCTGTAATCATTACCCTTTTCTCAGGGCAGGAATTACAGGCAAACTTGATCACATTGATAAGCGGCGGTTCATAATACTTTTCCTCAATAACGCTGGCCTCCACACCTTTGGAGATTGGCGCATGCTCTGTAACCTTTCTCAGTGACATCCCCATTGCAACGCGAAGTCTCTCACCAACTACCGCTCTTTCCAGAAAAATACTGTCACGATAAGTCGCAATTTCACCGGGTACAATCTTGTAGGGAAGCTCTTCCAGCATCTCCGGAGACTGGCCTTCATATGCCATCCTCGCAATTTCCGTAAAAATTTTGTGTCTGATTTCTGTTTTGGATGAATACAGTCCTCTCATTCTTTCCTCCTGATTTTGGATTTTGATAACTGTCCAGTCATCGGGCAATTATCATTTACATTTTTGGCTCTGCTGCAAAACAGCCACCCATTATTTCCTCCTGCCAGGTTTTCAGCTTTTATATAAAAAAACGAATTTCCGCTCTATTCCGTTTTTTCCTCTGCAATCATATCACCAAACCCCATTAAACTCAATACAGCATCACAATTTCATATACTGAAAAATCATCCCCAGATTCCACTCCTCTGTTCCTCCAGATGATCCAGAATATAATTATAAATATCTACAGACACACTGTCCGGATAGTGGGTTCCGTCTACGGTGGAAAATCCCTCAGATACCAGATGGGAATATACGTCTATGTAGGTAACCCCACTCAGATTTGCCTGCATTGCCGCATTGAAGCTTTCAATCTCCGCATTACTGCAATAGGGATCATTCTGCACCGGACCTACAGACACAAAATAAGTCTGCGCTCCCCTGTTTCCCCATTCAGCAGCTTTGGAATTAATATAGCTGATGTAGTCATTAACATGATACAGGTCATTAACACCCATCAGAATAATAACCGCTGTATTGTCCTCAATCTGATCTTCTACCTGAGGCACTCCTGTAGATACCATCCAGTCATATCCCATAGAAGAAAGACAGGACCAAATGCTGTCATCATTTACCGCATCCCTCAATCCCTCTGTTCTGGAATCTCCGATAAATACCAGTTTATCTGCGGAGATAGTATCCGGATGATCTGGCTTGCTTAAAGTTCCCTGATCTGCCGGATTCTGTTTATCTGTCTCAGCTTCCTGCTCTGGTGTTGGAGTAGATGCAGGTATTGGTGTTGCTTCAGGTTTTTGTGTTAGTGCCGATTTAGATTTCGGTGTTGATTTGGACTTTGATGTTGACGCAGACTTTGACTTTGCTGTTGATTTCGGTTTTTCTGTCGGTGTAACTGTCAGAGTTTTCGGTGCTGGCGGACCTGCCGCTTCTGTCCCATGGACATTTGAAAACATACAGACAGCTACAATACATGCAGTTAATACAATTTGTCCGGTTCTATATTTTTTCGTAAATATCATTCCCTTCTGCAGTAATACTTACATCCCAGGCAGCATATCCGGCCATGAGAGGATTTCTCCGGAAATAATTTCCTCGTAATCTCCCTCAATATCCTGGCTTCTGCCTGCTTCGAACACGTTTGTCTCCGCTCCCCAGACACGATCTTCATATTCCCATATATGGAATCTCAGACCGCGAAACATAAAGTCGATGCTTCCGCATCCGTTTTCCTCTGTATATTCATAATGAATTTTCTTTGTTTTTAACGCTTCCTGTACTTTTTCCAAACGCATAAAATACCTCCTGATTATCTGTACAGTACCCTCTGTAATATAATACAGATAACTTTCACTGTAAAAAAATGTTCTCGTGTACACCCATCAAAAGTCAAACAGATATTCGCAATCCGCTTCACTACACAGCTCTACATATGCTCTTAATCCTGACGCCATTATACAAAATGAATTATATCATACTCTGCTACATAATATGTAATCTGAATGCCACTTCACAATTGCCGTTACTGTTCACTCCGTTTACAGTAACTTAGCCAAAATTCATTTCAGATTGCCTGTGGCAATGGAATTTTGGCTTGTATGTCTCGGGATTTTGGCATATTCATGCCAAAACACCTCGCGGGATAATGGTGTGTGAACAGTAACCAATTGCCCATTCTACATTCTGATCGATATTCACTCATCTTTATTTCTGTCTTTTCTTCGTTGGTATCGCCAGGATGATTATCGTAGCAATTACAAACAAAGTTCCAAGCATCATCTCTTTTTTTGGTTTTGTTTACTTTCATTGTTCGTTTGCATATTTCTGTTATCTTTCCTGTCTGTATTATTATGGATTCTGAATATTTGAGAATAAGTATAATCCGCTGTAACGACACTTGTCAAGAAAACAAAATACCGCAGAGACTTTCTTTGTCTCTGCGGCGATTTATAGCCCTGTTATAATCAGATATAATTTCCATCTTGTACACTCTGCACTGTAAATGCAGATTTCTTTTTCACGAAATCAATCGCATCTTTCACAGTAATTCCGTCAATCTGCCAGTTCGCATAGAAACCATCCAGAGTCTTTAATGTCTCGTCTTTTGCTGTATTTTCATCAAGAACAAGAAGTACGATCAGACCTGCTGCCTTAAGATGGCGGACAGTTTCTGCATAGTTTTCACTCGCTGCCGGATGATACAGATAGGTATGTTTTCCAAGTACAGTCAGTCCCTTTTCTACCTGCTCTGCAAAATCAAGAGTGATTCCTTCTTTACCGATCGGGAATTCCACTACTACCGGTGTCTGACCTTTCAGTCCTGCACGAACCTGCTCGTCCACTTTTCCGATCTGGGATCTATCCTGAGAAACAAAGGTTTTTCTCACAACACCGCAGGCAGAAGTCATATTTGTGACACGATCTATCAGGATCAGCTCACCCAGTGTTCTGTGCCTGTCAAATTCGTCTACAACGATCTTCTCTGAGAATTCCAGAGTACAGGAAGCAATCTCATTTTTCTTTAAGGTATATGCGCTTTTCTTTTCACCTGTATTAACATCCACAGAATAATTGATCTTTGTAACCAGGCCGGGGATCATCTTTGTACCGATTTTTACAAAGAAGTTCTTGCCATCCGTAAGAGCATTGTCATCCATCCAGAGGATATCTGCTTCCACAGAGTCTGTAAGAACTGCACCGGAATCAATGGTAAGTACACATCCGCGGGAAACATCTACTTCTCTGTCAAGCTGGATGGTAACAGGCTGTCCCTGTACCGCTTCCTGAACTTCTTTATCGCCAACAAGAATACTCTTTACATGAGCTTCTTCTTTACTGGGAAGAGTAGTCACAAGGTCGCCTGCCCTGATGACACCATTCTCAATCTGTCCCTGGAATCCGCGAAACTCATGGTTTGGTCTGCAGACTCTCTGTACAGGCATATAGAAGCCCTTCTCTGTATCTTCCTTAATGTCTACGGTTTCCAGATGGGAAAGAAGCGCCTCACCTTTATACCATGGCATGTTGTCAGATTTGGTTGTAACGTTGTCACCTTCTGTGGCAGATACCGGAATAATAGTTACATTGGCAAGTTTCAGTTCTTCTATCAGTGCTGCGATCTGATTCTCAATGTCGCGGAAACGTTTTTCATCATATTCAATAAGATCCATTTTGTTTACTGCAAATACAAAGTAACGGATTCCCATCAATGCGCAGATTCTTGCATGACGTCTTGTCTGTACCAGTACTCCCTGTGAAGCATCCACCAGGATAACTGCCAGATCTGCAAAGGACGCACCCACTGCCATGTTTCTTGTATATTCTTCATGTCCGGGTGTATCTGCAACAATGAAGCTTCTGTTATCTGTTGTAAAATAACGGTATGCAACATCAATGGTGATTCCCTGTTCACGCTCTGCCATCAGACCGTCCAGAAGAAGAGAATAATCAATGGCACCGCCTCTGCTTCCTACTTTGGAATCCAGCTCCAGAGCTTTCTCCTGATCTGTATAGAGAAGCTTTGCATCATAAAGAATATGTCCGATCAGAGTGGATTTTCCATCATCCACACTTCCGCATGTAATAAATTTCAATAATCCTTTCATCCTAGAAATACCCCTCTCTCTTTCTTCTCTCCATGCTGCCCGCTGCCTCGTGGTCAATCACCCTGCTGGTACGTTCAGAAGAAACAGCACTTAACGTCTCATCAATAATCTCATCCAGAGTATCTGCTTCAGATTCAATACCTCCAGTAAGCGGATAGCATCCAAGAGTACGGAATCTGACTTTTTTGTTTTCAATCTTTTCACCCGGACGGAGTTTTAATCTGTCATCATCCACCATAATGATATTTCCGTCTCTGTAGATGACCGGTCTTTCTTTCGCAAAATATAACGGTACAATTTCGATATTTTCACGCTGAATGTACTGCCAGATATCCTTTTCTGTCCAGTTGGAAATTGGGAATACTCGCATACTCTCTCCCTTCTGGATCTTAGTGTTATAAAGCTTCCACATCTCCGGTCTCTGGTTTTTCGGATCCCATGCCTGAGCTAAATTACGGAAAGAGAAGATTCTTTCTTTTGCTCTGGATTTCTCCTCATCACGACGGCCGCCTCCAAATGCCGCTGTAAATCCATATTTGGTCAGAGCCTGTTTTAACGCCTGTGTTTTCATGATATCTGTATATGCAGAACCATTGTCAAATGGATTGATTCCTGCCTTTACACCCTCTTCATTGGTGTAAACCAGCATATCAATTCCGTTTTTCTTTGCGATTCTGTCGCGGAATTCGATCATCTCATGGAATTTCCATGTAGTATCAATGTGAAGGAACGGGAATGGAGGTTTCTCCGGGTAAAATGCCTTCATCGCCAGATGGAGCATAACGGAGCTGTCCTTTCCTATAGAATAGAGCATAACCGGCTTTTCACACTCGGCTGCTACTTCTCGCATAATATAAATCGCCTCTGCCTCAAGCGCATCAAGATGAGATAAGTTACTCATTGCATTATCCTCCTCTGTTTGTTTATACTCGGAATCTTTTCGTACTTGAGCAAATACACTAGAGCGTGTCTGAAAAATCATTCCCGCAATCTGCACGCCCCACTTTGCGGTATATTTTGTCCGAATTCGGTTGTCGTAGCCCGCTACGACGCCCTCATCCGAACAAAATCTCCCACAAATTGTGACGCACATCTTGCGTAAAGCATTTTTCAAACACACTCTAAAGACTCTGAGAGTACATACTTGTGTTTAATATTTATTAGCGTCTTTCTTATTAACCTGAATAGTGATCTTAGTGCCATCCGGCTTCTCCACTGTCCATGTGGAAATATCCGGTTTCTCTGATACAACCATACTTGCACCTCTGCCTCCCACATCAGCTCCAAGGAAAAAGCGGATGGCATCATGCCTGCATTCCTTAATACAGGAAGTACATCCCCAGCAGTCTCTTACCTGACGGATAAAGGCTTTGTTCTCTTTATCCTTTTTGATCAGATTTCCGGGACAGGCTTCGATACATCTGCCGCATCCTGCACATTTACTTTTCTGAATCCGAATGCTCATCTCTCACCTGCTCCTTTCTCTGCTGTATTCAAACCTGTATTTTCCTTTGTGATCAGGTCACGATATAAGATCTTAATCTCGCCGTTTTCCATACGGGAGTTTACATATTTCATCCACTCTTCGCTCTGCTGCGGGTAGTCTGTATTCTCTCCGAAACTATGCCATCTGGTTTCCTTTCTGGCTGCCAGATGTGCGATCACTGCCTGGCACACGATCAGTCGTTCGCGAAGTTCATAAATCTGCATCAGTTCATAAGTATCTGTTGCTGCCAGAGTGTCAACTACTGGCAACAATGCTGCGATCTTTTCATCTGCCTTTGCAAGACTCATCCCGCTGTATCTGTAGTCTGTACCGATTCCTCCTGCGTACTGATCCATAATCTTCTGCATGGCTTCCTCAAGCTGCTCTGCATTCATCAAAGAACGGGAAGCATTCAAATGTGATTCGTATTCTGCCTTCTTAGCTATTGCAGTTTGAGACAGCTCCTGTTCTCCGCCACGCTCTAAAGCCTCTTCCTTATTTTCCGCTGCGATCCGGTCATCATCTTTGCCATTCAGATATTCCAAAATCGCCTCCGCTGCGATCTCACCTTCTGCCAGTGCGCCGGTTACATATTTCTGCGGACATCCTCCTGCTACGTCTCCGGCTGCATATAAACCTTCAATAGTTGTAGCTCTGTTATTATCTACCCAGTAACCGCTGGCTGTATGTCCGCCTACAATATATGGCTCTGTGCCCTCAATCTCTACATTCTCTTCGGATGGTCCTTTTCCGGCTTCCATCCATTTCAGAGTCTGGGACGGTGCCATATTCAGGTAAGCTTTGTAAAGGTCCTGCTCCTGTTCTTTGGAAATACCTTCCGTTCTGAGATAACATGGACCGTTTCCTTCTCTGTTCTCCATGACTGTACCGTAAACTCGCTGTGAAGTTGTCAGACCATATTTTGTTTCATAAATATCACCATGTGCATTGACCTGTCTGGCCCCAACACCCTGAGCAATAGTTCCTGTAGGAGCAATCGTGTCCTTACATCTCAATGCAATGAAACGCATCTCAAAGGTTGTCATCTCCGCACCGGAAAGAAGTCCCATTGCATATCCTGCACCTGTATTAAACGGAGGATACCACATCTTATGTCTGGAAAATCCCGGATTATTCGGTCTGTAAAGTCCCGCTGCACCACCTGTGGCACAAAGAACTGCTTTCGCATCAATATCATAGAAAATATCCTCATTAACGCTAAATCCAACTGCGCCTGTGACTTTTTTGTTTTCTGTTTTATAATCTGTAATATTTACATGATTGAGAACCGTAACATTCTCCTGTTCAGCTGCCGCCTTTGCAAGGATTGGCTTCATATTTTCGCCATTGATCTTGATGTTTCGGTTTCCTCTGGCAACATATTTTCCGTTTTCGTCCTTCAGGATGACCAGCCCCAGATCTTCCATCACCTTTGTCACATGATTCAGTCTCTCTGACATGGTAAGAAGAAGGTCTTCTCTTACGATTCCATGGGCATCCTTTTTGGCATAATCCACATAATCCTGCGGCACTCTGCCTTCTGTAATATATGCGTTCAATGCATTCACGCCCGCCGCCAGACATCCGCTTCGCTTAATATTCGCTTTCTCTGCGATCAGAACTTTTCTGCCGCTTTTTTTGCCGATCACATAGGCTGCAAAGCATCCTGCCGTACCGCCGCCGATGATCAGCACATCTGTCCTGATTCTCTCTGTTCTCATTCTCTCTTACCCTTTCCTCCATACCAGTGTGCCAACAAGTTGATTTCCCGATCAGTCTTGCGTCTGAATTTCTTATTTCTTCATTATCGTCAGTCGCCGCAGCCACCGCTGTCAGATAATTACAAAGTCATCCCTTACAGCCTCATTTTCGATCAGCTGTACACTGTCACCTCTCAGTGCAAAAATCCTGTAAAGGAATACATTCACAGTCTCACCTTCCCGGATATCTGCTTTCTCCAGGCTTCTTCTGGCAGTTACTACGGAATTGTTGACTCTCACCTGAAGTTCCAGATTATCTCCCCTGAAAGAAACCCGTTCAACCACTCCCCGGGATACGGAAGTTTTGAACTTCTCCACCTCATCCAGTTTAGAGATTTTTACAAATTCCGGGCGGACAATGATCTTGTCTGCTCCTTCTGCCTGAGCAAAGGTATGGAAATCATCCGCATCTTTCAACACAGATGGCTGTCCGAAGAAGGACGCTGTAAAAGCTGTCTCAGGATTTCTATAAACCCCTATAGGAGTTCCTTTCTGTTCGATCCGTCCTGCATTAGTGATAATAATCTCATCTGCTACTTCAATGGCCTCATCCTGATCATGAGTAACGAAAATACTGGTAATTCCCAGCTTCCCGATCATCTCTTTTAACCAGCTTCGCAGTTCCTGACGGATTTTTGCATCAATGGCTGCAAAGGGCTCATCCAGAAGCAGCACCTGGGGATTTGGAGCAAGGGCTCTGGCAAATGCCACCCTTTGCCTCTGACCGCCGGATAACTGGCTTGGATATCTTTTTTCCAGTCCTTCCAGCCCCACCAGTTTGATCAGCTCTCTGACTCTGGCATCAATTTTCTTCTTATCAGCCTTCTGAACCTTCAAACCAAATGCAACGTTATCATAAACTGTCATATAGCGAAACAACGCATAATTCTGAAATACAAATCCAATCCCACGCTGACTGGCCGGAACATCATTTACCACTTTTCCATCAATAATGACCTCTCCGCTGTCCGGGGTTTCCAGACCTGCGATCATTCGAAGAATAGTTGTCTTTCCGCTTCCGCTTGGTCCCAACAGACCAATCAGTTTACCTTTCTCAATTCCGAAATTTACATTCCTTGATGCCTGGTAAGAACCATATGTCTTATTGATATTTTTTAACTCTACATACATATCAGGCTTCCTTCTTTCCTTTATATTCAATCAGGCTTCTGACTACCAGAATGATAACTGCCATGATCACAAGCAGCGAAGATACGGCAAACGCCGGAACATACTGAAACTCATTAAACAAAATCTCTACATGAAGAGGAAGTGTATTGGTCTTTCCTCTTAAATGTCCGGAAAGTACAGATACCGCTCCAAACTCTCCCATTGCTCTTGCCGTACAGAGCACAACTCCGTACAGTAATGCCCATTTGATATGAGGGAATGTGATCTTCCAGAAAATGGTCCATCCACCTGCTCCCATCAGGGCTGCCGCTTCCTCCTCATCGCTTCCTTCTGCTTCCAGAACCGGAATCAGTTCTCTGGAAATAAAAGGAAAGGTTACAAATACAGTTGCAATAATGATTCCCGGTACAGAGAATATAACTTTCATCCCTAACTTCATGAGAAAAAAGTAAACAGGACTCTGTCGTCCGAAAATCAGAAGAAAGATCAAACCTACAATAACAGGGGAAATAGTAACCGGAAGATCGATCAGGGTAGTGAGAAGCTTTTTACCCCTGAACTGAAACTTCGTCAGTGCCCAGGCTGCAAAAACACCAAAAACAGTGTTAAAAACAACTGCAAAGAGTGTTGCCTTCACTGTAAGAAGAAGTGCTTTGATGGTGTACTCATCTATCACTGCAGCTGCATAGACCTTCCATCCGCTCCGCAATGCTTCTGTGATCACAGTGATCAGAGGAAGAAGGAGCATGACTGCCAGAAACAAAACACTGATCCCGACAAGCAGCCATTTTGTAATTTTCTCCGAAGTCTTTTCATTGTTGTCCATCAGGCATTTCCTCCTCTTAAAATTCTTGCATTTCTCTGCTGTATCATACTGTTAAGGAACAGAATGAAAAATGAAACTGCCAACATCACAAGTGCGATTGCCGTTGCACTTGAATAATCAAATTCCTGAAGCTCTGACATAATAACCAGCGGTGTGATTTCTGTATAATAGGGTTTATTTCCTGCGATAAATACAACACTTCCATATTCACCCAGACATCTTCCGAACGCAAGTCCGGTCCCTGCAAAGATCGCGGGCTTCAGTTCCGGAAAAATGACCTTCCAGAAGATAGTTGTTTTCTTTGCTCCCAGCACTCCTGCTGCCTCGCTGTAAGAATTATCCATCTTTTCCAGAACCGGCTGTACACTTCGCACAACGAACGGTATTCCTACAAATATCATAGCCACTGTAATACCTATTCTTGTGTATGCGATCTTGATACCGAATCCTGCAAAAAAGCTGCCGACAATTCCCGAATCTGAGGTCAGGGATGTCAGTGCAATACCTGCTACCGCTGTGGGAAGAGCAAAGGGAAGTTCGATCACCCCATCCATAAGTCTCTTGCCCGGAAAATCATATTTCACAAGCACCCACGCAAGAACAGTTCCCATAATTCCATTTATTACTGCTGCTGCAAAAGCACATACAAAACTGGTATAAAAGGATGCCAGCACTCTGGCCCTTGTGATGGTTTCGATAAAATCTTTAAAACTCAGCTTCGCTGTGTAGACCACCAGGCTTGCCAGGGGGATCAGAACTACCAGACTCAATATGGAAATGGTAATTCCCATGGAGAGCCCAAACCCTGGAATCACCGGTTTATTTCTTTTTTTCATAATCAATTACCACCTCTCCTGTCTCATATATTCTGTGTGTGCTTATGCTCTTGCTTCATCTTGTCTTCCTTTATCTCTCATAAATCTGATCGAAAATTCCGCCATCTGTGAAATGTTTCTCCTGCACTTTATCCCATCCGCCATAATCACTGATATTTGCCAGATTTATATTCAGATCAAACGTATCACTGTGCTTCTTCAGGATTTTCTCATTGGTGGGGCGGAAATAATTCTCTGCTGCGATCTCCTGTGCTTCGTCGGAATACAGATAATTCAAATACTCAGTTGCCACATCTCTTGTATCTCTGTAATCCACCACTTCATCTACCACCGCCACAGAAGGCTGTGCCAGAATACTTACGCTTGGAGTAACAATCTCATACTCATCCGGATAATCCCGCATGGATAGATAAGCTTCATTTTCCCACGCAACCAGCACATCTCCTTGTCCGTTCTCCACGAAAGAGGTCGTTGCACCTCTTGCGCCTGAGTCAAGAACCACCACATTCCGGTAAAGTTTCTTAATAAATTCCTTCATCTGCGCTTCATCGCCACCATACTTTTTATCTGCGTAAGCCCACGCTGCCATGTAGTTCCATCTGGCACCGCCGGAGGTTTTCGGATTTGGTGTTACTACTCCCACTCCTTTTTTCGTCAGATCGTCCCAGTCTTTGATATCCTTGGGATTTCCTTTCTTCACCAGAAATACGATAGTGGATGTATAAGGAGAACTGTCATTGTCAAATTTATCTTTCCATCCTGCCTTGATCAGCCCTGCGTTTTCAATAGACTCAATATCATATTCCAGTGCCAGGGTTACCACATCTGCATCCAGACCATTGGCTACCTCAAGTGCCTGTTTCCCTGAACCGCCATGGGACTGTATCACTTCCACATCTTCCCCGGTCTTCTCCTTCCAGTGGTCTTCAAATATTTTATTATACTGTTCAAACATCTCTCTGGTAGGATCATAGGAAACATTGGTGACAGACACCGTTTTTCCAAAAGCCTGTACCGGCATCAGTGCCAGTACAACTGCAAGACCAAAGGCAAATAATTTTCTGATCATGTTTCATCTCCTTTAAAGTACCAGTAGTTTTTTGCATTCTCTACTTTTCATAGTTATTCGATATGTTTTATATGATATTACAAGAAATGACAGAATTTGTCAATAGTGTATTAAAATAAGTACAATTTATGTTGTGTAGATAAGAACACAAAAAAAGCAGCATCCTGAAATACAGAATGCTGCAGTCAAAATTACATATTTTTTATTCGGCAGAAGCTGCTGCCTTTTCTTTCTCCGGGAAAAGCTTTCCGAAAATAAATCTTACGAATGGTCCGGCATAAAAGATCTGCCAGAAGAATGCCATCGGGAAGTTCATTGCTGTTGTCTGGAGCCATGTGGGAATGATCTGACTTGCCGGTGCATGTTTGATCAGCACAGTTGCCGCAAAGCTCATACATGGACACATAAATGCAACGGATACTGCTGAGATTGCAAGTACAAGGTGGAACGGATTATCTCTTCTCATATCCACAATACCAAATGCAATCTTCTTTGCAAGACCACCGATGATAAAGAAATCAAGAATAAATGCAATCGGTCCCATGAATGTTAATTCATGAAAAGCTAACAGAAATGTCTCATTTGTCATTGTCCCTGTATTCAGTACAATGTTGTAGCAGATCATGGCATAAACCATTACAAACACCATGATAATTGTAAAAATAACTTCCTGAAACTTGTTTTTAGGCATAAAAAATCCTCCTTAGATAGTATGAATAACATCAATTAGAGATTTGTGTTGTTCATAACCATCCAGGAGGATGTACCGTTTCCAATAATACCAAATATCTGTTTCTTAAATTTACCGTTGGTTATTATACGGACTGTTTTAAAAAAAGTCAAGGATTTTTTCAGTACCTGCAGTGTGAATCAGGGAACAAAGTTTATCTCTACAAATACGGGATCCCCGGTATCTCCGGATAACTGCCCATTCCGATCAGAAGCTCCAGACCTGTCTGTCTGGCATTTAATACCGCTGTCTTAGCAGCACTGGCATCTCCGGAAACTGCCAGGATCACTTCATTGGAATGGCTGGTTCCCTTATTCGGCGTCATATATTTCGCAATGGAAAGAGGCGCTGATTTCATCGCAGTATCTGCCATCACAAGCCCTATTGCAGCCGGAGAACCCGCCATAAACCCAAAGGCTTCTCCAACCGGTACTCCGAATGCTTTATTCAGAGCCTGTCCTGCACTGGCTGAATAGGCAAATTCCAGATGTCCACTCTCGCTGATATAGAGCTCACCTGCATATTTATTCGTAAGTTCCAAAGCCATAGATATGGCATGGCGAACATCCGAGACATCAGTTCCCCCAAGAACAATATAGTTTCCATGACCACCCCATCCCTTGGTATCCCTCGGCAATTCTATGGAAAGAACCTCTGTGTTGGTTGCTTTCACCGCATCATCGATAGCAGTGATCTGCCCTGCAGCACCTGTACGGGAGCTGAACAATCCCAGACAGCGATACTTCATTCCTACGTTCATAGTCTCCAGCAAAGTATCATCAATCCCTGAAATCACAAGCCCGATCGTATCCAGAACTGCGTTTCCTACAAATTCATTTCTTGTACAGTTTGTACTTATCTTGTGTACATCTATCATTTGAAATCCTCTCCCGTTCTTTTTCCTGTATTTACTCTGTTAATGGGTATCTTCCGTATACCGCTCTCTGAGTCAGGCAACAACTTTCTGCGCGTTTTTTCTTATAGCAATTCCATGAAATAATGATAACATGAAACCATTTTACCGTAAAGTTAGATCATGCACATTCCTTGGATTTCTGCGACTTTTCCTCCCCTGCGGAGATTGTGAATATCTGCCTGACTTATAGCAAAAGAGTCCTTCTGTTTCCCACTACATTAATAATAACAAGTTTCTGATAGATTGCCCGATATGGGCTTAGAATTTATAGATGCGTGCAAATTTTCCGGCAAAAATAACTACCGGTTTTAAGAAATACTTCAGAACCTTCACATATTTTGTTCAAACTCTTCAAGAGAAGACACTTTAAGCGAAAGCTGGAACCACAGGTTAAGTTTTTCAATATCTGTTTCGGACATGATTTTCTCTTTTAACTCAGACGGAACTGAAAATTTGGATTCAAGCGCAGTAAGAAGAAATTCCTGTTTTCCTTCTGTATTTCCTTCCCGTTTTTCATTCCTCATCATTTCCTCTAACAGCATATATCTTTCCTCCATCCCACGATTCTGCTTGATCTTATCAATACTGTCCTGCAGATGTCTGAATGTGTACTTCCGAAATCGGAATTCCCAATGCCAGTTCCAACACTCTTCGACAGATTTCCGAATCAGACATCACTGCTGCAAACATAAACGCATCCCGTATTGTCAGATCTTTGAATTTTCTGGTTTTCATTCCTCTGTTCTTTCCGAAACAGAAGAACTCTTTGGACTTAGTATAATGCAAAAGAATAGTTTCTACAAGAAAAAGTTTTCGACAAAATTTTATAAAATTTCTTTCGGAATCAACTCATAATCATACATAACCTCTGAATGATTGTCCAAAACTAATTCCCTGTAGATGGGCTTTTGAGTTTCTTTGTCTAACGTTTCTTTATATATCTTTGAAACTCTGTAATATTTTTCTCCCTCTTTTTGAAAATGGTGTCCTTCTTCCACAAGGCGATATGCATATTCTATCGGACGTTCACTTCGTAACTCTGCACATAGCTGCTCATTTTCACACCATATAAGAAGCTGAAAAGCCTGATCTGTATTATTCTTAAATCTGTAATCTCCATTATTATAAAAAACTGAAGTCCCGGAACTGAACGGAACTCTTTTCCCCTCATCCGGTGCCAGGGCATCTGAATGGCTGTGAAATTCCGTTACTGTCAAAGGGCTGTGCAATATCAGTCTGTGTATAGTGTTTCCCAGATTACACAACCCACCTCCTGTTCCCGGTATAAGCTTATTTTTTATAATCACACGCCCATCTCTGTATCCTTTTCGCTTTGTAGTTTTTCCAACCTGTTTCCAGAAAGAAAAGGTTTCCCCCGGATAAATCATAATCCCGTTTATCGTTTTGTTTGCAAGTGCAATGTTAACTGCTTTATTTTCCTGCAAAACCGGATCAATTCCTTTTCCTCTTTTTATCAGATGCGAATGATGTTCTGATACAAGATTTGGGAGTTTCTCATTACTGATTTTTCCTGCAAATTTTTCTTTACTCAACATATTTTGTACATAACGCTTTACAATTTCTTTCTGTAAAGAAATCTTATAGCACGTTGGATTAATATCGCAAAACAGCTTATTTCTATTCCACAGCATTTTTTCTTTTATCTCCTGTCAGCAAAAATTTTTGAGGCCCATTTTCCCGCCTCTTTGGATATCACAGCACTTTAATATTATTTTTTCCAGTATTCTCCTTTTGCCAAACCACTTTTCCTCTGGCAACCGGATAAAATCAACCAGTATACTGTCTATTCCACATTTGTTTGCGCCATATATGTCTGTAAATATCTGATCTCCCACACATATACATTCCGATTTTTGTAAATGCAATAATTCAACCGCTTTCAGATATCCGCTAATATTCGGCTTTCCGGCATCTGCTACATAAAGTGTATCAATATTTCTGATAAAACGTTTAATTCTGTCTTCACTGTTATTGGAAAGCATAACTGTTTTTAATCCTGTCTGATGGATTCTCTGAAACAAATTGTCTATTGCCTCCGTTGAATCATCTCCATGATGCACCAGTGTATTATCTATATCAAACAAAATTCCACGATATCCATTTTCATATAGCTCTGCGTAATCAATCTGAAAAACATTCTTCACACGACAACTCGGATAAAAATTTCTAAGCATTTAAATTCTCCATATATGTAACTACTTTATCAATCTGTTCTGCAATATCATTTCCAAAAACATGGTCAAAAAAAGCACTGCCAATTGTAAAAAAACAGGCATTTGTCTTCGCTATCTCTTTCAATCTCTGATAACTGTTCACACTACCCGCGATACAGACCGGGGCATTTATTTCTGAAGTAAGGTTTCTGTTTAGCTGTGCTGCATTTCCAACATATCGATATCCCAAAAGGTCAATTCCATAGACACCTTTTTTCAAATATTTTTTTCCCTCTGCGACCATCTGCTCAATTGTGCCATCAAGAACAGAAGGTCTTTGCGTAATCGTTCCTACAAAGGGCATATATTTCAGATGATTTCTTTTACAGAAATTATTTACCGAATCAGAAAAAACTGTCCCCATCAAAATGTCACAGTTACATTCCACAGCCATTTCAGCCCCTTTCAGGCATTCCTCTTCTGTATAGGCCACAACCTCCAGAACAGTTGTCTTTCCACAGGATTTCATATAAGAATACAACTTCTTCATCTGTTCCGGTGACAGACCTTCTTCTTTAAATCCCCAGTATACAGCTTTTGTATTCCTGCATTGTTCAAATATTTCATATGCATTGCTTACAGTAACATCGTTGTAAGTCAGCATAACAATTAACTCGGGTTTTTCATGCATTTTTTATTCCTCTTTTTCATATTCTGTCTCTTGTTCTGCTTCTCTGTTTTTCTTAAAATCACTTTGTTATCCAAAGAAATCTAACATCCAAATTTCCAGAAATCCTCTGTTGTTTTGCGGCCGGCAGATCCGCTTGCCTTAGAATAGCATTGCAATTTATTAGGCATGGATTTGTACCAACGATAATTATTATAGCCCATAATGTCTATAAAGTATCCATATGAAGTCTGCTTCACAGAGCCTATGCCGTATATTCCAATCAATTTTCCATATGTATTTCCAACCAGGACATAATTTTCATAAACACCAATAGAATATTTAAAAGACTTTCCCCACCATGAACCTGTTTTTATATTCTTAATCAGTTTCTTTACGGCTGTTTTTTCTTTTGAGGATAACTTCTCAAAATAATATGATTTTCCCTCTTCTCTTCCATAAAATACCACCATACCTTTTTTAGGATAATAAGAAATTTTTTCTTTCTCTCCTGGTTTGAAATAATATATCTTTGGAGAATACTCATAATCATATGCACTTACCTTATTTGCCGTATAGGTTTCATCTTTCTTATTTCCATTTAAATAATGATATGTTATTTTCAGCTTTGAAGATGAAAGGGGACATATTTTGATTTGTCTGTAGGCTTTCCCTGTCCATCTTCCAGTATCATTAATATTAAATCCATATTCATATGTTTTCGTTGCTTTGCCAGATGCTTTTACGTTCTGTACCGTTACTCCATATGGCTGTACCATAAATAATATCAACATTATTATTGATAAAATCATACTCTTCACGATTTTTTTATTTTTCAATCTTTTTTCCTTCTTCATATCATACTCCGATCACCACTTAAAATGATTCATTGCTGAAAAATATCCGGATATTATACCTAACATTGCTTCGCTGCCTCACATACTCATATATATTGATAAGATATCTCTTTTCCCAACGCGTATTTCTTCAGATATTTCTCTTATATTTTCTTTGAACATTGTAAACTTTGCAATATTAAACCACATCCCGATTGTCAATTGAAGTGATTCATACTCGTCTTCGATACATTATTTTAGAAATATTACTCGTATACCTTCATAGTATAGCCTTTTCCATTATTAGTCAACGATTTATATTTTGCCTGATAGGTGGAACGGCTGATACTTTTCTGATTATACCTCCAACTACTGGTCGTAGCTGTCATCCATATTGTATTGCTGTTGGTATATAACTTTCCGTTGGAATATTTACAGAATGTATGATCATCATATCCATGAGAAAGCCCCATATCAATACGACTTCTGTTTTTAAATATGTGTACAAAGTTATCGTGTCGTAATGGATTTACATTGGAATGATCCAATACCGTAACGACTTTTCCATTTTTTATTGTATAAATAGTAGTGGATTCTCCATAACCAGTACCTACTGCTGTATTTCTTGAGCCTCCATATCTCATGATCAGTTCATCTGTGCCATTCTTATCTATATCTACATACAAATACAGCACCTTCTTTACACTCGAACCCAAATCATAACCTGGCGCATTTCTCTTATAAGAAGTTCTTGCTTTTTTTGCATACATTTTCATGGTATTCGCATAGAGCTTATGCTGAGCAGACTTACTCATTGCAGCATTTGCAATAGCTGAATCTGCGCATACTACACCACACAGCATCACTAAGACTAATAAAATACCATATATCTTTTTTATCCTTTTATTCATCTTCTACACCTTCCTTAAGATTTAGTATAATCTTATCAAAAATTCAAAATTCTTTTACTTCCATTGTCATTGATATCTTCGAATAAAATCAAATAACATTGGAGCCAGACCTCACTGCTATCTCTCGACATAATTTTTTCATTCCTGTTGTCATCCCATATAATTTCCTGAATACTTTACATAGGCATACTTGACAACTGAACCACTATACCTTTCCAATGTTCCTTCTATATGCATTGAGATAGACTGTTTTTACACCATCACTTACAGATTTTCTATTTTCCATTCTTCTGTTTTTTCCGAAGTATACAATCTTTTTAGACTTAGCATATCTCAAAAATGAATTTTACAAAAAGAAGTTTTAGACAAAAACCCTGTCTTCCGCAGATTCAACTCTACAGAAGACAGGTTTTTTATGTAAGTATAATAATAAAATTATGTCAGCTATATAGCGAAGGTTCTTGCAACTGTTTTACCTGTACCGATTGCTTTCAGCTTGGAACCCAGAACCTGTGTAAGTGAAATACAAGATATGCCTCTACGGAGCGCATTAGAAGCAGACCTTACTGCTAAACAGTTAATCAAAAGCTTCACCGATCTCTGTCATTTAATATTATATCCCTGACTATTCCAGAAACTTGTTGGATTCTCATTATTTAGAATTGGATCATTAACACTTTTACTTGCATAACCCTGTCGGCCATTTCTCACTTCAACATGTGTGTGTGCTCCAGAACTGCTTGATACACCTCTCCATGCTTCTGTTGCAATTTTCTGTCCTTTACTAATTGTTTGTCCGACGCTAAGAGAAACCGGTGCCGAATGAAGATATATAACCGTCTTGTTACTTGCCTGATTATAAATAGCTATTGTTGATAATCCATTTGATCCATTGTATCCATAAGCAACTCGCACAACCACACCATCTGTCAATGAATATACTGATCTTCCAATTCCGTATTTAATATCGATTCCTTCATGACGTCCTCTTGTAGTTTTATATCCATCAAATCCACATGATATGTATGCTGCACTTGATTTATACAGGCCATAACTCAAATTCACCTTTCCACTATTATTGTTATTCTGAGTTACGGACACTGATGTCAATTTCCACTTCTGTGCATTAGTACCGTTTCCAGTATACATCCATACATTATTTCCATCCTTCACCTGACCATTTTGTACATCCAGATAACATCCATTAGCATTTACAATATAATAATATCCATTTCCTGCGTCTACAAAACGCCACTTCTGTGCATTGGTATTATTCTGTTCCCAGATCTGGACATTCGTTCCGCTTGCACTTCCACCACCATTTACATCCAGAGACTTTCCAGAGTTAACGTCTTTAATTCTATAATATCCATTGCCAACACTTGTAATTGTCCATTTTTCATTATTTGTATTATGGTATGGATAAATCTCAACATTACCACCATTAAATGTTGCGTAATTATTTACATCAAGAACATAATTCGTATTTAATGCAGTAGCAATTTTATATGTTCCATTTGAAATATTTACACTTCCATTTCCGCTATTAGTATTTCTAATATATGCATTGGCACTTGCTGTAGTAATAAATCCATATTTATGTCCATTAGATACCGGATATTTTACTTGCGTATAATTTCCATATGTTCCCAGAATTGTAACTCTATCTCCTCTGGAGATATATCCATATGAATATCCATTTGGTCTACGGTATGTTGTCACCTGAGCGCTTGCTGTATAAGTAGTGCCGGATGTTCCTGTCAATATTGCACTTGTTGAAATATATCCTGTCTTTGATCTTGATGCAGATATCGGATAGGAAACTCTACAATAACGACTTGAAACATACAATACTGTAACTTCATCAGAACCATAAATCGTTCCATAGCGTCTGGTTAATGCGGAATTACTATAAACTGTTGTATTTGCATTGTTAATCAGATAGCACTTTCGTGTATATGCTGCATACGTCGGTATATTCATCACCATACATACCATCAGAAATGCACAAACAATTGCAATTGTTCTTCTTATTTTGTTCTTAAAGTATTTCATTGTCAATCTTCTCCTTTCCATAACAATATACGCCTTTATTCTTTATTGTTTATTCAGTCTTCTTTTTATACCCTCCTTTCTCAGTCAACCTGACTATATATTGTTGTTTAAATATGACCAAAATACACTTTTATAATATTTTGTACGGTTGGTCAATGTTTCTAATTTTATTCCAATAAGTTTACGGTAAAATCGTTTTATCTTGTCTTTTTCTTTCCTACTTACATGGCAATTCCTGCAACTGCAGAATTCATCTCTGTTATCAATACTCATATATCATATATTTTCCTTTTCATACATAATTCATTGACAATTACATGTATCAAATAAGATATTTGTAATTTCTTTTTTAATATATAAATTTTTACCGTTCATTTCTGATAAATCCAGCTCTGATTCTGTATGAATAAGCAGTTTCTTTTATTATAATATACACTTTAACACAATTCAAATTTTCCGCTTGATTCAAATCAAGCTATTGTACATTTTATCAGCAGTTTTAATTATCTCATTCCAACTTAGTATATGTCATATAATATCGAAAAAGGAGTAAATTAGGATAAACGAAGACAATTTCGCAAAACGCCTGTCTCAGCTCAAAGAAGCCAGGCAGATTTCCGCAAGGGAAATGAGTCTGGCTATCGGACAGAATTGCAGTTATATAAACAGAATTGAAAATAAAAAGGCTTTTCTGATTATTCCGGGGCTCTCTGAGCCACCTGCCGCACCGTAATATTCACGCTGTCCTTTTCGAAGCAGAAGAACTTTTTGGACTTAGTATACTGCTGAAAGATAGGTTAAGCAAGAAGAACTTTTCGACAAAACTTTATAAAAATTGCACGTCCAACTCATTATGTGAACTTCCATGATAATTAACTCTCGTTTACATAAAAAGAAACATCAAAAATAGGAGAAAAGCCTTGAATTTGGCAGAAAAAAAACGTTTTTTCTTGCAAAATTGAGTGTATATGGTACAATAACAGAGAAGTAATTAATTGGTAAGAAAAACTTTTTATGGCTAAATTAATCTTCCTCACTTATACCAATCTATTCTATATTTTTTGCAAGCAATATTAGTACTCTTTAAATTTTTGTACATAAATCCAACACACGTCGTCCATTAATGTAGTATTTATTGTATACTCTGTCAAAAGCATCCTTTGAGCATTTTTTTCCATTAATCTCATACATTGGCACTGGATAAGCGCTGCTTGTCGTATGGAAATAATTTATCACTTCTTTCATTTTGTTCCCAATCAAACGGTATGTACGACATATATTTTCAGAAGAAGTTCCTGTTACTATTGTAAAGTAATTATTTTTCAACCGGACACCTCTATTAAAATTATTATACATAAGCGGAGTAACTTTTCCCTTATAATAAGTAAAGAGTACCATTTCTGGATGTGTGTATAAGATGAGTTCCTTGACACCATCATTATTAATATCTGTCACACAATAGTACTTAAAATTTTTTCTATATACTTTGTAATTCTGATTATTTATCAGGTTTTTCACAACATAAGTTTCTGTTTTCCAATCAATAACCTTCCTATACCAGTTTTCTTTTACAGTTACCTTACATGATTTTTTTACCCCGTCAACTGTTACAGTAATGATTGCAGTTCCAGCTTTTTTTGCTGATATCGTTCCTTTGCTGTTGACAGTTGCTATCGCTATATTATCAGATTTCCATATAGGTGTTTTCTGACTTCCAGTAACAGTCACATTAAGAGTCTTTCTTTCCGTAATATACATGGATAATTCTGTTCTACTCAATTTTACATTTATATATCTCTGATCTTTTTGAGTCGATGAAAAAAAGGCTTCTCCTGTTGTTGCATGTACAGGCAACGCCATTATAAATACACAAAGACAAATAAATAAAAAATGTAATCCGTTCTTTTTCACTAAACTACCTCCTGCCTTTATAAGGACATTTCTTTTCTGCAGTCCATTCATATGCACATAAATGATAATATTCATCTGATGAAATCTGGCAGTCCCGGAGACCACAGTAATAGGGTTCCTGTCCTCCATCACTACTTTTATGGTAGATATGTGGACAGTCTGCACTATGGTTTCTGTCTTTGATATTGTAAAATTCTTTTTCTTCTTTTACTTCCGCATCTCTTGAGTTAGGGTCTTCTATTTCCTTTCCGTCATAACCAAAATTATTGTATCCAAAATCCCATCCTTGATATTTCGTTCTTTGTTTTTTCGAATACTGTTGTTTTTTCCTTTTTACTGTGTCCTGCTGCCCAATATTATTTTCGCCTCCATTATCTCGCCACATCAGTTTTAAAAGCAAAGCAATCGCGCCAAACATTACTGCTACAATTCCAAGACCATACAGAACAACATCATTGAAACCAAATTTTGTTATTCGAAGCACTATAATCAAAATAGAACTTCCAATAGCTGATACAACTGCACTTACTTTAAATAAAATTATTAAATTGACCAGCCATAATAAAAAAGCTAAAATCCCATTGATTTCTGCTCCTCCTTCTGCGTAACTTGCCATAGAAATTGCCCAGATTGCAGAAATAAATATAAAGCAAAATAATTTTATAAAAAAATTCTTTATCTTTTGTAACATCGTCTCTCCCTTTACCACCTATTTTTACTTATTAAATAATTTTCTTAATACATAAATTAAAATTGCACCTGCTCCAATTACACTTGCTATACTTAACAAGAATACTAGAAGTAAATTCATACTGTTTTCCTCCCTTTTTTTGACGCTTCATAATTTTGCTGCATCTCATTCTCAGACCATGGAATTGGATAAAACAAAATTTCTGTCAGAGAATTTTCAGAAGAATCCCAATCCCATTCTCCACCGTTCTGCCAGTTTCCAAAAAATCCCCTCGTCTGTCTCTTACCATTTTTATATGTACTTAAAAGATATTGATACTTCTGATTACTATCTTTCCCCCTCATAATCAGCTCGTAGACTCCATCTCCATCCAGATCATAAACCCCATACATAACCGTGTTGAGTCCATCTGTCTCTTTTTTAAACAATCCTCTTTCAAGAAATTTTTTGTAAGATTTCCCTTCCTTTGTTTTTGATAATTTTACTTCTTTAAATTCTACTTTTGGCAGATAACTCATATCTGCCAACACATCATATTCTTCATGCAGACTTCCATCCTGAAACGAATAAAGTATAAAATCATATTCACCCATACTGCAGTCAATAACCAGATACCCCTGTTCTTTCCAGAAATAGATACAATCCTCACTTACAAAAGAATAAAAAGTAGCCGACGATACGCGTTTATACTTTTGGGCGTTCTCATCATATTGATATATATTATACACATAAGCACCACCCTCTGTAGATTCCGGTGTATAACTTCTGGATATAAATTCCTTTGTCCCATCCTGATCAAGATCAAGCATACTATACGCCAGAAGATGCTTAGGCGCGAAATTATTCATCTGCAAAAGTTTTATCAGTTTCTTCTTTGCCTGTTCTTGGGGAGAATCTTTCTGTTTTTTATCTTTTGTTTCCGTCTTATTATTTTGTTCGTTATTTTCACCCGTATTTATTTCTTTCTGACATGACTCCAGATACTCCTGATGCTTCTCGTCAACTGATTTATTTTCTTCGCCATAAATATCTTTATTTCCAGATAAGATTTCTACCCAAAACAGCAACAGAAATATTGCTATCGTTATTCCGCGCATCCTATTTAGATTGTTTTTTAACATTCTCTTTCCCATTCCCACTTGTTACCTTCTTTGCATGTTGCTGCGGCTAAATGCACAGGGCACAGATAATTCTTATATTCACCCCTGAAAATCCCCAGAATACTTCACATAGGCATCCGCACACACACTCTGTACAGAAGCAAGCGCCGCATTTGCCTCATCTTTCGTCACATAAACTCCAGCTGTTACTACATAGAACTTTTCCGTATTGAGGTTGCTCCAGTCTGTGGTGACAAAGACTCTTGCATCAAATCCACTGGCCTTTAAGGTTTCCGCATAAGAATTACTTTCCTCTTCCCCCTTGCTTCCATAACACCATACTCCATAAAAAGGAGTATTTTCAGCATTCTGCACTGTTGTGTCGACCGGTTCATTTTCTATGTTTTCCGACACTTCATCTGTTTCTTCCTTGTTGTTTATATCCTGTGATTCCCCGGTATCTTCACCTATACCTTTCTCAGCCCGGTCCTGCGCAACCCGCTCTGCATTATATGGTGCAATTTCTCTTTGAAGTTCCAATGTATCCGGATCAATCGCAGCACCCGCAAGAAAAATCTCATCCTTGTCATACATCTCGATACTTACAATCCAACGGCCTGTTCCTTCCCAGTACCAGGGATCTCCGGCTATGAATTTTGTAACATTTTCCTCATCAGGAACTCCCAGAGATTTTTTCAGTGTATTAATCTGTTCTTCTGAAAATCGACTGTCCGATGTCATTTTAACATTGTAAAATGGGATTTCGACCAGATTGCTTTCAAATTCATCCCAGTCTTTCTGGGTGATATTTTTCCCAATGGAATTTCCATTTTCATCCAGAAGATCATATGCATATTCCCGATGATATTTTCCATCTATTCCTTTAACGTCCAGACTTTGCCTGTTTATCATAAAATTGTACTTAATTCTGTTTTTCACCTGATATAAAGAGTAAGCTTTACGGTCAACCAGACGTAAATATACTACAACTCCATTTCCCTTTTCTACATAATACATTTCTCCTTCCCCGTCATTCTGCCAGTTTTCCATTGAGCCAATAGTTTTTACTTCTTTGTCTTTATATCTATAAAAAAAATATTCGTCTTTTCCATCACTGGATGTTCTTCCCCTGACAATCAGTTCTTTTTTCTTATCTTTGTTAATATCATATACTGCATACATTACGTTGCTCAATTTTTTTATATCAGAAAAGTTATCTCCGTTTTCCAGAAATTTTCCATAAGCCTGCTCTTCCTCTGAATCTCCCATATCTTTATAAACATCGCTTTTCTCATTTTCCTTTTCTGTCTGCTCCTGAGCAGACAGTACTATCGTTCCAGAACAAACAGTCACACATATTCCAAAAACAAAAGCTATAATGGCATATTTCTTTTTTTTCATATTCTTCTTCTCCAATTGTGCATTTCAATTTTTTTCATATTACCAGCCTTCTTTTACATAATCCGTAGTCTTTTTTTCAGACAATGGCCAGGCAAATTTTACATTATCTGCAATTCTTATTTTCACATTTCCCGAATACAAAATCAGTTTGCCCTCTGAAATATAAAGTATCTCGCCAGATTCCAATTCCCAGAAATCCGTTACATTACTGTCAATTTCATATTTGTAATTGTTTACACCAATCTGTACGAGAGTTCCTCCATACTGACGACCATTGTAATATACCAGCATTAGCACTGTTCCATCATCATAGCCCTTATAATATGTTTCATCGTCATCATATACAGAACCGATTGATATAGAGCTACTCCCATCGTACCAGTAAATAGTATTGTTTTTTTTATAAAATAATTTTTCCCCGATCGTTATAGCGCCTGTTACTTCATTTTCTATTATTTCACACTCTGTACAATATCCGTCTGATAATTTTCCAACTCTCAAATTTCCCGCATCATCTACCCTTGCAAAATTCTGCTCATCATTAAACAGGTATACAACTGACATCTCAGATTCCCAATCTTCTACTTCCGCAATGCCTATATCTTGCAAATATATTGGATTTTCAGATTCATCAGTTTCCACGTAGTATTGAAGCACTCTATCGTCTCCAAATGCGTCTTCAAATAAATCACCAATTTTTTCATCCAAAATAGCAGAAATCGCCTCTTCATTTTCTAAACTATAAGTCGGATTTGACAGCACATCATCAATCGATATCTTTTTTAATGCGAGGTTTTTTTCAGTACTGGTAATATCTATATAGGAAAGTACCACCTTATCGCCTTCCTGTATTATACATGGGTAAAATAATGCATCAACGTTTCCATCTTCATCCTCCCCCCATAGTACTTTACATTTTTCTGATATAGTTTTGTCTTTTCCAGTTTTACAGTCATATAGACGAACAATTCCCCATATAATCGAAGAATTTCCATATATATCCTGCAATTTTTTAAAAAATTGTTTTATTTCTTCTTCGTTATGTACAGATTGTGATCCGTCGAAAAAATCCTGTATTTTCATCGTTTTATCTTTGTATACATATACTACCTTGTTATCTTTCCACTGTATTGTATATATATCACTGGCCAGAACCTCTTTCTTTCCACCATAAGAATATCTACAAAGTTTATTTCCGCCTTCAAGGAAATAAATTTCTCCCTCATTCAGATAAAATAATTCCATTTGTTCAGGTCCATTTAAATAATCGTAGATATCATTTCCAATCTGCTTTTCGCTGTCTTTTTGTCCGATTCTGGCACCATATAAATCATATTCTCCAGAACATCCATCATCTTTTCTTTCACTATATTCTTTCCATCTGGTGTAATAAACAATGTTTTCCTCTGTTACATCAAAATCACCTACTTGTTCCGCAATCTCTACTATCTGTTTTCCATCAAAATAACAAAGAGTTCCATTATACGATTCTTCAGATTTTCTGTTATATATAACGCTTCCGTCCTTATGTACAACCGGACGTGTCGATATAAATACATCTGTATCAACTTTTATAATATGTTTCTCCACTTCCTTCTGATCATACGTCAGATATTTTGTTTCTATATAGCATAAGCTGCCTGTATTAATCTGATCAGATATCTCATCAAAAAAATAAACATATTTCTCATTTTCTCCAAATCCAAGAAATTTGCGCCCGTCTCCCGTATATCCAAAATTCATCAATTCATCAGTAATTACACCCTCTGAATCTATATACTGCCACTTGGATGCAACATTAGACTCGGATATTCTGATATTCTCCATATCCTCATCATCAATATTCGGAAGATAATAATACCCATCATCCTGTACCCATGCACATCCTGCATCATTTTCTTCATTTCCTGTAAAAAAAGAAAATGCCTGACACTTTACAGTCAGACACATAGTTACTGCACAGGCAGCTGCCAATGCAGTCAGCTTTTTTCTTTCCATGCGCCTTTTCCTTTCGTAACTAATACACCAACAAGTTGATTTCCTGAATAATTTTTCAAGAATCAACTTGTCAGTACACTAAAATCATTTAAATACTCACATTGTAGAATTCGTTGTTTTAATATTCATATAAGAACGAATTTTTATCAAAAGCAGAATTTCCAATATTGGAATTGTAACTGCTATTACCATTATAAGTGGATTCTGGCTGAATCCAAGAGTGCTCTGGATCCATTCTGTAATCGGGCTTAAAAAAGATTGAATAACGTCTGATGACTGACTGTAACCATATCCATAACCCAGACCAAACATTGAAAAAATCTGTCCAACATAGGATGAAACTGCGTCTCCATACTGATTCATTGTTCCTGTTATCTGATTAGCAGTCATTTGCAGAAAACTGCTCCATGCAAGCGTAATACCCCGGATCACAACATTAATCCCCAGAATAAAAACAGGATACATACCGACTGACACTTCTGTATTCGCACCCTTTGCATCTGCTTTCATTACAGAAAACAATTTCGATAATGAATACCAATATCCTATATCAAATGCCGCAATAATAAGAAGCAAAATATAGGAAGCTGCACCTGTCCCCGCACTAATTGCAATAATCAGTAAAATAGCCCAGATTGCAACTCTAAAAAACAGTTTGATGACTGTAATTCCACTGATAATTGTAAATCCTGTAGCATCCAGAATTTCTTTTCTTCCATTCCCGTAAATCATCCAGACTGCCACACAAATAAAAATTGAAAAGATACCTGTTACCAGTTTAAAAAATGCAAAAGATGAAAATATCCCATACGCAAGATTAATCGTATATAAGATACAAAACAGCAAAAATATATTACTCTTAATCACATATAATATCTTCTCTCCTTCTGACTTCAAATCAACAGGGGATTTTTGTACCTTTCCTGGTTTTGGTGGCTTAATTTCATGTGAATTATTCTGCAAAATCATCTGCAATGTCTGTGGTATTTCTTTGATAATTTCACTAAAAGATTCTTTACCTTGTTCCAGCATTTCTTCTTTTTTCATAGCAAGATAACAACCAAATGCCACCAATAGTGCTCCAATTACCGGCAGATAACTGGATGATGAATTACTCCAATACTCATATCTGGCTAATCTCTGTATATTTATAAGATGAAGAATATCTTTCAGTATTGCTCCGCCAAACAATGCATATAATAAATGTGTTCCATATGCTTTCTGGCACTTAAACGCAATTATAAAGAGAATAAATGAACTCCATACACATGCCAAGATCATTCCAACACCCCAGAGCTTGTCCTGCATTGCATAATAACTAAGATAAGGGAGATATGTCAGTGCAAAATATGCATACATAATTCCAAAAACAATCCCATACATTTTAAGAAATCCATCTGGAAGTCGAACCGCTGTCAGAGTCGCCTTGTTATCTGCATTTCCTTCCATTGAAGTTGAATTTGTTTCAGATACTGGTTCCGATATTGGTTCTGATATTGGTTCTGATATTGGTTCCGGTATTGGTTGGGGATTCTCTTCACTAACTGGTTTTCCACACTTTGAGCAGTATGCATCTCCTTCTCTTAAACTTGCTCCGCAACCTGAGCAGAAACATGTTTGCTTATCTTGTAAAACAGTCTCCTCTTTTTGCTCAGCTCCACAGTATGGACATTTTTTCGTGTTATCTAATATCTCTTTTTGGCATTGATAACATTTCTTCATATGTGCTTTCCTCCCTCTATTATTCATTTAATTTATGAGATATCATGTTGCTTTTTCAGCATCCTGCTAAAGCATTCTGGTGTCATGTTCAAATATGAAGCCACATCCTTTTTATTTAAATGATCCATAATCCCTGGATAGATCTGCTGAAAGTATTCAAACCTCTGTATCGGAGTACCGGTGAGTATCATTTTTCTATACTCATACTCCCTCAATGCCGAAACTCCCATCATGCGATTACATATCAGTGTTACTTCAATGTTTTCCTGTGCCAGCCTCTGTATAATCTCCGACGATATACTCACAATTTCGCATTCAGTCACTGTTTCTACCGTCAGAAAGGACGTCATATATCTGTCCAGATTCATGATTCCTACTAATGGCTCTCCTGCAAAATGCGCAAAACAATGGATTTGATTTTTTCCTTTTTGATTTTTGTAATAAGCTTTGGCAATATCTCCATTTTTATATAGGAAAGAAATTTGTTTCACCCTTTCTTTCTCCTGAACGAGGAGTGTCTTCGCCTTTAATTTACAAATTTTTGAATTTTCTGTCAGTTCTTTCAACACTGCTTCGGACTTTATCTGAATCACTTTACGGTAAAACTCTTTTATTTTCTCTTTTTCGCTGTTACTTATATGGTAATTTTCACATTCATAAACTTTATTTATATCATCAATATCCTTTGTACTTTGTTTATTAACTTCAGTTTTATAGGCCATACATTTTCCCTTTTCATATATCTCTTTATGAATTGCATATATTGTATAAGATATTTATAGTCTTTATTTTTTATAGATAGAGTTTTAAACATCTTACTGAGATTATAATTTCACTGCTCATTTTCTCCATATATATTTCTAATTCTGTATAAATGCGCAGTTTCTTTTATTATATCCTACAATTTATGGAATGGCAAATTTTCCACTTGATTCAAATCAAGTCATCATGTATCTTACTTCATTTTATCAGATGTTTTTAATATCCTATCACAGGTCAATATATGTCATATAATGTCAAAAAAAGGAGATAGAATATGATAAATGAAGAAAATTTCGCAGAACGCCTGTCTCAGCTCAGAGAAGCCAGACAGGTTTCCGCAAGGGAAATGAGTCTGGCTATCGGACAGAATTGCAGTTATATA
>ENA-OROX01000310-OROX01000310.1-human-gut-metagenome-genome-assembly--contig:-NODE-310-length-50406-cov-5.211674_pt1 | contig 50406 bp, 52 predicted proteins | sample MGYA00242133_ERZ509058 | MGnify/ENA primary metagenome ERZ509058 (study PRJEB26280, sample SAMEA2338751) | human gut metagenome | biome: human gut; feature: human-associated habitat; material: faeces...
CTAAATCCTGTAAAAAGAAAAACATTACTCTATAAAATATCAAAAATGAATGAGTATCAAATTAGAAATTATAATTCTGCAAGTGAATTTACATATTTTTCAGATAAGCATACAAAAGATCAATACAAATTTATTAAATTAACAAAAGACATATATATTCAAGCAGATACGCCAGAAGAAATAACGACATATTATCATAATTATAGGGTTATAAAAACAAGAATATGGCAAGTAAAAATAGCATTGGATATAATAGAAAAATTAAACGAAATATTCAAAAAAATATTTAATGAAAAAAATGTAATTAAATATGAAGGAATTTCCATAAAGAATTTAGAAAAATATTTAGAAAAGCTAAAAGAAGATAAGATGAGTATGTTAGATATTTCTAATAAAATAATGAAACTTGAAATAATAGAATAAATATCTGAATAATGATAAAATTTAAGCAATTACTATAATAATTTAAACATATTTAGGATTGTATAATATAAAAATATATTTAAGGGTGATAGTATTGAATATAGAAAAAGACTTTGAAGAAATAGAAAATTACGCACATTTTTGGCGTTGGTTACCTGATTGGAATATTGTAGAAAAAATATATAAAACTTACCAAGATTCATATTCTGTCTTAACACCATTTGCATATACATACTTGGAAGAATTAATTCGCACTTTGACATCTGATTATGGTTTACCATTACAAGACAGGGATGGGAAAGAGATAAATAAGAAAGTGGGTATGAAATTAATTAATCTTGCAATACAAGAAAATGAAGATAAAGAGTTATTAAAGCTTTTAGAAGAATATAAAAAGTATTATAGAAAAATAAAAATTACTGATATAGGAGATAATAGAAATAGTGTTATCCATGGTATTATACATCCAGATTCTTGGAGTAAGGAATCTTTTGAAAACTTGATTCATGATATAGCAAGAATATCTAAATATGCAAGATTCTAAATGACTGCTATTACAACAGTACTTTTATTGCTATAATAGTTATTGCTTCACTCAACATATTATGCAGTAAAAATTTTTAAAGTCTAATCATGTATACTTAAAGTGTGATAATTGTGCTTTAGAGGAATGTTTCATCATAACATATAATTATTCAATACAGCAAAGAATTATAGCAAACAAACCTTTAAAGGCTATTAAAATATGTATAGAGAAAATACAAGAAAAAGAATTAATTGAAGGCAAAAATAGAAAACAAAATGGAAAAAGGATAGTTTTGAGGCGAGAATTAACTCGCCTTTTAAAGTGCAATTTTATATTTTTAAAGTGCAAAATTTGCACTTTAAAATAAAACATTAATCTCCAAAACATCCACCAATTAATTCAACTCCATCACAAAATCCATTCCTATAATACTTCTCATTCCAATAACAGATATAATCCATAAAATTCTTATCAAGTCTATCTAACTGATTCTTTACATATTTTTGATTTTGTTTTGGAACATTCTTTAAAATGTTTTCAGCAATCTCATCAAAATAAATATAATGTTTTCTATCTTCTTTAGTAAGTGTACCTAAAACCATTTCCTCTCTAAAACTTAACCAATCTCTTAAAATATCATCATTAACTTCTCTAAAACTATTCATAATCTAAATCCTCCTAAAAATTAAAATTTTTCTTAATAAAAAACGGATTTAAAAGTTTCTAAGTTACTTATGTCACTAAGAAACTCTAAAATTCGCATATTTATTTTCTATGGAGCTTTTCTTCACTATCGTTCGAAAATTCCAAGAAAACAAAAATATCTCTTACAAGAGCCAATTTTGTAAGAACAAACGTACCATACCCATTGGGTAAAAATTGGGTAAAATCTACTCCAAAAATGCCCTAAAAAGACACAAATGTTCTATAAATCAAAACTCTTGTAAATATTGAAATACCAACGAAAACTCTAATTTTCACAAAACTACAAAAACCGGTCAAACCTCGCTCATAACCCGAAGGTCATACCAAGAATTGAAAAACCATGTATTTTACGCTATTGTCATAGATAAAATATAAAGAAAAGCGTTAATATGTATTAAAATAATTAACACAAAGTGATATAATCAAACTGAAATAAAAATATATCTTGAATATTAAAATGTGTAGATAGATAAATTATAAATAATATTAAGACAACGAGGTAAATTATGAAAGTTTTAACTATAAAGCAACCATGGGCAACTTTAATTATGCAAGGAGATAAGCGATTTGAATTTAGAAGTTGGCAAACTAAATACAGGGGAGATTTGCTTATACATGCTGGTAAAGGAATTGATAAAGAAGCGGTAAAAAGATTAGCAAATTATTTGCCGAAAGAATTGCCACAAGGTAAAATTTTAGGAAAAGTAACATTAGTCGATTGTATAAAGATGACACATGAATTTAAAGAAAAATTATTAAAAGAAAATAGTGATATTTATACAAAAAGTTCTTTTCAAGAAAATTATGGCTGGCAATTAGAAGATGTGTATGTCTTTGATGAACCAATAGATGCAAAAGGTCATTTGAGCTTATGGGAGTACGACCTTGAAAACGAGAAATAATTCCCAGAGCATAAAGAAAGTTTAAAATCGAGAAGTCTCAAACAATTATTTAAATAAAAGAGGAGCATAATTATGGAGAATAAAATACAGCAATTTAAACAATTAGTAAACAAATGTGATAATATTGTATTCTTTGGTGGCGCAGGTGTGTCAACTGAAAGCGGAATTCCTGATTTTAGGAGTAAGGACGGTTTGTATAACCAGCAATATAAATATCCGCCTGAGACAATACTAAGTCATACGTTTTTTATGAATAAAACGGAAGAATTTTTTAAGTTTTATAAATTAAAGATGAACTCGTTAAAATATCAACCTAATATTACTCATATAAAACTTTCAGAGCTTGAAGCTAGAGGAAAGTTAAAGGCGGTAATAACGCAAAATATAGATGGTTTACATCAAAAGGCTGGCTCTAAGGTTGTATATGAATTGCATGGTAGTGTACTACGAAATTATTGCATGAATTGCAATAAATTTTATGATGCTGAATATGTGTTTAACAGCAAGGGCATTCCAAGATGTAGCTGTGGAGGAATAATAAAGCCAGATGTAGTTTTGTATGAAGAGGGATTGGACGAGGAGACAATCGAAAATTCGACAGATGCTATTCAAAAGGCTGATTTGTTAATTGTTGCTGGCACGTCACTTACTGTTCAACCTGCAAGTGGTTTAATAAACTTTTTTAGAGGCAGAAATCTTGTATTGATAAACAGGGATTTAACTCCTTATGATAATAAAGCAAATCTTGTTATAAATGATAGTTTAGGTAAAGTTTTCTCGAATTTATAAAGAATAAATTAAGAAACAACATAGGATAAATTATTTTAAACGTATAAAATGAATCAAAGGAGCAAATTATGAAGACTTTAGATGAATTGGTAGCAGATAAAATATTAGATTTAGTGCATTATGTACTATCAAAATTTATAAAACCAGATATTACTTTGAATAAAGTAAATGAATTAGATGTACAAGCAATCGAGAAATTAAGACAACAATATGGAATTGAGGCTGTAATTTTAGATGTTGACGATACATTACGCAAAGACATGAAAGATGTTCCAAAGTGTAATAAGGAATGGATTGAAGGCTTAAAGGGCAAGATAAAAATTATGATTGTAAGCAATGGAGTAGACAAAGATATAGAAAAATATTTTAAAGAAAACGGAATTGATTACATAGGATTTGCGTGCAAACCGTTAAAGAAGAATTTTTTGAAAGCATGTGAAAAAATGAATGTGAAGCCGGAGAATGTATTAGCGATTGGCAATAGTTTGTTTGATGATATATATGGTGGAAAAAGAAATAATATGAAAACAGCACTTGTAAAAGAAGTAGAAGATAATGAGAGATAAACTTTGAAGTGTACACCAAAAGTATCTAACTTTTTTGTGCACTTCACTTATTAAATAAAGTATATCTCTCATTTTTGTTTCAGTTTAAGTAGTTGATAACTATAATCAAATTTTATACATAGTAAGGGTTAGGTTTAAATAATAATGAAATGCAATCAACAAACCAGCCTATTCCAAAAAGCCCAAATGTGCATAAATATACTATTCCTAATAAAATCTTTCCTTCATAGAATTTATGTATTCCAAAGAAACCAAGAAATAAGCATAGAAGTAATGCAACCCATTTATTCTTGGCTCCACCATGATAACTAGCATTGTTTCTATTCGTATTGTTATTAATATTCGAATTTGAATTGTTTATTATTACTTGAGGTTGCTCATTTTTTATTTGTTCGACTTGTCTTCCACAATGAGTGCAAATTATAGCGTCTTCTGGTATTTTTTCACCACAATATTTACAGTATTTTGTTTTTGTTTCAATTATTTCCATATCTTTTTCTCTTTAATTTATTTTCTTATTATAGTATAATATCATTTATATAAAAATGCTGTCGAATTGTGTCGAAGAGAAAATATATTATAAAATCCACAAAATATTGATTAAATATTTTTGATGTGATATTATTATTTCCAATAATTACAATATAAAATTTACAGAAAATACAAATTGGGAGCACTAATGAATGTAGAAAGATATTTAATTTTAATTAAACAAGAGGACAAGACTGCTGATGTTATACGATATGAATATCAAAGTGGTCTGGTTAATGTTATTTTTAAGACATCGGATAAAATATATTCGTATGATAGAAACGATTTTAAGTTTTATAAAGACCCAAAGGAAATTGATATAGACCAATGTGATGTGTTTGTATTTGGTGGTCATACATTTAATATAGATATGGTTTTTGAATTTTCTGAGTACTATAAGATATTTTTTAAAGACAATACAACGAGGATTGTTCCACGACATCAAGTTAAATTGGTGCCGAAGAGTGTAAATCACGTTATTTCTACGAATAAATTTGAATATTTTAAAGATATTTCTGAAATTGTTAGTATAAAAACCGAAAATGGAACTGCAATTCTTATGAATGAATATAACAAGATAAATTGTATTGAAAGCGATACAGTGCTGTATAAGTATTTGAATCCGAGCGAAGGTATTACAAGAAATGTGGAAACTAAAAGAACAATTATATATCCATTTGGTTCAAATAGCTCACAATTTACAGCTGTAATGGAGGCTATGGAAAATCAGGTTAGTATTATTGAAGGACCTCCTGGTACAGGTAAAACGCAGACTATTTTGAATATTATTGCAAATATTGTTAGAAGCGGAAAGACCGTTGCGGTTGTTTCTAATAATAATTCTGCAACGGAAAATGTATATGAGAAATTAAGAAAATATGATTTGGATTTTTTATGTGCGAGACTTGGAAAGAGCAGCAATAAAGCGGATTTTATTGAGAACCAAACTGGTATTTATCCAAATTTTAATATTGAGTTAGAGAATAGAAAAGAAGTAGAAGAGCAAATTAATGGCTTGAATAATGATATTATAAAAATTTTCTCATTACGAAATGAAGTGGCAATTTTAAAAGATGAACTTAGCCAAATACAGACAGAGCATGATTATTTTAACAGACAAGAATATGAGGTTTTGAAAGATATGCCAAGAATAAGAAGCCTTGATAGGATATCTGCAAAACAGATTATGGATTTAAAGATTGAGTGCGAAGATTTAGAGGCAAGAGATGAACAAGTTAATTTATGGTTTAAAATAAGGTCAGCATTATTTTTAGGAATAGGTAATCTGAGATTTTATAATAAGGATGTAAAATATTTAGCAAAAGTGTATAATAAATTGTTTTTTATTGTGAGGGAGCTTGAGATAAAAGAAAAAATTAATCTTTGCAATAGACAACTAAGAGTTTTAGATTATAAGGAAAAACTAAGCAATTTGACAGATTATTCTATGAAGATTCTTAAGGATTTTGTTAGAGTAAAGTATAAAGGCAAAATACAAAGGCATATTTTTGAAATGGCAGATTTTACTACAAATCCAGAAAAGTTTAATAGGGAATATCCAATAATTTTAAGTACTACACACTCCATAAAGAATTGTTTTAAGTCGAATTATAAGTTTGATTATATTATAATGGATGAGGCTTCTCAGGTAGATTTGATAACTGGGGTGCTCGCAATGTCTGTGGCAAAGAATGCGGTTATTGTTGGTGATTTAAAACAGTTACCGAATGTTATTACGACTCAAGATGTGACTAAGATTGAGAGAATGTCTAAGAAATATAATGTTGAAGAATGTTATAATTATTTGCAAAATAGCTTTTTATCTTCTGTAAGTAAAACTATAAAAGCTGCGCCAGACACAATGCTTAAGGAACATTATAGATGTCACCCTAAGATTATAGGGTTCTGCAATAAAAAGTTTTATGATAATCAACTTATAATCATGACAGAGGATAATGGAGAAAATGATGTATTAAAAGCGTATGTTACTGCAGAAGGGAATCATGCTAGAGGTCATTATAATCAGAGGCAGATTGATGTTATAGAACAGGAAGTTTTACCAGAACTTGAAGAAAAAGTATCGTTTGAAAATATTGGAATAATTTCTCCATATAGAGAACAAAAGCAGAATTTGCATAAGTATATAGATAATATACAAGTTGATACTGTACATAAGTTTCAGGGAAGAGAGAAGGATGCAATAGTAATAACTACTGTTGACAATGAGATTAGTGAGTTTGTTGATGATCCTAAAATGCTAAATGTTGCAATAACACGTGCTAAAAGGTATCTGAGAGTGGTTGTTTCTGATAATAAAGAAAATGAGGGAACTAATCTTGATGATTTGATAAAATATATTCAATATAATAATTTTGAGGTGAAAAAGAGTAAGATAAAATCTATATATGATTTATTATATAAGCAGAATATGGAGCAAAGGCTCAAATACTTAAAGGGGAAGAAAAGAATTTCTGAATATGATTCTGAGAATATTACATATAATTTTATCATGGATTTGATAAAAGAGAAGAATTTTAATAATCTTGATGTTGCTGTTCATGTTCCACTATCTGATGTGCTTGAGGAATTAGAAAAATTGACACCAGATGAATGGAAATTTGTAAACAAAACCTGGACTCATATTGATTTTGTTATTTTTAATAAAATGGATAAGAAAACAGTGGTCGCAGTTGAAGTTGATGGATATTTTTATCATAAAGAAGGAACGATGCAAGAAAGAAGAGATAAAGTAAAGGATAAAATTCTAGAAAAGTACGAAATTCCGCTAGTTAGACTGGGAACAATGAAATCTGATGAAAGGAAAATGTTAGAACAGAATCTTGAAATGGTGTTTTCAAAAAGCAAAAATTAGAAAAAATATATATTTAGGAGGTATTATGTGTACAGCTACAACTTATAAAACTAAAGATTTTTATTTTGGACGTACGTTAGACTATGAGTTTTCATATGGAGATGAGATTACGATTACTCCACGAAATTTTAAGTTTAACTTTAGAAAAATGGGAGAGATGAATTCGCATTATGCTATTATTGGAATGGCTTATGTGATAGAAGATTACCCATTGTATTATGATGCAATAAATGAGAAAGGGCTTGGAATTGCAGGACTTAATTTTGTTGGAAACGCAGTCTATCATGAGGAAAAAGAAGGGAAAAATAATGTAACTCAGTTTGAGTTTATTCCATGGATTCTTGGGCAGTGCTCAAGTGTTGATGAAGCGAAAAAGCTTCTTCAAAATATGAATTTTTTGAATGAGCCTTTTAATGATAGGTTGCCACTTGCACAATTGCATTGGATTATTGCTGATAGTAACAAAGCAATTACTGTGGAGTCTGTGACGGATGGAATAATAATATATGATAACCCAGTGGGGGTGCTTACTAATAATCCACCTTTTGACAAGCAAATGTTTAATTTGAATAATTACATGCATTTATCAAATAAATCACCACAAAATACGTTTTCTAATAGACTTGATTTAAAGAATTATAGCCGTGGAATGGGAGCAATTGGACTTCCAGGAGATTTATCTTCGCAATCTAGGTTTGTTAGAACAGCATTTGTTAAAATGAATTCTGTTTCTGGAGATGGAGAATTAGAGAGTGTTAGCCAGTTTTTCCATATTCTTAATTCTGTTGACCAACAGAGAGGTTGCTGTGATTTAGGGGATAATAAATATGAGATAACTATTTATACATCATGTTGTAATGCGACAAAAGGGATTTATTATTATACAACTTATGATAATCACCAAATTACAGCTGTAAATATGAACAAAGAGAATTTGGAATGGAACAAGCTTATAAGGTATCCACTTATAAAAGAAGAACAGATTAAATTACAAAATTAGAACTTTTATAGAGAAGCATAGAGGTAGGATTGAAAATTTTTAGATTTGTTCTTAAGAATATACGGTGTATATTTCGCTATAGCGAAAACTACAACAAAATATGATAAATAAAACAAAAGAAAAAGAAGGCAAGTGCTAGTAGGCATTTGCTTTTTGCATATAAGACTAATGGTATATAGTGCTAATATAAATGCTGATTAATTTTATTATAAATGTATTGCAAAATTTCCATATAACTGGTAATATATTTAATGTAATTATTGATTTATAAGGTAGGTTTTTCTATGACAATACTAGGTTATGATGTTAGAATATATTTTTTACTATTTATGATATATGCTGTAGCAGGTTGGATAATGGAGGTTACATGTAAACTTATTCAGTATAAAAGGTTTATAAATAGAGGATTTTTAATTGGACCTTATTGTCCGATTTATGGCTATGGAGCTCTTCTAATAACCTTTTTATTGGGAAGATATAAATATGATGCACTTGTGCTATTTGTTATGGCGATAGTCGTATGCGGAACTTTGGAATACTTGACCAGTTTAGTAATGGAAAAAATGTTTAAGGCAAGATGGTGGGATTATAGCCAAAGAAAGTTTAATTTAAATGGACGAGTTTGTTTAGGCACAATAATTCCTTTTGGAATTTTGGGATTAATGGTGACATATGTAACAAATCCATTCTTGCTAGGAAAACTAGAATTAATACCAGAGATGTGGTTAAATATTGTGTCTGGAATTTTGTTTGTAATTTATGCGTTTGATAATATTGTTTCTGGAGTTGTTATTAAAGCAATTAAAAAGGCTGATATTACTGCAAGTAAGGAAACTGATAATACAGAAGAGATTACTAAGAAGGTAAGGGAAATTTTACAAAGCAAGTCTGCATTACATAGAAGATTGGTCGATGCCTTCCCTAAATTGCAAGCTGTTAAGATAAAAATTAAAGACCAAACAGAGAAAATAAAGAAAGAAGCAATTAGGCAAAAAGAAGAAATAGAAACAAAGGTTGAAGACACAACTAAGGCGATTGCTGAAAAGGTAAGCAATGCTGGTATAACTGGAAAGAAGAAAAAGCAAATTAAAGAAGAAAATGAAAAATAGATAAAAAAGATGCCAAATAAAATTGGCATTTTTTTGTGTCTATAAGTTTGAATTGCGAATAATTTGAAATTGCATAAATTTTTCAATCTTGGAAAAAATAGTGTAATAAATGTTTTAGAAGGAGCGGGAGGAAAAAATTATGCAATCTTTTTGGGAAGAGGAGAGAAAAAATTATAAAGAATATGAGAGTATAAGAAATGATATGAGGGCCTCTGTTTGTGTTATTGGCGGAGGACTTACTGGTCTTACAACAGCGTATTATTTAAGCAAATATACTAATGTTGTTTTATTAGAAAGAGATAGAATTTGTAGTCACACAAGTGGCGGAAATACTGGAAAAGTTACTAGTCAGCATGGAGTTTTTTACAAATATTTAATAGATTCACAGGGAAAAGAATTTGCAAAAAAATATTTAGAGGCAAATCAGAAGGCAATAGAAAATATTAGTGAAATAGTGCAGAATGAAAAAATAGATTGTGACTTTAAGAGAGAAAAGGCATATGTTTTTACTGCAAAAGAAACAGAAGTAGACAAATTGAAAAAAGAGCAGAGAGCAGTAGATAAACTAGAAAAAGATTTGTGCCAATATGTTAATAAAATAGAGCTACCAATGGAAATTGCAGGAGCTATCGAGTTTTGTGAGCAAGCAAAGCTTCACCCTGTGAAATATGGATATGGACTGGCAAAATGCATCGTGAATAATAATAGTAGAATATATGAAAATTCGCAGGTTACAGATATAAAGAAAGTTGACGGCAAGTATGAAGTATATGTGAATAAAAATAAGGTTACGGCAGACTATGTAGTAATTACAACAAGATATCCGTTTATAAAGATTCCGGGTTACTATTTTTTGAAGATGTATCAATCAACATCTTATGCAATAGTTGCTGATGTAAAAAGCGAATTGTTTGATGGAATGTATATAAATTACGAAGTCCCAAATATGTCTTTTAGGGTAATCGAGGATAATGGAAAGAAATTATTATTAGCGGTTGGTTATGATTATAAAACTGGAACGGAGGAATTGAAAAATGGATATACGAGGCTTGAAACAGCTGTAAGAAAAATATATCCAGATGCAGAAGTATTATATAAATGGTCAGCAGAGGACTGTATAAGTCTCGACAAAATTCCATATATAGGAGATTTTTCTGTTACGATGCCTAATGTGTATGTGGCAACAGGGTTTAATAAATGGGGAATTACATCATCAAATGTTGCGGCAAACATAATAGCAGATAAAATATTAGGAAAAGAAAATGAGTATGAAGATTTGTTTAAAGCAAGAAGAGTAGAACCAATAAAGAATAGAGTCGAAGTAGGAAATATGTTAAAAGAAGCCAATAAATCAATACTTATGAGTAGGTTTAAAATACCAAAAGATGAAATAGATGATATAAAAATAGGAGAGGGTAAGATAATTGAAATAGATAATAAAAAGGTTGGAGTGTATAAAGCAAATACTGGAGAAATTTTTAAAGTAAAACCTATTTGCACACATCTGGGGTGTGAGCTGTATTTTAATAATATAGATAAAACTTGGGAATGTCCATGCCATGGCTCGAAATTTAGCTATGATGGAAAATCAATAGAAGTACCAAGTAATAAGAATTTGGAATGACTGGTTTTAGGGTGTGGTTTGTGAAAATAGGGTGGCAGAAAATAATCGACTGAAACTTATTGACTAGACTATCCTTAAAATGTATAATGTTATTACTAACATATGAAGGGGATTTTTAGAATGCAATCAAGAAGTGAGATTAGAAAAAGAAAGCAAGAAAAACAGAGAATTATATTAGGAATTATAATTTTAATATTAGCTATTTTAATAACGATAATAATTGCAAGTGTAATTAGTAAGAATACTGCGAAAGAAGTTGCCACAAAGGAACCAGAAAGTTTAGCTGATGAACTCGTAAATACACAAAATTTTGAAGAAGATGTAAATGAAGAGATTATAGAAAATATTGTAGAAGAAAATGAAGTGGCTGAAAATACAATCATTGAAGAAAAGCCTAAGAATACTAGTGGTACTAAGTATAGGTTAGAAGTAAATTGTGATCAAAATGTAGTTAATGTATATGAAAAAGACGAAAATGGAGAATACAAAAACTGTGTAAAGGTAATGCTTTGCTCGGTTGGCTATGCAACACCAATGAGCGGAACTTATTCACTAAAAAAATATGGAGGCTGGGAATGGAAAGGTCTTCAAGGTGATGTGTATGGTCAATATGCAACACAAATAACTGGAAATATATTGTTCCATTCTGTACCATATACGGAGAAGTATAATAATGCAAGTTTAGAATATTGGGAGTATGATAAACTAGGTACTTCAGCTTCTTTGGGATGCATAAGGCTTACTGTAAAAAATGCAAAATGGATATATGATAATTGTGCGGCTGGAACAAAAGTATATTTTTACAAAGATTCTAACCCTGGACCATTGGGTAAGCCATCAGAAAGAAAAATTTCTGGAGACAGTGAGGTAAATAGTTGGGACCCAACGGATCCAGATTCGGACAACCCTTGGAAGGAGTATGATATTGCCAAAAAGAATGATAAAGAAAACACAAAAAGCGATAAAAATAACGATATTGAAAATAAAATAGAAAACACAGAGCAAAATACAGAAGTGCCAGGCAATACGGAAAATACTGAAACCAATACGGAAATAACAAATAATACAGAGAGCAATAAAAATAATGAGACTTTTCAAGGAAAAAACAATATTACAAATACAGAGAACAGAAATACAGAAAACGAAAATTATGAAGTTGGGAGTAATATAGAAAGTGATAATGACTAAATATTGTTGAAAAATAATTACAATTTTGACTACGTCAGAGCCCATTTAAAACGCGGTTACATACAAAAAGTATGCGCCCTTGCCTTTTAAATGGGACTTTTTCTTACCAAAATTTAAATCTTTTCCAGCTGAAGCTTTAGCTAAAAGCAGAAATTAAAAATATAAATTTTTTAATATAAAAGTTTAATTTTATTACCATCACGGCTTATAAATCCCTCATCTACCAAGCATTTGAGCTCACGCATCATTGCACTTCTATCTACGCTTAGGTAATCGGCGAGGCTAGTCATTGAAATTGGAAGTGTAATATTTTTAGAGAAGTTTTTACTAGAAAGAATAGAAAAATAAGTAAGTAATTTATCTCTGATAGACCTCTTTGAAAGTATTTCTATTCTAGTATTTTGATGTACTGCTTGTTTTAATATAAGCTCTAGTAGACTAGATACGAGTGTTGTGTGAAATTTACAATTGCTTCTGCATTTTTCGTGTATGTCATCATACAAAAATAGAAGAACCTCACACTTATCCATTGCTAAAACAAAAAGTTCGTGGTTGGTATGAACAGGGTAGAAGGCTTCACCAAAAATATCTGTCTCAACAAAACTTTCTATTATATCCTTGTTTCCGTTTAAATCATATCTAATTAAATCTGCTTTTCCAGAAAGCAGTATGCAAATTTGTTTTCTTTTTTCTATGTAAGTTGTAATAATACTGCCTTTTTCAAAGGTCTTACGTTGAACCTTAATACAATTACAAGAAATGTTTTCAATTATATCTGATATTTCCATTAACATTGTCCTTAAATTTGTAAATAAAATTTACTCAATTATACTTCAAAAACGTTGCATTTGCAACAGAAAAAATAAATTGTTAAGGTATAATAATTATGAGATAATGTTTTTAGGTAAATTATGTCAATGGGGGCAGAAAAATGTTCTGCAAACAATACTGCTTAGTTATATTAAAAAATATTATTTATAATGAAACTAAAGAGGCAGTAATTTAGATAAATCCAAGGAGGAATTTATGAAGGTTATTAAGAGAGATGGACGTGTAGTAGATTTTAATAGAGAGAAGATTGCAATTGCTATTGAGAAGGCAAACCAAGAGGTTACAGAAAAGGAAAGAGCAGATAAGCAAGATATTAAGGATATAATAAAATATATAGAGTCACTTGATAAAAAGAGAATTTTGGTTGAAGATGTGCAAGATATAATAGAAGAGCAACTTATGGATAAGAAAAAGTTTAAGCTTGCAAAGAAATACATGATTTATAGATATAATAGAGCGTTGGTTAGAAAGAAGAACACCACAGACGAATCTATTCTTGGACTCATAAAAAATCAAAATATGGAGATGTTGGAAGATGGAACACGTAAGAATGCTGTGCTTGCGTCTTCACAAAGGGATTACATAGCTGGAGAGGTTTCTAAGGATTTAACGAAGAGACTGTTGTTGCCTGAAAAAATAGTAAAAGCCCATGAAGAAGGAGTACTATATTTTCATGATATGGACTATTTTTTACAACCAATTTTTAATTCTAGTGTGATTAGTATTGGAGATATGCTTGACAATGGTACAGTTATAAATGGCAAATTAATAGAGAGTCCAAAAAGTTTTAGAGTTGCTTGCACTGTGCTTGCACAAATTCTTGCAACAGTTGCGTCAACACAATACGGTGGACAATCTGTAGATATCAGTCATTTGGAAAAGTATGTTAGAAAGAGTTATGAAAAATTTAAGGAAGAGTTTGGAGGCGTGCCTTCAAAAGAAATATTAGATAAGAAGATAAAAGAAGAAGTAACGAGTGGTGTACAAACACTTCAATACCAGATAAATACACTAATGACTACAAACGGGCGTAGTCCACTGGTTTCGTTATTTATGTATTTAAGAGAAGATGATGAATACATAAAGGAAAATGCACTTATAATAGAAGAAATTTTGAAACAAAGAATTGAGGGAATGAAGGATGCAGAAGGAAAATATATTAATCCGGAATTTCCAAAGTTGATCTATGTAATTGATGAAAATAATTGCTTAAATGGTGAAAAATATGATTATTTAACACATCTTGCATTAGAATGTGCAAATAAGACACAAGAACCAAGCTTTATATCGGCTAAAAAAATGCGTGAAAATTATAGCGGAAATGTTTTTTCACCAATGGGCTTCAGAAGTTTTCTAACTCCATGGAAAGATGAGAATGGAACATATAAATTTGAAGGAAGATTTAATCAAGGTATTGTTAGCATAAATTTACCACAAATTGCAATCGTGGCAGATGGTGATGAAGATAAATTCTTTAGCTTGCTAGATGAAAGACTGGAATTGTGCCATGAGGCTTTATTGTGCAGACACTATGCTTTGCTTGGTACAGTAAGTGATACGAGTCCAATACATTGGATATATGGTGCGATAGCGCATTTAAAATCAGGAGAAAAAATCGACAAATATTTGAAAGATGGTTACTCTACAATTTCGTTAGGATATGTAGGAGTATATGAAGCAACAATGATGGTGAAAGAAGTTTCTAACACTGAACCAGATGGAAAGGAATTTGCTATAAAGATAGTAAAGTATTTAAAAGAAACTGTTGAAAAGTGGAAGAAAGCCTCTGGCTTAGGTTTTTGCTTATATGGAGAAACCAGTCAAAAGGTATGCAAAACATTCGAAAGAATAGACAAAGAAAGATTTGGAGTAATAAAAAATGTAACAGACAAAGAAAAATATACAAGTTCGTACCATGCGAGTGAAGATGAAAAAATAGACTATAAAGAAAAACTAGCATTTGAAAGCGTATTTCAAAAATTATCATTGGGAGGAGTTGTATCACAAATTCCGAGCGAATATATTGGAGAATTAAGTGATAAAGAAGAATTCATAAAATTTGTGTATGATAATGTACAATATTTGGAGTTTACAAAATAAAAAGATGAAATAAATTGCTTACAAAAGCGAGCATTTTTAGTCATATAATAAAATCATAATAGAAATTTTATATAAGCACTTGTCGGAAACTCTCGTAAATGATGTAAGAGTTACGAAGATTTCCGGCAAAGAAAATAGAATTAAATAATAGTCATGTGTTTTAAAATTAAAACTAAAGAAGGAGTGAAACAATGAAATATCAATTTGAAGTACCGGGAGAAATAGTAGGAAAGGAAAGACCAAGAGTAAATATGTATACTGGAAGAGTATATACTCCTGGAAAAACAAAAGATTATGAATTTTTGATACAGCAATATTTTAAAATAAAATATCCAAGATACGAGATGCTAGAAGGAAGGCTTTCAATAAATATAATTGCTTATTTAAAAATTCCTAAAAGCACAAGTAAAGCAAAAGTAGAGGAAATGCTAGAAAATAAAATAAGTCCAACAAAGAAACCAGATGTTGATAACATAGCAAAATCTATACTTGATGCAATGAATAACTTCGTATTCAAAGATGATAATCAAGTAAGCAAAATAAGCGTAGAAAAACGTTTTGCATTAGAAGAAAAAGCAGTGATAGAAGTAGAAGAATATTAAATTGTGAATTATTTGTGAAATTAGCACTCTGTTATTGACTTTGCTAAAATAAAGAACTATAATACGTTTTAGGATTAAAAATAGTGTGAAAGAACAAAGAATATTTCAGGCTATTACGAAGGGAAGGAATGAATTTTATTATGGAAAACAAGCAATTTAAAGCAGAGTCTAAAAGGTTGTTAGACCTAATGATTAATTCAATTTACACGAATAAAGAGATATTTTTAAGGGAGCTAATTTCAAATGCCAGTGATGCAATTGATAAGTTGTATTATCGTTCTCTTACGGATAAAAATGTAAAAGTTAATAAGGATGATTTATATATAAGAGTTACTCCAAACAAGGAAGCACGTACTTTAACTATTGAAGATAATGGTTGTGGTATGAGCAAAGAGGAGCTTGAAGAAAACCTTGGAACTATTGCAAAGAGTGGCTCTCTTGCATTTAAGGAGGCTGCTAAAGCAAAGGAAAATGCTGAAAAAGACGATGATGTAAACATTATAGGTCAATTTGGTGTTGGTTTCTATTCTGCATTTATGGTTGCATCTAAGGTAAGAGTTGAGAGTAAATGCTATGGTGCAGAAAAAGCATATGCATGGGAGTCAGAAGGTGCAGAAGGCTACACGATTGATGAGTGCAATAAATCAGACTTTGGAACAAAAATTATCTTAACGCTAAAGGCTGATACTGATGACGAAAAATATAGTGATTTTCTTGCTGAATACAAGATTGAGGAATTAATTAGAAAATATTCTGATTACATTCGTTATCCAATTAAGATGGAAGTGGAACACGAGCATGAGGTTGAACAGCCAGAAGGCGAGAAGAAAGAGCCTAAATTCGAAAAAGTAAGACATGACGAAATTTTAAATAGCATGATTCCAATTTGGAAAAAGAATAAATCAGAAGTTTCAGATGAAGATTACAATAATTTTTATCAAGAAAAATTTGGGGATTATCAAAAGCCTCTAAAAGTAATTCGTACATCTGTTGAAGGAGACGTAAGCTATACAGCATTATTGTACATTCCTTCGCACACACCATACGACTATTACACAAAAGATTTTAAGAGAGGACTTCAATTATATTCAAATGGCGTATTAATAATGGACAAGTGTGAAGATTTACTTCCAGATTGCTATGCTTTTGTAAGAGGATTGGTAGATAGCCCAGATTTATCACTTAACATTTCAAGAGAGATGTTACAACATGATAGACAATTAAAAATAATTGCTAAGAATTTGGATAAGAAAATAAAATCAGAATTATTAGACATGTTGCATAAGAATCGTGAAGATTATGAAAAATTCTTTACAACATTTGGTACAACACTAAAATTTGGAGTTTACAATGATTTTGGATTAAATAAAGATAATCTAAAAGATTTATTAATGTTCCATTCTTCAACAGAAAATAAATTAGTAACACTTGATGAATATGTTGATAGAATGAAAGAAGGACAAGATAAAATATATTATGCATGTGGAGAAACTGTTGATAAAATAGAATTATTGCCACAGGTTGAAGCAGTAAAAGAAAAAGGCTACGAAATACTTTACTTAACAGAAAATATAGATGAATTTGTTGTACAAGTATTAATGGAGCATAAAGAAAAGAAATTTATAAATGTTTGTGCAAACGATGTTGACCTAGACACAGACGAAGAAAAAGAAGCTTTGAAAAAAGAAAATGAAGAAAACAAAGACATGTTCACATTAATGAAAGAAACAATAGGGGAAGGTGTGCAAGAAGTAAGATTTACACACAGACTAAAAAATCACCCAGTATGTTTAACCAGCGAAGGGGCGCTATCAGTCGAAATGGAAAAAGTAATAAACTCAATGCCAAACGACCAAAAAGTAAAAGCACAAACAGCCTTAGAAATAAACGACTCACACCCAATAGCTCAAAAAATAAAAGAATTATATGTAAACGATAAAGAAGCACTAAAGAAATATACACAAGTTTTATATGCACAAGCAAGATTAATAGAAGGTTTACCAGTAGAAAATCCAACACAAATAAGTAACTTAATTTGTGAAATAATAGCAAAATAATAGTTAATAAAATTTCGCCAAATGGGGACTCCCTTATGGGGCGAAATTTTTGCTATGCTGATATTATATAAAAACCCCCATTATTCTATTTTTTGAAAATAAGGTCAAGCTCGCCTTTCGAGGGACGCTAGTCCCGACCAAGAGCGCCGTACCGAAATTTTCAAAAAATAGAAAATGGGGGTTATAAAAATATAGCAATTTAATTTCGCCTCAAAGGGAGAGTTCTTTTAGGTGAAATTTTTTATTTTTGTACTAGAATTAACTATTACAAATGAAAATTAATCATTAATTTTAGGATAAAGCCCTATACTTATTAATCCTGCTATACCAACTAAAACATAAACAATTCTACTTACTACAGACATAGAACCAAATATTGTTGCAACTAAATCAAAGCTAAATAAGCCAATTAATAGCCAGTTTATAGCACCAATAATTACAAGAGTAAGAGCTATATAATAAAGTACTTTCATAGCAAACCTCCATAAAATAATTTTTTCTAATAGTATAAGAAAAAATTAAAAAAATATTCAAAAAATTGAAAAAATTATTATGATTGATTTTACAAAATTAATATGGTAAAATTTAAGCAGTTACAAAAATAATGAGAAGAGGATTTTATGACGATTTTAGAATTTATTTTAAGCAATAAAAATTATTTAGAAGATTTAATTACAAGAAGTACATATCACTCAAATGCAATTGAGGGAAGTACTTTAACATATGCTGAAACATATGCAATTTTATATAATGATAACAGCTTTAAAATTGAGGGAAAAGAGCCTAGAGAAATATATGAGGCTATTAATCATAAAAAAGCATTAGAATTAGTTTTTAAGAATTTAGAAAATTATGAAAATTTTGATGAGAGATTTATAAAAAAGTTAAATGAAACTATAAATAGAGATATTAAAGATACTGAAGGTTACAGAACTGTACAAGTGTTTATACAGGGAAGTGAACATATTCCGCCAGAACCTGAAAAAGTTCCAAATTTAATGATGTATTACATATATAACTATAATCACGACGAACAGGATATATTTAACAAAATTGCAAGATATCATATTGAGTTTGAGAAAATACACCCATTTGAAGACGGAAATGGAAGGACAGGAAGACTACTTATAAATTATGAATTACTAAAAAATAATTTATCTCCTGTCGTAATTAGTAAAGATGACAGAGTAAAATACTTTGAATTTTTAAGAACTAGTGATGCTATTGGACTTGCAGAATGGCTAAAAGATTTATCATCAAGAGAAGAAGATAGAATGAAAAAATTTGGTTATACAGATTAATAAAAAATTGCTTAAAGTAGAATAACAAAAGAATAATGAAATAAGGAGCTAGAAATGAAGAAAATAATAAGTTTTTTAATTATAATGTTATTTGTATTATTACCAAGCACAGTATTTGCAAGTAATGGGAGTAGCAACGGAAGTATGTCATTAGGCTTAGCTTTACGGTATGGAGGCATTTATTTCAATCCATATGTCACTTTTTGTTTTAATGCCATTATCTAAAATTATTTCAAAAGAAAATTCAAAAAGAACTTTTTGGATTTTGTTTGTAATTAGAATTGCAATTTTATTATTTTTTGACTTATTTATAACAAAAGGTATTGCAATAATAGACTTTATATTAGTATTTATAGGCGCATTTATTATTATTCCTATTGCCTCAATTAAAGATAAAGAAGGTGTAGTAAATGACGTACCAATAAATAATAACGAAGAACAAGAAAATATCGAAACAAGTGCTGAAACAGTAACAGATAATAGTCCAATAGTGTTGATTGACCCTACATATCTTAACAATGAGAGTGCTTTATTAAAAAATATTGTAAAAGAAGAGATTGAAAGCCAAGGGGAAAATGTAAAAAAATTAACAACATCAAAAATAAATACCAAAAGAAATATAGTAATTTTAATCTTTGGATTATTAACATTTATATACGTGTTGATGTACTTTTTTAATATTGAATTAAAAACTTGCTTAATCTGTGAGGGAATTACTCTATTATTATACATATTTTTAGTAAAAAAATTTAATATTGTAAATGCAATTTCAATGAAAGCTAAGAAAAATCCAAATGAAGATATAGCAAAATTGGTTACAGAAGTAAAAATAAATAAAAAGCAGGTAGTCTTTCCAATTTTTCTAAAAACAGGAATAACTGTATTGGCAGCAATATTTATACCAGTAATAATGTTTGCAAAGCCAAAATTACTTTACTTTAGATATGGAGATGGATATGCAGTAATAAAATACACAAAAGGAGCAATTCAACAGAGTGATACAGTTGTAATTCCAGATACGCATAATGGAAAAAATGTTGTTGCTATTGCAAATAGTGCATTCGAGAATACAAAAATTAAAAATGTAACATTATCACAAAATTTAGAGAGTATAAAATCTAAAGCCTTTTTTAATTGTAAAAATTTAGAAAGTATATATATCCCTCAAAATGTTACAGAAATAAGGGCAAGTGCTTTTGAAAATTGTTTAAACTTAAAAACAGTTTCTTTACCAAATGGATTAATTGAAATAAGGGCATCAGCTTTTAAAAATGATAAAAAATTATCCAAAATAGAATTACCAGAAAGCCTAGAATATTTAGGTGCAGGAGCATTTTCACATTGCAGTTCGTTACAAGAGATAACTATACCTAGTAAGGTTGTAGAGATAAACGGACAAACATTTGAATATTGTATTTCATTAAGAAGAATAAATTTACATGATAACATAATATCAATTCATGGAGAAAATTTTGTTGGTTGTAAAAAGTTAGACAATGTAACACTGCCATCAAAAATAACAGAAATTAGAGGTAATACATTTGAAAATTGTACATCACTATCTTCTATTGTAATACCTAAAGGAGTTACTAGAATAGGTGGGCATGCCTTTTATGGTTGTAGTAATTTAAGTTATGTGATAGTTCCATCAACAGTCGTCGAAATAGGTAGTTCAGCATTTAGACAATGCACTTCATTGCGCTCAATACATGTACCTAAAAATGCAGTAATAAATGAAAGAGCATTTAAAGAAAGTCCAACATCAGTAATATACTATTAGGAGGCATTTGTTATGAATGAGGATTACAAATTTATACATTTATTATATGTACCAACAATGAATTGCAATATGCAATGCAAGTATTGTTATTTAAAAGAGAACACAGTTGATTTAGAACAAGATGATTCATATTTGAAAACATTAGAGTATGCTGTAAACAAATTTAAAAATGCTAAGGTTGTTCCATTTAATATATCTTTGCATGGTGGAGAGGTAACAACTTTAGCTAGAGAGGATTTTAGAAATATTATAAAATATATTTCTAATTACTACAGAGATAATAAAGAAATAATTATTGGCAATGGATTTAGACTAGGAGCTCCACATATTAAAACCAATTTATTAAATTTAGAAAAACACATAGATACTATAAAGGAATTTAATGTTTCAATAAGTGGCTCTTTGGACTTACCATTTTCATTGCATGAAAAATATAGAGTTACAAAAGGAAATCAAAAAACTTTAGATAAAATATTAAAAAACATCGAACTATTGGAAGAAATACCTAATAATAAAAAGGTTTCTGCAACAATATTTAAGGAGCATTATGATAAAACAGATGAAATTATTAAAGATATTAAATATCTTGATGAAAATACCTGTTTAAATATGAATGACTTTAATTTTATGATTGGTTTTGTAGATAATGAGAATGATGATATACTCCATGCTATGACAGAAGATGAACAAGTCGATTTTTATAGAAGGATGAATAATGAGTTTAGAGGAACAAATTTAGATTATGGAGTAAGAAATACTTGGTTTGCAGAATTTAATCCTACATATTGCACTAATTGTGATAATTGTGGAGAAAAGTTTTTCTTATTAGAGAGAAATGGTGATATATATTCTTGTGTAAGAGGACAAAAAAATGAAGAATTCTATTATGGAAATATATATAAAGATGAAGTTGAAACAATTATGAATAATGCCAGAAGAAAAATTTTTGAAATACATAATAAAATAGGATTTAACGAAGAATGTCTAAATTGCAAATATTTATATTTGTGTAAAACAGGTTGCCCATTTGTTAAGAATAAATACAAAATAAATAAATCGTATACTTGTAAATTACAACAAGAAATATACAAAGACAATGCTGAGTTATATCCAGAAGATAAGAATAATGAAGAATCAATTTATATGTATTTAAGCAAGATACATCCAGATATATCAAAAGATTTCTATCCCAAAGAAAAGAAAATTGTTGGACAAGATATACCAAGTTTAACATCAATAATAGAGGCAGATAGTAAATTAAAGAATATATATAGTCCAGATATTTTTATATTAAAAATTGATGATATTGAATATAAACTAGAGTCTCAAATAATAAAAAGTAAAAGAGATATTGTATATTTAACTGATGAAAGTAAAATAGTACTTTATATAAAAGAGGGAGTTTTGGAAGATTGTGATTATCCGGCTAGTAATTCACTATATGTGATGTTATTAACAGGTGATACATTACAATATGGAGATGAACAAAGAGTAAAACAAGAACATATTATGACTCATCAAATATTTACAAATACCATAAAAAAAGAAAAATCTGACAAAAAAGGCTATTACTGTGTAGATTTAACTAAAATATTAAGTCTATATTATGATAAGGTATCAACTAAAAATCCTAACAACTTATTTTTTACTACAACAGAATTAAGAGACTATCATTATACTAAACATAAAAATAATGCTTATTATCATATACAAGCAATAAATTTACCATTTCAAAATATAGAATTCTTCTATATTGACTGTAAGGAGGGATTAAAGTGATAGAAAAAAAGCCAAAGACATATAATGAAATTATTAGACTAAAAAAGTGCTATACACTAGCAAATTATTATTCTGATATAACAGAGAATATGTTTAATGAAATATATGATTTTCTTGCTGAGTCAGAGGCTAATACAATTGTAGCAAATCAAAATATTTTATCACTTGTTGATGGAGCAGGGAAGGTTGTAAAGGCTTTTTCAGTATCTGCAACAACTAAATCTTTTGATAGAATGGAAATTAGCAATAGAGGCTTTTCTGTAACACCACATTATGACTCAAGTTCATCATCATGGGGAGGCTCATCAGGAAATAACAATAATAACAACAATAATAATAATAACAGTTAATAAAAAACAATAAAGGCAAACACCAATTTACCTTTATTGTTTTTTTAGTATATATATTTATGCTAATTTGGTCTTTTAATCATTTATTTTTTAAATTGTGAATTATACAAGTCTGCATAGAATCCGTTTTGTGCCATTAGCTCTTCGTGATTTCCGTGTTCTATTATGTTTCCTTCGTTCATAACCAATATCATGTCTGCATTTCTAATTGTAGAAAGTCTGTGTGCTATTATGAATGAGGTTCTGCCTTCTGTTAGTTTATCCATAGCTTGTTGTACAAGTTCTTCTGTACGAGTATCTACACTACTGGTTGCTTCGTCTAGTATTAAGAATGGGGCATTTTTTATCATTCCACGTGCAATTGTAAGCAATTGTTTTTGACCTTGAGATATGCTCTCTGAATCGCTTAATGTGTAGTCTAGTCCACCAGGTAGTGTTTTTATAAATTTGTCTATTCCGACAGTTTTGCAAGCTTTCATTATGTCTTCGTCAGAGACTTCTTTGTTGTATTTTATGTTGTCTCTAACTGTTCCATTAAATAGCCAAGTGTCTTGTAATACCATTATGAACAGGTCGTGTATGTTTTCACGAGATAGCTCTTTTGTTGAAACTCCGTCTATTGTAATGTTTCCGTCTGCTATGTTATAGAATTTCATAAGTAGGTTGACCATTGTTGTTTTTCCAGCTCCTGTTGGACCAACTATTGCAACTTTTTGACCTTTTTTTACATCACAGCTGAAATCTTTTATAACTGTCTTTTTGCCATCATAAGAGAATTTTATGTGGTCAAATACAATGTTTCCTTCAACTTTTGCTGGATCAAGATGTTTAGTGATGTTTTTCTGTTCATCCATTTCAGGTTCTTCTAAAAATTCGAAAACTCTTTCTGAAGCAGCTGTTGTTGTTTGTAAGTTTGTCATACCTTGAGCAATTTGTGTTAAAGGCCCTGTGAATAAACGTATGTACATCATGAATGCTACTATAACACCAAATGTGATGTTTCCGTTCATTGTTAAGATTGCACCAACAACACAAACAGCAACATAACTAAAGTTTCCAATAAAGCTCATTATAGGTTGGCTTAAGCCAGATAAGAATCTACTCTTTTTATTACATTCATACACACTTTGGTTTAATTTGTCAAAGGTCTCAGAAGCTTCTTTTTGACCATTGTAAGCATTTACAACATTATGGTTTGAATATATTTCTTCAATATGTCCATTTAATTTTCCAAGTTCAACTTGTCTTGCATTAAAGTATTTTTGAGATTTTGCCATTATAACAAACATTGCAACAAATCCAAGTAGGGAAGATACAATACCTGTTATGGCTAAAATCCAGTTTGTATAGAACATCATTATTATTGAACCTATAAATAATGTTATTGCTCCAACTAGTGTTCCTAAACTTTGGCTTAATGACATAGCAATTGTATCAACATCGTTTGTAACTCTTGATAATAAATCTCCATAGCTGTGTGTATCGAAATATCTAAGTGGAAGTTTGTTAATCTTTTTAGATATTTGAGTACGCATTTTTTGAGCAAATTTATTTGCAACTGTTGCCATTATTATGCCTTGTAAAAAGTCAAATAGTGCACTTACAAGATAGATAATAAGAAGGAACAATGCTATAGAATTTATTGTATTAAAGTTCATTCCAGTAATTAATCCATTTGTAATTTCGTTTGTTAAATCACTCAATCTATTTGGTCCGATTATTGATAAAACAGAGCTAAAGCAAGAAAGTACTAGTGCAACTATTACTAATGGAAGTAATTTATTTAAATAATGAATAAGTTTTTTTACTGCTGTTTTTAAATCTTTTGGCTTTTCAGCAGGAGCGTTTCTACCAAAGTTACGTGGCTTTTTCTTGTAATCTTCTTCGTTATCCATTTTCTAGTTCCTCCTTTGATAATTGTGAATATGCAATTTCTTGGTACACTTTGCAATTGTTTAAAAGTTCCTTATGTGTGCCCATTCCGACGCATTCTCCATTTTCCAATACTATAATTTTGTCTGCATTTAATATAGTTCCAATTCTTTGTGCAACTATTATATTTGTAGAATCTTTAGTGTAATTTCTTAACTCTTCTCTTAGAGTGTAATCTGTTTTGTAGTCTAAGGCACTGAAAGAGTCGTCAAATATATATATTTCTGGATTTCTTGCGATGGCTCTTGCAATAGCAAGTCTTTGCTTTTGACCACCAGATAAGTTTGTTCCACCTTGTGCAACATGAGCTTCATATTTTTCAGGCATCTTTTCAACGAATTCTTCTGCTTGTGCAATTTCTACAGCTTTCTTTATTGTGTCTTTTGAAATTTCATCTTTTCCATTGTCTCCATATGCCACATTGTAGTTAACCGAACCGCTAAACATTACAGCCTTTTGAGGAACATAGCCTAGCTTGTTGTGTAAAAATTCTTGGTTATAGTCTTTTACATCAACACCATCTACTAAAATTGTTCCTTCTGTTGCATCATAAAATCTTGGAATTAAGTTAATCATTGTTGTTTTTCCAGAACCTGTTGAGCCAATTATTGCAACTGTTTCACCTTGATGAGCCGTAAACGATATATTTTTTAATACATAATCATCTCCATCAGGATATTTGAATGAAACATTTTTAAATTCGATTTCGCCTTTTTTATCAGTCTCATCGCTATTTACTTTTCCATCTTTAATAGAAGGCTTTGTATCTAAAACTTCTGCAATTCTTTGAGCAGAAACCTGAGCTCTTGGGTACATTATAAATATCATTGCAAGCATTAAAAACGACATTATAACTTGCATTGCATAACTTGAAAATACTACCATGTCAGCGAAAAGTGGCAATTTATCCATCATACTTGCAGAATCTATTAATTTACTTCCAACAAAATAAATTGAAAGTGTTAAAGTATTCATTACCAAATAAATTACAGGAGACATTGCTGACATGGCTCTTTGGTTAAACATTTGAGTATTTGTAAGTTCTGTGTTTCCAACTTCAAATTTATCTTCTTGATATCCTTCTGCATTGAAAGCTCTTACGACTCTTATACCAGTAAGGTTTTCACGAGTAAGTTCGTTTATATTATCAATCATTTTTTGAACTTTTTTAAACCTTGGAAGTACCAATGCTACAAGAAGAGAAACGCAAGACATTAGAACCAAAACTGCAACTCCAGTAAGTGCACTCCATTGCCAGTTTTTATTTAAAATTTTAATAACTGCCCAAACGGCTGTAATAGGAGATTTAATCAAAAGTTGTAATCCCATAGATATTAGCATTTGAACATTTGTTATGTCATTTGTTGTTCTTGTAATTAAACTGCTAGTAGAAAATTTCTTAATTTCTTGCATACCAAAGTTTTCTACATTTTCAAATAATTTCTTTCTAACATGAAGCGTGAATGATGCAGAAAGTAGGGAAGTTAGGTAACCAACTACAATTGCTGCAATCAAACTGCCAAATGCACAAGCAAGCATATAACCACCTTGCTTCAAAACATCAGACATTTGGCTTCCTTCTGTTTGAACAAGTTTTGTAATTTCAGACATATAATCTGGAAGTTTCAAATCTAGCCAAACTTGAAATATGATTAATAGCAAAGAAATTGCAACTATTAACCAATCTTTTTTAGTGAAGTTTTTTAATAATTTTAACATTTCTTTTTCCTTTCATTTGAATTTTTGTTTGATAGCGGAGGTAAGAACTTATCTTCTGTCATCATTTCTCGAATTTAATATTAAAATTAGTCTTAATAAATCTAATATAGATGAAAGCAAACTTGCAATATAAGTCATAGCAGCTGCACTTAAAACTTTTTTAGCTGACTTATTTTCATCATTATAAACAAGATTTAATTCTTCTAATTGAACCAATGCTCTTTTAGAAGCATCAATTTCAACTGGAAGTGTAACTAATTGAAATAACACTGTTGCTAGAAGAATTATTATAGATAATTTAATATATCCAGTTAATCCTCCTATAATAGAAATAAGTAATCCAAAGTATCCTAAATAAGATACAAAATTTACAACAGGAACTAGGGCAGACCTTATCTTGAAAAAAGTATAATTTTCTTTGTCTTGAATAGCATGCCCACATTCATGTGCTGCAACAGCAAGTGATGCTATTGAAGTTCCATTGTAAATATCTTTAGATAAATTAATAAGCTTTTTTGATGGGTTATAATGGTCAGACAAATTTCCCGAAATTTCATATACAGAAATTTGAGACAATCCGTTAGAATCCAATATTTTTCTTGCCACATCTTGACCAGTTAATCCAGCAGAATTTTGAACTTTTCTATATTTAGAATATGTAGTATTTATTTTAATTTGTGCAAATACCACAAGTAAAAATCCAATAACTGTAAGTAAAACTGTTAGTGGAGTCTCATACGTCATTAGCCAATAATTCATAATTAATCACGTTCCTTTCTTTAGGCGTAAAACCAGTGAAAAAAATAATTATTTTTTCATGTTTTTATGCAAAATATACAATCAATTATAAAATGGAAACAGTAGTCAAGTCAACAAAAAAATGTGAAAATTGTGTGAAATATTTAGAAAAAATGAATAATTTTTAATTGAAAACAAACAAAAGAAAAACTCCCTCCGAAGAGAGAGGAAAAGATAGAATCTTTTTTATTTGGTTGTTTGCCTTAATCGGGCAGACAACCTGCCACACCAGTCCACGCTTTACCAGAATTGTTTACAGTTTTTGCTTCACTGTATCTGCCTGTTGAAGTGTTATATTTGTTGGTAAACACTCCACTTTCAAAATACCAACCATCAGGGTAGGTAAGGTATTTGGGGTTTGTATCGGTAACAATTGTTTCTTGGTCATAACCAGAAATAATTATCAATTTACCGCGGTTGAGTTCAGAAAAAATTCGTACAACCATGTGGATGGGCAAGTCCGCCATACGGACAATTTTATTACTGCACATTTTTATACCTCCTTAGGGCATACGCCCTGTCGTGCAGGTTTGAAACAAAAAGGTAACCAAATATTGGAACCTAACCTATATTATAATAAATTTACATAATGCTGTCAATAATATTTGTAAAATAAAAATAAAAGTAGAGCTCCTTCGGCAGAAAGAGTTCTACTTTATATCGGCTAATTAACCGAATCTGTTGTCAGTAATTAGTAATTCTTACAGGGAAGCTTATAGCGCTTTTCAAACCAATAAGAAAGCTCATCTCCATATTTCCAGGAATGTGAAAGAACCTCCATTGCTCTCCACAATGTTACAAAGTCAATGCTATCCATGTAACCAGATTTCATTGCATAATTTGCAATATCATAAAAAGGCTTGTTACACTTTGCCATTAAGTATTGCGTCCATGTTGCAAAGCGTTTTGCAAATGGAATAATGCTCATAGATAAAGCTGAATTTTCAGGATATTTGAGCAAATCTTCCAAGTGGTGCCAGAGAATTTTTTCTTCTGAGTTTTTGAAGAGAAGTTCTGTAGATTGTGAAACTTGATCTATTTTAGCTTGAACTATATGCGAACGATAAACCTTTTTAACAAACTCCTTTCTAGTAAGCCCAAGTGACTGCCAATGAATCCATGGCAATGTATCAACTGTGCGGAAATTTTCGCTTTTAGGAAAGTTTTTTGCTGAAATGTAACTTTCAATAAGGCTACCTTTAGAATAAGGTGTAATTAAGATAATTGTGCCTTTGTAAATAATCCGCAATCCAACAAATAAAGTATTAGAAGGGAGAGCAAGTGCCTGAAATAAAACTTTCTTGAAATTTGACCTTTTTTCAAAACAACCATCAACTAACTCCGAAAGTGTTTCCAAAGAGTTTAACGAGTAAGCAACAAATGTTGCAATACCATCACGAAACTCATAAATGAACCATTCTTCTTTGCAAGGAGAAAAGTCATTCCAAATTCTTAATACCGGAACAGGTAAAAATTGTTTATGAATTGGAGGGGCAAAAAAAGACAATTTCGCATTTGTAACCATATAAAGAAACCTCCTTTTGTATGGCTCACTGACAAAATATATACGGACAAAGAAAATTATAACATAGATTTACATAATTATCAACTAAATGAAAACAAAAAAGAATTAAAGCAAAGCTTTAATTCTAATCTGGTGCAAATGGGCGGAATCGTCGAGCCGCGTCGGGGAAATAGTCCACAGGACTATTTCCTGATCCTCCTTTTCGATTCCGGTTTATATGTGTTAGCGTAAAACAAAAAAGAAACTGTTCTAATACAGTTTTTCATTTTGGTGCAGATGAGCTTGAATTTTTACTCATCTTTTTCTTAATCTATCAGGCTTTTCAAAATTTCGTATCTTTGTCCCGACATTGTCGGGAAACATTTTCAGTTCAATTATTTATTATCATTCAACTTCCATTATCTTGTTATTTTCTAGTAATTTTTCATTCATTTTGTCCATATATTCTGTATATTTGTACATTTGATTTTTCTGAGGATAATCAAATATATCTCCATAAATATTTATAGTTGTTTGAATATTAGCATGCCCTAGAATTTTTTGCAGTGTTGCTAAATCCATTCCTGCTTCAATACATCTAGTTGCAAATGTGTGTCTTAACATATGAGTATGTGCTTCACTGGTCTTTTCATTTACATAGTGAATACCTTTCGATTTAGACACTTTTCTGTGTTTAGTCATAATTACTTTTATTTCGGCATTTTTACAAATTCTTTTAAATGCACTATTTATTTGACTATCATAATATAGCTTTCCATCTCTGCGAAGGAATATTAGGTTTCTTTTATTTTGAGTCATTTCTGCAATTGCTTTTAGTGCAACTTCTTTTGAGACTTTATCTAAATGCAAATTTCTTTTTCCATTTTTAGTTTTAGTAACATTTCCAATTATTATTTTTCCACTTTTATTTTTAGTTAAAGTTTTATTTACACTAATTGTTCCATAACCTTCATCAAAATCAAAATCGTTAATTGTTAATGCTAAAACTTCTCCAATTCTCATTCCTGTATAAAGTGCTAACAAAAGCATATTATTGTATTTTGAATAATGTGTATTCATATACTGAATTAGTGTATATTCTTCTCTTATTGTAAAAGCAACAACATCTTTATCTTGTTTTTCACTTTTAGGTTTTTCTACTGGATCAATGTTAAAATCTAATGCAATATCTCTATCAATTAAATGTTTTTTATAAGCAAGTGCAAATGCATTCTTGATAATAGCATACTCTTTTGAAATAGAAGAATTAGATTTGTGCTTTTCTGCCTGTAAAAATCTTTCTATGTCTGTTCTTGTTACATTTTGAATAGGCTTAAACATAAAATTATATGCACTACAAGCTTTTATGGTTTGCATATTTCTATTGTATCCAGAACCATGTGTTGTAGAAAGTTTAAATTTCTTTTCTTCAATCTCATTTGCAAGTTCCAATATAGAAGTTTCGTTTGGCGTATAAATTGTTTCTTTTATTCCTTCTTCTTTATTTTTTATAAATTGATTTTTTAATTTTTCTAAAACAACTTCTTTGGATTTACCAGAAAAAGATTGCCTAATAGCTTTTCCTGTATTTGCATTTATTCCAAGTTTTAATAGTCTTCCTTCATATTCGTTATAAAAGTGAAATTTATCACAATTTTCACAATCACTGCAATTCTTACATTTATTGCACCTTTCCATGGTTTCTTTATTTTTTCTATTTAAGCACACATTTTTATGATTGCATTTTTCGCATGTAGGGCAAATATTTTTCTTTGAATTCTTTGTAAATTTCTTTCGTTTTCTAATTGTGATGGCGTAATCAATTCCTTCAATAAAGTCTTTCTTCTTGCTCATATTTATGCTCCCTTCATAAAATTTAAGGGAATGTCTTGCATTTTTTTGTTTAATTATGCTATAATAATTTTAGATAATTTACATAGGGAGACATTCCCATGTGATTTGAGAGAGGTTTAGAAGTAGCATTTCTAAATCTCTTTTGTTTTTTATGAAATAATATGTCTAGAACTCATAAACTCTGTTAAAGCATTTGCTTCAATTCCAAAACCTCTGCCATACTTTTGTGCTGGAAAATCAGCTCTGTGAAATAGTTCTAAACATTTTACTCTACCAATATGAAATATTTTACAAATATCTTCGGTTGTATAAATTATTGGCATTGGTTTTTCTTTTAACTTTGTTGTATTCATAAGCAATCCTCCTTTCGTTTGTACATTTTGAAAAGCTACCATCTATTGACATTATTTCTTGAAAATTATATAATATAAATATAGTTTAAAAATAATTGATATATCTTTATGAAATATTATAGTAACTTAACTATTGCAAATATATAATATATTTTTGTTAAAGTCAACTAGTTTTCTAAAATTTTGTAAAATTTTTTATGAGGTGTGAAATGATTAGAGAAGAAAAAATTGAATTTACTACGAAATGGTGTAAATATAGCAAATATGTGATTGAAAAGAAAGATGATAAATACTACATACTTCCAGATAAAAATGCGAAACCAAGTACATATGATCCATTTGAAATAAAAAATCAAATATTAAAGGATTTATTAGTAATAGGAAAAGAATCAGTTGATAATGAAATGTTTAAATTGGGAAATAAAGAAGTATCAATTGAGGCTTTAAGTAAAATTGAAAAATTTCAAAAGTTAGTTCTTGAATTTGTTAATAACTACGGATTATTAGGTAATTTTAGATTTTTACCAGAAAGTTATGAATTTATGGATAACGGAGAGCTTCCTGTTAATTTAGGATATAATACTTCTATAAATGCATTAGATTTTGAAAAAAAGTATTTTTGGAAAGACTCACAAATAGATTGGTCTAGTACAATGAAATCAAATGATTATCAAAGAAATACTGGACTTGATAATAGCTTTAAACAGACTGAAGGTGACAGACTTGATGATATTGTTTTCTCTAAAAATTATGCAGAAACAATTTCTGAGATTATTAATTTTTCTACTATTGTATACAATAAAAAGCTTTTAATTTGTGCCTACCTTTATGATGATGTATCAGATGATATTAGGCAACTATATCAAGAAAGTATTACTGGAGATAGTTTGAAAAAGCCTAGTATTTCATATGTGGCTGAAGATAGACAAATAAAATTCAAATGGAACTTTATGTCGTTAAGCGAAATAATAGAAACTATTTTATTATTAAATGAAACTTCTGGAAGAACAGAAGTAAAACTATGCAAACATTGTGGTAAACCATTTATTGCAGAAAATATTAAGTCTGAATATGACACTATACAATGTAGAAATAGAGAAAATATAAATAAGAGTAGACAAAAGAAAAATAATTATATTAAATAGATTTATGTTGTTTGGAGGTTGAAAATGGAAAACAATCTAATAAATGCAGAATACGATAATTTTATTGTTGAAATTAAAAATAAAATACGAAAAAGTCAATATGAAGCTATGAAGGCTGTAAATACAACACTAATTAACTTGTATTGGGGAATTGGAGAAGAAATATATAATCAACAGCAAGAAAAGGGCTGGGGAAAATCAATTGTTGAAGTTTTATCAAAGGAAATTCAAAAAGAATTTCCAGAAGTAAAGGGATTTTCTGCAAGCAATTTATGGAGAATGAGAAATTTTTATCTTACATACAAAGATATAGAAAATCTCGCACCACTTGTGCGAGAAATTAGTTGGACTAAAAATATTGTTATAACAGAAAAATGTAAAGATAATCTTGAAAGAGAATTTTATATAAAAATGACAAAAAAATATGGTTGGTCGAAAGATGTACTAATTAACCATATTGAAAATAAATCTTATGAAAAATATTTAATTAACCAAACAAATTTTGATGAAACTTTACCTGAAAAATATGTAAATCAAGCTAAACTTGCAGTAAAAGATGAATATATATTTGATATAATGGAATTATCTGAACAACATTCAGAAAGAGAATTAGAAAGAGCTTTAGTTGATAATATTAAGGATTTTCTTGGAGAAATGGGTGGAAACTTTGCATTTATGGGAAATCAATATCATCTAAATGTTGATGGAAATGATTTTTATATTGATTTGCTTCTATATCATAGAAGTTTAAAGAGTTTAGTTGCAATAGAATTAAAAATAGGCGAATTCAAACCAGAATATGTTGGTCAATTACAATTTTATCTAACAGTATTAGATAAACAGGTTAAAATGGAAAGTGAAAATCCGTCAATAGGTATTATAATTTGTAAAGAAAAAAATAGGACTGTTGTTGAATATGCTTTAAGTAATAGTGACAAACCTATTGGAGTTGCAACATATAAAATTCATGATTCTTTACCAGAGCAAATGAAAGATTTATTGCCATCTCCTGAAGAAATAAAGAAAAGATTAGAAGGATTAAATAATGAAAATTAGATGTTTAAAATGTAATGATATAATTGAATCAAAAAATTTACATGATTGTGTAAGTTGCAAGTGTGGTGCTTGTTCAATAGATGGTGGTAATCAATATACAAGAATTGGTGGAGATACCAATTATATAAATATAGTATATGAAGATGGAACAGAAAAATTATTAAATAAAGAAGGGAACGAAAATGGATAATAATATTATTTTAGATTTACAAAATGAATTTAAAATTGAAGCAAAAAATGCTCCAATGCTATTTAAAGATTTAGCAAAAGTAGAACAATATATTGCCGAAAGCTACAAAACTCGTTCATTTATAGAATTAATACAAAATGCAGATGATGCAAATTCAAAAAAGTTTGGAATTCATATATATGATAATTTTGTTATAGTAGGAAATGATGGTAGGGATTTTAATTATGATGATGTTAAAGCAATATGCAGGAGTGGCTCTTCTAATAAAGTAAGAGGTGGTTCTACTATAGGATATAGAGGAATAGGTTTTAAATCTGTAGTAAATTTAGCTGAAAGAGTATATATATTAAGTGGAAATATTAATTTTATGTATGACAAACAGCTTACAAAAAAATTATTAAATATAAATGATGATGTGCCATTAATTAGGATTCCACATATAGTAAATGATATTCCTTATATAGATGAAATCAGTAATTTAAGGATAAAATATAACTATTCAACAATATTTTTATTTGAAAATATAAAAGAAAATATTGTTGAAGATGAATTGTTATCTTTTGATAAAAGTTCAGTTTTATTTTTAAATTCTGTTGAAGAAATTAACTTAATTAATAAAAATAATAGTAGAAATATTACTAAAACTATTAAAGAAAATATATGCGAAATATCTGAAAACACAACAAAAGAAAAATGGATGATTATTTTAGGAGAAAACAAATATGATAAATTAGCATTCAAGATTGAAAACAATAATATAATATCAGCTAAACCTGAGGAATCACTTATACATAGTTTTACTCCAACTACAGAGGTTACTGGTGGATATTTTAAGATGAATGGAAATTTTAGTACAGATCCATCGAGAAAAAATATAGATTTTGATGAAATTTCAGAAAATTCATTTGATAATTGTGCCAGTATGTTAGCAAATATTATTGCAGATATTTTGAATGGTAGTAATAAATATATTGGATTTTTTAAGCCTTTTGTAGAATTTAATAATGCTATAAGTTCTAATAAAATAAGAATTAAACTATTAAATAAGATTAAAGATAATTTGAAAAAAATAGATAGGTTTGGGTATCTTAGACTAAAACCAGATATGATATCAATAGAAGATTATAAAGAGATGTGCAACAATAAATATTTAAGTATAAGTGACAATGTATTAAAGGATTATCCTGAAATAAATGCTTTTTTTGAGTTGATAGAGATACCTTATTTATCATTAGTCCCATTTTGTGTTACCATTGCCCGTATGAACGCAAAATATATCTAATATATGTTTAGCTACAATTTTTAGTAAAATTGTAAAGAGATATAGATATGATTTTTCAGAAAAAATAATTGATAAAGTTGGAAATTTAAGTATATTTATAAAAAAATCAAAAAAAGTAAATGCAAAAGAATTAAAAGTGTATTCGGATTTAGATGAAGAATATAAACATATTTTAAATGACAATTGTGATAGCGAGGATATTAAATTTATATTTAAGAAATTGGGGGTTGAATTTGATTTGCCAAATTCGAATTCTACAAATGTTTTTTCTTCTCAAACACTAAACGAAACTATTACAGAAAAAGCAGGAATATTCTCAAATCTTTTTAAGAAAAATGTAAATAATGAAAGAGATAACTTTAAAACGAAGGAAATAGAAGATATTTCAAATGATTTTAATAAAAAGAAATATCCTAATATACAGAAATGGAGGAGTACAGAAGTTAATTTGGCTGAATATTTAAGGTATTTTGATTTTATAGAGAATGTCAAAGATGTAAGTGTTTCTAATTTAGGGTATGATATAGAAGTTAAGTTAAAAAATGGAGATAAGATATTTTTAGAAGTAAAAAGTGTAGCGTCATTTTCACAACCTTTTAAAATAACAAATAATGAATACACATGTGCTCATAATTATGGGGATAAATATTATATAGCATTAGTAATAAATGATGATGAATTTGAAGTAAAATTTATACAAAATCCAATACAAACATTACATTTTGAAAAAAAATGTGAACAATGGTCATGGTTCTGTGAGGAATATAAGTCAAATTTATTAGATATTGAGGAAATATAAATTTAAGGAGTTATTTATGAAAAGAGTATTAATAAGTAAAGCAATAAAAGAAGAAACAATATTTATGATTGACAACAATAGTAAAGAGTTTTCTCAACCATATTACAATTCTATAAATGGCAGAATAAAATTTTTAGATTTTAAGAAGATTAAGTTATCAGAGTATAAATTGGAAGAAACATATCCAAATGAGTTATTACAAAATCCAATAGCGTGTTTAAGATTGGAATATGTGAATTTAAATCATAATGAAAATACTATTGAAATATTTGAAAACAATTGTAATCTTGTTGATTTAGATGAATATAGTTTTAAGGTTTTTTCAACTAAAGGGTATGGACATGGAATGGAAAAAGAAATATATGAGATTTTTAATTTGCCAGTTGAATCATTTTATGGAGAAAATGACTTTATACCTAAAATAAAGCAAACAATAGAATTATTTTTTGTAGTTCCAGATGAAGATACAGATTATTATTTTGAAATAATAAATGGGAAAATAGAAGAACTTTAGTTAGGAGGCTATAATGAATGAAATAAATTTAAATGATGCTATAAAAAATGGAAAAATATACAGAATTGATAATAAGAATGATAATAGTTTTGACCAAGTATATTATTATCTTATAAATGGATTAATAAGATTTTGCAATATGAAAAAATTTAAACTTGAACATAATGAAGAAACTAGATTTTATACCCATGAATATTTTGAGAATACAATTGTAGAACTGAACTTTGAATATATGAATTTGAATAAATTTAATAATGATATTAGTATTTTTACAAATAATGAGTCATATTTAGTTGATGAAGAAGGATATCATTTTAATTCATTTGAATTAAAATCAAATGAATTTGAATATTTCGTTCCTAAAATATGGCAAAAAATGACCTTATATTTTTTAGTACCAGATGAAGATACAGATTATTCTTTTGAAATTAGTCATGGAAATTATAAGGAGGAAGAAAAATAATAATGAAACAAATAGAAAAAGAAGAATATATAAAAAAATTTCAAGATGGAAATTTGAGTTTTGATAAATTTTGCGAAAAATATCAAGTAAAATCAGATTTATTCAAAAATTGGATTGATAAGTATTTTGAAGAGTATCTATTTTTAGAGTTTAATGATGGAATAAATAATAGCTATGTTTTATATAAAGTGACAAAGAATGAATCTATGGAGGACATAAAAACACCCATTGCTAAAATAATTATACAAGATTTGGAAATGATTACATCTCCATTAACCATAGAAGATGATTTTTCTGTACCAAACTTTAATCTAATAAGTAATAATCTTCTAATATTAAAAATGAAGTTTATAAATCTAGATTATTATAAGATAAGTGGTGATGATATATTTAAGAAGATATTTGTTTCAAATGAGAAATTTAAAACTTATAATAATATTAGATATTCTAGATTAGAGAATACTACATATGGAAAGGAAAACGGATATTTCGATCCATATACAAAAAGCTATTTGCCTAAAATTATATATAATATATCTTTAGTGTTTGAAATTCCTAAAGAATATCATGAATATGTTTTAACATTCAAAAAAATTTGTGTTGAGGGGATAGGTATAAAAAAGTCAAATTTGAAATGTAAAAAGGAAAAAATTGACTTAAATGTAAAATGTCCTAATTGCGAAAGTGAAAACATTATAAAATGTGGATATAAAAATGAAAAACAAAGATATCAATGTAAAGATTGTAAAAGAAAGTTTGTAAAATGATAAGGTTTTATATGGAGGAGAAAATATATGAACTATCCAAACGAAAAGAGTATTTTTTATTGTGAATCTGTAAAAAAAGACATAACTATGATTACAGAATTTTCTAATTTTTCAGAAGCAAAGATACCTATAAGGAAAAAATGTAGTGAGTGGGAAAATTGCAAAGATAGAGAATTTTGCAAATATGGAAAGATACAATAATAGAATAAGATAAGCTCTATCTTATTCTATTTTTATCTTTCTTTTTAGCAATTTCTTTTTCAGCTTTTTCTCTATTTGCTTCAGTTCTTTTTTGAATTAACTTTTCTTCTTTTTCTCCTCTTTCTACTTTACTTATAATTCTTCTACAAGTTTGTAATTTTTTATTTATTCTTTTAATATCTTCGTTCAGATGGCTAATTTGGGCTTTGAAAATCGTTTTATCGGCATCATTTTTTACTTGACTATATAATTTCATATATTCTTCTTTTTGAGCTTTCAACGGCGAAATTTCTTCAAGATATTTAGTTCTTAAATTTTGGACATCTTCAAGAGTTTTTATATCATGAATATTAATCATATTAAATTCATCCATCATTCTATCAAATTTATCCAATTCCTTATAATACTCAGGTGTTCTTTCTTCATAGTGTATTTTAGGTGGTAACTTTCCAAAAATATATAAGAAATGCACATATAATCTATAAAAAGATGATGTTTTCAATAAATTTGCATTAATCTTTACACCTTCATATATTTTTATTCTATATACATTGTTTTCTTTAGGTTGATAATTTCTATAATAAATTCTATCTTTTATATTTTCAAATGTATAATCTTCTCCAAATGTTCTTGCTAATCTTATATTCCTATTAAAATATGGTGTTGATATAGATAATGAATTATTAGATTTCTTTAAGTAATAACCTTTATATGCAAGTTCATCAACAAACTCTTGATATTTTGTAGATTTCTTTATTGCTTCATCAATATCTTGTTTTATTAGTTCCATTTTGCCACTATTTCGATTATAGTTTTGTATTCTACTATCTGCAATATTATTTTCTTTTTCTGATTTATCACTTTCAATTATAGATAATCTATATTTTCTACATAGATCATCATTTGTTTGCCTCAGTAAAGCAAGTTCTACTTTTGAATTATGATACTTACTGCCATCTATAAAAGAAACAGAGTTCAAGATTATATGATTATGAACATTATCTTTATCTACATGGGTACATACTAATACTTGATATTTATCTCCCCACAGGTTTTGAGCTAATTCTATTCCAATATCATTACATCCTTCTGAAGATACTTCTTTACCATTGAAGGATTGTATAAAGTGATATCCGTAATCTACCATCTTCTTTATGAAAATTCTTTTTAGTAAGTATCATTTGAGAATATGCTATATCTGGAATACAATTTACTCCAGATACTAATATTCCATATTCTGTTTTCTCTCCATTTTTAGCATAGTTAATTACAGCCTCTAAATTTTTCTGTATTACTTTATATTTTGTTATTGCCATAACATCGCCTCCTAATTTTGCCTTGAATATAAACTCTTTTCAAAATTCAATATAAAATTAGATAATTCTTTTGAAATATAACTATAATCATCATGAGATACACTATATCTTGAATTTGCTATTCTTGCTATTTGATTTATATTATTTGCTATTCCATATAACTCTCTTTGAAATTGTTTAATCTCATCAGTTGGTTGTTCTTTTATTCTATATCCTTTAATCATACTTCTAATAAATTCTGATTCACTTAAACCTACAACTTTTGATTTTTGTTTTAATAAATTATCTTCTTTTACATCTATCCATATTTGTTTTTTTATATTTCTTTTTCTCATACAATTCGCTCTCCTTTCTTGAAAAAAATTAAAGGGGTTTGGGGAAGAATTTCCCCATCAATCAGTTTTAAGTTAAAACTGACATGCAGTATTTATACGGTAGTATAAATGCGACGCTTGCTTTCAAAATATTGTCGAGTTAATTTACCCACAAATCAATTCATTGAATACAATTTCTTCAGCTCTATTTTTAATGTTATTCATTCTTTGTACCCATTCTAATTGATTATTTGCTTTTAATTCTTCATTAACACTTTCTTGCTTTGCAAGTTCTTTTATTAAGTTTTTTACCTTCATATTTGCCTCTTCATCTATTTTTACTAGATGCTCGTGTAATTTATTATCTAGCAATAATTCTTGGTACAAAACCTGTTTATGCTCTTTCAAATAATTTAATCTCAATAATCCATATTTACCGAGATGTTTTCCTTTTGTTTCTTTGCATTCTTCAGGAATTGCTATATTAGGTAAATAATAATCTCCACACTTTGTATATTCTAATTTCATAAAAATCTCTCCATTTCATTTAAAAATTATTATTTGCATACAAGAAATCTAAATTATCATATTGTCTTTGTTCATAATTTTGATAATTATTTTTCTTTACTCTATTGTTATAATTATTATAGTTATAGTTAGGTCGTAAATTTTCCGTGTCCTGAGTCGTAGATTTTACGATTCTGGAGTCGTAATTTTTACGAATCACTTTTGTTAATTCTTCATCATGTTCTATTCTTCCAACATAAATTAGGTTTGGTTTATTTGCACCTTGCTTTTTCTCGTGTATCAACTTACATTCATTTAATTGCTTAAATGCTTTAGTTGCTGTTTTATCAGATAGATTAAGCATTTTTTGTACTTCTTTTCTAGTAAATATAAGAAAAACATTACCATTTTCATCAATCCAGTTATTTTTAGCTGATAAAGTTAACCTATTTAATAGAAATCCATAGAGAATTTTACTATCTGAATTTAATTTATCTCTATAATTTTTGTTAAAGAATAATTCCATAGGTATTTGATAATATAAATGCTCAAAACATTCGTGAGCTTTGTATGGTATAAATTCCATTTCTACATCCTTTCTGATAATCAGAATAGGAATAATAATAAATAAAGGATATAATTGATAGAACTATCAAAGATTAAAATTTTTCCCGACATGTAATCCCGACATTTTATATTAATTTTTGGATATTTTTTGGAACTTTTTAGAACTGCTCCAAAGCAATTTTAAAATTGGCACTTTTGCCGGAATTACGCAAAAAAATACAGGTTAGAAATTTGTTTTCTAACCTGATATTTTGGTGCAGATGGCCGGAATCGAACCGGCACGGTTTATTCAACCGCAGGATTTTAAGTCCTGTGCGTCTACCAGTTCCGCCACATCTGCATATAAGTCACTTAACTGGCTAACGAAATGTATTGTACTACAAAGGAGGAGTATTTGTCAATAGAAAAAATGAAAAAAATGAAAAATGTTGAGAAAATTAAAATAAAAATCTATAAAAAACAGTATTTGGGCTATTAAAACTATGTTTCAATTTAAATTCTATAAGCTCAAAATTATTTGTGTTTGGGTAAAACTTAATGAAAATAAAAGTCTTAATAAACAGATATAATGCCGAAATTTGAAAATTTAGCGTATAATTTTAACCCAATATGAGAAAATAAAATAAAAGTAAATTTTATGTCAAAATTTGTCGAACGATTTAAAATAAAATTTCCAAAAAATGTGATATTATAAAATGTACAAAATAATTGCTATATTAGGTAGAGCACCGTTTCTAATTATAAACATTTAAGTAAAAATAAATAAAAAAGTTACAATATTCGCCATAGCGAAAGCTAGGTATGATTTAATATTTAAAATTTTGAAGAAGAACCGGTGAAGGAAGTATGCATATAGAAATTTTAGTAAAAGAGGTGCGCGAGCAGAAAGGAATGACAATTTCAGGATTGTCAAGAAAAAGTGGTGTATCAGTTGCGCACATTAGTGATATTGAAAAGGCATTTAAAAGCCCTAGTTTACTTGTAATGGTAAGACTTGCTAGAGCATTAAATGTAGAAATAACAGAATTATATAGGGTGAGATGGTAATGTTAGAAAAATACAACCAAAGTATGCAAGCACTACAATTATATATGAATATAACAAGAATAATTCCTTCTGAAAAAGAATGGAATAGGTTTGCTATGGAAGAAAAACTTTTATCAAGTCAATCTATTCAATATTTTAGTCAGAGTGGATTTAATAAGTTGTGTAGAAAACTGATAAAAATAAGATAGTATAATTTGTTTGATTTCTGAAGTAATGTAATAATTAAAATTAAACACTTGAAATTTAATTTTTAAATAATAGAAAATATTGCACAGAAAATTTATGAAATAAATTTTTGCATACAAACAAAATTATGAAAAATTTTAATTTTATAGAGAAGTATAATGGGGAAAGTAAAGACTGAATTTTGAAAATTTTCAGATTTATTCTTAAAATACTAGACTTTTTCATATAAATGCCTTAAAATAAAAAATATCAAAAAGGAAAGAAGGAATTTATATGAACATTTGGCATGACATTGATGAAGAAAGAATAAAAAAAGATGATTTTTTAGCAGTAATTGAAATACCAAAAGGATGTAAAAATAAGTACGAACTTGATAAGAAAACTGGAGCATTAAGATTAGATAGAGTATTATATACAGCAACTCACTATCCAGCCAATTATGGATTTATACCAAGAACATATGCAGGGGATCATGATCCTCTTGATGTCCTTGTACTTTGTCAAGAAGAAATTTATCCACTTACATTGGTTGAGTGTTATCCTATTGGGGTACTTAGAATGACAGATAGCGGAGAAGATGATGAAAAAATAATCGCTATACCAAAGAAGGACCCTTTCTTAAATGAGTATAGAGATATATCTGAAATACCAGCACAAACATCTGCAGAAATTATGCATTTTTTTGAGGTTTATAAGCAGCTAGAAGGTAAGAAAACGACTGTAGATAAGATGATGGGGAGAGAAGAGGCTGAAAAAATAATACAAGAAGCTCTAGAAAATTATAAAAAAGAGTTTGAAAATAAATAATTAAGGAGAGAACAATGCTTGAAAAAATAATATTCAACTTGTTTGCATTTACATTATTTATACTCATTTTTATAAAATTTATAAGAAAAAATGATACAAGCTATGTTTATTTATTAATTACGCAATTTGTTGGAATTGCCATAAATTTTATAGAGTTAAGCTTTGGTAAAAGCTTTGGCGCAATTGTAAAATTAATAATGTATTTATTATCTGTAATATTACCAATCTTTTTCATATGGCTAGAATATAAAAAGAAGATTGATTTTGCAGAAGTATTCTATGTTTTGGTTGCAAAAGTTACTATATTAATTGGAAAAGAAGAGGTCGCAAAAAAGTATTTGCTACAATTGGTAGAAAAATATCCTAATTCCATAAAGGGACATAAATATTTAGCAGAAATATATGAAAAGGCAGAGAAATATGAGCTTGCATTAGAAGAATATGAAAAAACTTATGAGCTAAATCAAGATGATAAAGAAATATACCTAAAAATAGGAAAGCTATGTGGTAGTATTGGAAGAGAAAAGGAAGCAATTGAAATTTTAGGAGAACTTATTAGAAATAAGCCAGATTACTATGAAGCAAGCATGATTTTAGCAGATATATTAAATAGTAAGAAAGAATTTAAAGAAGCGGTTCAAGTCTATATGAATGCATTAAAATATAGACCAGCAGATTATGATTTATACTATCATTTAGGAATGACATATACACTGTTAAACGATTTTGCAAAGGCAAAGGAATGCTATGAAAAAGCAGCACAAATAAATAGTGCGTTATACCATGCTCGCTATAGTTTGGGCCAAATTAATCTGCTATATGGTGACCTAGAAGAAGCTGAAAAGTATTTCATGGAATGCATTGATGCAGAAGAAGTGGAATCTGGAGCATATTATTATTTGGCAAGAATTGCAATGATAAAGGGCGAAACCGAAAAAGCCAAAAACTATGCGAATATTGCTATAGAAGAAAATCCAACATTATACGATAAAATGGCTGATGAAAATATATTTATGCCAATAATTGATGAAGTAAATAAGCCACGATTAAGCGTAGATGGTAAAAAGAAAACCAAGAAGAGAACATTAAGTAAAAAAGAAATGTTCATAGATCTATATTTAGATAATACTTGTAAGATAGTTGGAAAATTAAATAACAATGATATAGAAATGATGGAAAATGTAAAGAAAACAAAACAGCAAACAATTAATTTAGATAATGAAATAGAGAAAGAATAAGATTATAGAAATATGAAAATTTCTATGAAAAAGTAAAAGAACAATGTAAAAGTTACATTTATAAAGTAAAGAGATTATAAAAATAGAATTATATTGTGTATTACTTTGCTAGTATTAAATATTCATATTTATAATGTAGGAAAATATAATAAAATATAAGGAGAAAAAAGAAAATGGAAATATATCAGGCACTTATTTTAGGAATTGTGCAAGGGATAACAGAATTATTACCGATATCTAGTTCTGCGCACTTAAATATTATACCATGGATGCTTGGTTGGATAAATCAACCAGGCTTTACAGAAGCTTTTAATGGATTTGACGTTGCACTTCATTTTGGAACATTACTAGCGATAATAATGGTATTTTTTAAGGATTGGATAGAACTTATAAAAGGCGGCTTTAAATATGCTGTTAAAAAAGAAAAAACAGTACAAGGAAGAATGTTTTGGTACATAGTTTTAGCAACAATACCAGGAGGAATAATTGGATTTTTATTAGATCATTTTTGTCAAGACATGTTAAATAGACCAATAATAATTGCAATAGCATTAATGGTTATGGGTGTTGTATTGTACTTTGTAGATAAAAATTCTAAGAATAGAGTAAAATATGAAGAAATGACGCTAAAACAAACATTTTTAATTGGGTTATCACAAGCACTTGCTTTTATACCGGGAGTATCTCGTTCTGGTGTTACCATTACAACGGCAAGAGCCATGGGTGTAACTAGAGAGGCTGCAACAAAATACTCATTTTTATTATCAACACCAATAGTATTTGCAGCAACAATGTTGAAATTTAAAGATTTTGTATTTAGCGTACCATTTATAATAGGTGTATTAGCAAGCTTTTTGGTAGGCTTACTAGTAATAAAATTCTTACTAAAGTATATAAAAAAAGGAAGTTTCAAAATATTTGCAGTCTATAGAGTTATATTTGGAATTTTAATAATAGTAGTAGCAATAATAAAAACATTAGTAGCATAAATAATTATAATAGAAGATAGTACTTTATTTTTCAAAAGCTAAAAAATTTGATTAGAAAATAACATGAAACTCTAATTAAAAATTTAAAACTTGAAAAATAAAGTATTATTTTTTTATGGCTGGATTAAAAATACATGTTATTATTTTGTTAAAAATTTCAGAAATATTACAATATTACATTTTAATTACTATTCACTCATACATGTTGACTTTTTCTTAAAAAAAGATAAAATATTAATGAATGGATTATAATTTATATTTTATTGTATTTTTTTGATGAAAATTGTAAAACATAAATATAGAAAAAATAAGTGAAAGGAATCGGGATGGCTAGTTGTTTAGGAATATATATAGATAGCAATATAATAAAATATGCGAAAATAACTAAAGAAAAAGATGACTTAAAGGTCGACGCTTTTGGAATAAAGATTTATTCTGATTTACTACAAACAATTGACCAAATAGTATCTGAAACCTTTAGCTTTAAAGATCAAATAAGTGTAAATATAACAGATGAAATGTATGATTATCTCTACATGTCAGATTTGTTAAGTAAAAAAGATTTAGCTAAAGCTATTGAAACTGAATTTGAATCTTTATGTGTAGAGAAACAATACAATCCTAATGCTTTAGAGTCAAGGTATGCTATTGTTAATGACCAAAATGATAAGACGAAAATAAAAGTAATACACGTTGCTGAAAACAAGATGAAAATAAATCAAATTTTACAAAATTTTGATGGAAAGAGACTTCAAAATATTACTCCTATTGCATTAACAATTCCAAATATTGCACAGACAAATGAAAAGGAAAATGCATTAATAGTAAATATTGAGGATAAAACAAGTATTACAACACTTGTTGGAAGCAAAATATATGATGTTCAAAACCTTGATGTTGGAGCACAACAGATTTTAGATGAAATAAATGCAAAAGAAAATTCGTATTTAAAAGCATATGAAATATGCAAAAATACAACTATTTATACTATGGAAGGACAAGAACTACAGCAACAAGAAAATGATTATTTGGGATATATTGTACCAAATTTATTTACAATAGCAAACCAAGTAAAAGATGTAATAGGGGCATCATTAATAAAGATAAACAAAGTATATATTACAGGAACAGCTTCTGTAATAAACAATATAGATTTGTACTTTGAAGAACTATTAGATGGAATTAAATGTGAAATATTAAAACCATTTTTCATTGAGGATAGTCCAAAAATTAATATAAAGGATTATATTGAAGTAAACTCTGCAATTTCACTTGCACTACAAGGGCTTGAATATGGACTTGCTAATATGAACTTCAATAAAAAGAATACTTGGGAACAACTTAAAGAAGCATTAGGCTCAGATATTACAATTGGTGGGAAAAAAGGAAAAGACAATGGTAAAAAGAAAATTAATATTAACTTAAATTCACCAAAAGTAAAACAATGGGTTATGCGTGATTTCTTCGGAGTATTAGTATTGTTAGTAGTTTATGGAGGACTTGCAACATATATAAATTATGGAATGCAAGATAAAGAAAAAGAAATTAGCAATACAAAAGCAGATATAAACACTCAGATAACATTAATTGATAGGGATAAAGAAAAAATAAATTCAAAAACATCTGAATATACAACACTCACAACAAATTTACAAAATGCATCAGATGCTGCAAATACAAAAAATGCATATAAAAATGTAATTACTACATTTTTAAGTGAAATAATGTATGTTATTCCAAAAGAAGTTGTGCTTACATCAATAGAAAACCCTAATGCTAGAAAGATTGTAATAAATGCACAATCAGAAAAATATGAGCAATTAGCATATTTTAAAGCATTGTTAAAATCAAAAGGAGTATTAGAGCCTTCATCTGTAGTATCTTCAGAAGCAACAAAAGAAGGTAGCACTGTAAAAATCGTAATAGAAGGAGAGTTGCCATGAAAGACATTTTAATTACAGTAATTTCTGTACTTTTAACAGCAGTTATAATTATATGTATGGCAAAAGGACTTACAGTTGGAAATTTTCACATATTAAGTATTAATGATATAAAAAAAGAAAGTTTAAACTTGGATAGTGAAATAGATGAGTTAAACAATCTTAAAAATGTAACTTATAAAAAGAAAATTGATGATTTACAAACTGCAACTAAAAGCCTTACAACAGCTAAACAAAAATATTTAGATTTAGCAAGTGTAAGTACAGATAAGGAAATACAAGATGCTAATCTTGAACAAACATATGCAATGGAATTCTTATGGAATAAAATTGGTTCATATGCAACAAGAGAAGGTGTTACACTAAAATGGGATGTATCATCTACAGGAGTAAATAACAAATATACATTGAACTTTACAACTACAGGAAGTTATATTGGAGTTATAAACTATATATATGCATTAGAAAATGATTCTGAATTGGCATTTAGAATAGAAAACTTCAAAATGACTGCTAGTGGCGAAAATGTAACAGCAACATTTACAGTAAACAATGTAGCAATAAAGGCTGAAACAATTTCAAGCGCAAGCTCAAATTCAAGTAGTTCAAAAAGCTCAGATAATACAAATGAACAAGCCAATACAAATACTACAGTACAGTAAGGAAGGAGTAAAAAATGAAGTCAATAGTAAAAGAAATATTTATAATATTGCTTTTATGCATAGCAGTATGTTTAGTTTTTGGTGTTATTTTTTACGACTATATACCAAACAACAAAGTGGTTCCAAGTACAGTAGAAGCATATAAAACATCCAATACAATAAAGGATGAAATAAGTCAAGAAATAGTAGATTATCCAAAACAGAATATAACACGTGAAATAACAGATTCAGACTTAACAATAAAAAAACAAGACAAAAGCTATGAATCTGGAAAAGCAAACCCATTTTCAAGCACTACAAGTTCTGCATCGGGTAATACTACAGAAAATACAACTACACCGTCTGGAAACAATAACACAAACAAAAATCCGGACTCAACAGACCACTATTTTAATAATATTAGTGGAAAATAATTAAATTCGGTTATATTTTTTATAAATATATACAAAAATTTATCAAAGGAGGAATTAAGTATGTTTAAGAAAGAAAGAGGTATCACATTAGTAGCATTAGTTGTAACTATAGTTGTTCTTTTAATATTAGCAGGTGTTTCAATCAGCATGGTATTAGGAAATAATGGTATAGTTACAAAAGCTAAAGAAACTCAAACAGCTCAAGATAAAGCTTATGCTGAAGATGTTATCGAATCAGGCCTTAAAGCTGTACAAATAGAAGTTCTATCAAATACTTTACCAACAGGTAAGACAGCTGATGTTGCTTATGTTGTAGAGAAGATTAATGATTCTGCTTTTACTGTTAAATCAGGTTCTACAGATACTATAACATATACAAAAGGTACAGCAACATATGATATAAAAGTTGATATGACTAAGTATATTGTTGATAAAACAGCTAAATAGTTAATACTAAGAATATAAAAAGTTTATATTCATAAAATAAGGTTACCTAAAACATTTGAAAAAACCTTTTTAGGTAACCTTTTTTACATAATAGAATTTAAGTACTAACATTAATGAAGTACAAACAATAAAACAAAATAAGAAATCCTAAAATAAAAAGGAGAAACATGAACCTACTATTATATATTTACATATTTCTTATAGGAATAACTTTTGGAAGTTTTTTTACACTCGCTGTTTATAGAATACCAAGAGGGGAAGATATAACACATACAAGGTCATATTGCCCAAAATGCAACCATAAATTATCATTCTGGGATATGATACCATTATTTAGTTATATATTCTTAGGAGCAAAGTGCAGGTATTGTAAAGAAAAAATACGTCCTAGATATTTTATATTAGAATTTTGCTCAGGACTAGTATTTATATTATTTGCATTATCAATAAAACTTAACATATATACTTTAACAGCACAAACAATTGTATATTTTATCTTTGGCTTGCTATATATAGCTGGTCTATTTATCATATCTGGAATTGATAAAGAAAAAATAAACATCCAAAATGAAGTAACATTATATCTTACAATAGTAGAAGCAGTGTATATAATATATCTATGTATAGTAGACTCTGCTAGTATTTATAGATATGTCATATACTTATTAACATTAGTAATATTAACTATGGCAAATACCATTTATTATAAGAAGAAAGTAAAGAATAATTATACATTGGATTGTTTAATTTTACTTAATATAATGTTAATATTCACATACGAATGTTGTTCTATATTAACTGTAATATTTACACTTTTAGCAATGTCTATAAAAGTTTTAATTGATAAAATTAATCAAAAAAGGGCAAACTATAGTAAAACACATAAAAAGTTACCAATAGGATTTTTCTTATGTGTTACAAACATAATTACTCTAATAACTACAAATTGTATAATTTTTTACAAAGGATAATTTTGGTTGGAATGTAAAGCATACCTTGAGAAAGGAAAACAAAAAAATATGAAAAAAATTATATCAAATAATAAGGGAATAACAGGAATTGACCTAACAATTGGCATTATAGTATTAAGTATATTTTCTGGTGTTATAATTTCACTTATGGTAAACACTTATAGTACAGTAGTAGAAATACGAAAAAGTGCAAATGCAATGGCGTACGCAACAATCATACTAGAAAAAGTTGATGAAAAAAGTTTTGAAAAAGTTAATGATAGTTTTGTTTCATATTTAGAAGCCCTTGGAGAAGTTGATATAAGTGACGATTATAAAGTAGAATTTAGTACTGAAACACTAGAAGATTCATTTAAAAAGGCAATAATTACAGTGAGATATGATGTAAATGGTGAAGAAAAATCAATAACTATTAACAAATTAAAAGTAAAAGAAAAATAATTACATGAACATCTGAAGGAGAAATGTGAGAAAATGACCAATAATTGTTTAAAGTCAGAAAAAGGCGTAACATTGTTAACTCTTACTATTTATATTATTGTGTTAACAGCCATAGTAGGAATAATGGCTGGAGTAAGTAGTTTGTTTTACAATAACATAGGAATGATGAAAGATGCTATAGAAAATGCGGGAGATTTTGACACACTAAATAGTTGTTTAATTAGTGATTCAAAGAGTAACAGTGCTGTAGTCGTTGATGAAACAGCAAAAACAATTAAATTTGAAGATGGAACAGAATATAAATACAATGAAACAGAAAAATGCATATATAGAGGAGAATTTAAAGTTGCTTCGAATGTTCAATATTTTTCTGTAACTAACTCAACAAAAACAGTAGATAATTTTCAAAAAAATATACTTTCGGTGAAAATTATTGTTGGTGATTCAACGCAAAATTTAATAAATCAAAAGATAGATTATGTTCTAAGATATTGGTAAATTATTTATAAAAAGAGTTGAAGGTTAAAAATATTTAATAATTAAAATTTAACCTTGGAAAGGATATTATAAGTATGGATAACAGAAGAACACAGCCAATTGGAATTGAGCTTGTAAAAAGAGGAATTGTTGGTGAAGAAGATATAAATAAGGCATTAGAGTACCAAAAGGAGCACCCTTCAAAAAAAATTGGAGATATATTATATGAATTACATATAGGTAATCCATCAAAACTAATTGCTGCAATAGCAGATATATTAGGTGAAAAATCTATGTTGCTTAGTGCTTCAGATATAAGAATAAATATACCAGAGTATTTACCTATTGACATTGCAAGAAGAAATAAAGCAATACCTTTTGAGGTGGGTAGTGGAAAAATAAAAGTATGTTTTTCGAACACGGCTAACCAGAGAATGCTAGAAAATATGAGGCTTTTGTTTTTAAACAAAGG
>ENA-OROX01000339-OROX01000339.1-human-gut-metagenome-genome-assembly--contig:-NODE-339-length-48338-cov-11.491353_pt1 | contig 48338 bp, 20 predicted proteins | sample MGYA00242133_ERZ509058 | MGnify/ENA primary metagenome ERZ509058 (study PRJEB26280, sample SAMEA2338751) | human gut metagenome | biome: human gut; feature: human-associated habitat; material: faeces...
CTCCCGTTTCCCCGCCGCTGCCGCTTCCGTCGCCCTGTGTATTCATCCCTTCATTTCCTGCCGCGGCATCAGAAGCAGACATACCTGCCGTGTCCGCTGTTTCTTTCTTATCCGCCCTGTCCTGCGGCTCCGGCTTTTCTTCCGCTGCCTTTTCATTAATTTCTTCATCAGGCATTTCCACAGGTTCAGCAGCATCATTGATTTTTACTTCAGATGATTTCGCCGCCGGCGCCTTTCTCCCTTTGCTGCCTCCCCCGCCCCGGTTTCCTCCGCCCGCATCGAGCGATACCTGCAATATTTCTCCATGAAGCGGAACTTCCATGTACTTCACGCCGAACAGTCCCAGCATGACGGCGGCAAATAAATGAACAAGGACAGCAGCGGCAATACCAACCGCATACCTCTGCCGATCATTCATCCGTCTTCCCCCTGCTCCGTTGCTAACCCAAACTTCGTAATACCGGATGCTTTAAACTGATCGAGAACGTGGATAACCTTGTCATAAGCCGCTTCTTTCTCCCCACGTATGACGACGGAATAATTCTCATCGGCGCCGCTTCTTTTCTTCACTTCCGCCACAATCGTATCCAAAGGCATTTTCTTATCATCCAGCCAGTAGCTGCCGTCTTTTTTTACAGTGACGAGGCTGCTGCCCTTATGCACGACCTCCGCATTTTGTGCTGTGGGAAGCGCAATAGAAATAGTACGCACTTCCGTCATATACATCGTACTGATGATGAAAAATGCAAGCAGCAGAAATATAAGGTCAAGCATGGGGCTGATCATCAGTTCCGGCATTTTATCCGCCTGCCTCTGTCTTCTCCTCATAAGGCCCCCTCACTTCCCGGACAGTCCGGAGATAAGCGCATCTGCCACCGCATCCAGATCAAGCATCGCCTTTTTATACCTCGCGTTCAGATACGCATGTACCAGCATGCCCGCAATCGCGATAACCAGTCCGAAAATAGTCGTAATCAGCGCTTCTGCCAATCCGGCGGTAACACCGGCCGTATTCTGCAGCTGTCCCGTCATGGAAGAAAAAGTCCCCATCATTCCGGTAATCGTCCCTAAAAGCCCAAGCATAGGAGAAAGCCCGATGATAACCCCTAAATAATCAAGATGGGCCGACAGCTGATTCAGGTAACGATCTGTCTTTTCATAGGTAACAGATTCAAGCGATTGACCAAGGCTGTCCTTTTCAGACAAAATATCCTTTGCCAGTTTTGCAGCGCTGCCTGATTCCTTTTCCGCCAGCCCTGCCGCTTCAGAAACTTTTCCCCGTGTCATTTCCTTACAGAACATCATCACAAATTTCGTGTCGGAGATTGCCTGCCGATAATACACATACCGCTCCACCGCCAGAAATATAACTGCCAGTGAACAAAACAGCAAAGGCCACATACACAGGCCTCCGCGGACAAAATATCCTACTGCCGAATCAAAAATCCCCATCGTGTTCCCTCTTCCTTTCTTCCCGGCACTCTGCCGTCCATAAAAATTACACTCATCATAAAAGGCACAGCCAAACTGAAATGAGAAAATTTTTTCCCATCTCCCATCCGGCTCATGCCTCGCGAGTCTTTTGATGATGAAATCAAACGGCACCCTGGCTCGATTCATTGTCTGCCTGCCCCTCTGTGAAAGGACCACAGCAGGCCGACTTCCCTTACAGTTGCGAGACAGCTCCGGCTTTTCACCGGATTCCCCGTTATTAGATTCCGTTATCTTGTTTTTTAATTATCAGCTAATTGAATTCTATCATAGAATTTTTACATATTCAATTTTATTTTGTAACTTTTTGTGGATTTATTTAACCCCATCCAATGTTATTGATTCTTAAAAAAATGCAAAAAGAGTATCCCGGGGAAGCAATCCCGCCGGATACTCTTTTATCGTTCTGTCATTATTTCATATTTGCTTTTACAGCATCTGTCAGATCGATACCGCCATAAATAACGTCTCTTGCATTGATGACCATATCTACGCCTTTATCTTTAGCCGCTTTCTCCACAGCCGCCCGGAATTTTGCCTGGATGGGAGCCATGACTTCATTTTCCTTTTGTGCCAGCTGCTGGTTCAGTTTCTGTCCGAGTGCCTGTTTATCCTTATCTGACATATTTTTAGATTGTTCATTGAACTGATTCTGTAATTTCTGCTGTTCAGAAACCACAGTCTTCCCTGCCTGCATAAAAGCCGGCGTGGAAGACAGGACATCCTCCACATTGACATAACCGGACGCTGCGTCAGCCTGCGCCATCATTCCAAGAGAAGCAGCTGCCATCATCATAGAAATAAGAATCTTTTTCATATGTAAACCTCTTTTCCAAAATAAAATACACGTCTCTTTCACTCTTTATTTCTTCCAGAGCTTTTCCATAATTGTCGGATACACCGCATTTAAATGCCCCTGGATCTGGTTCAGGATCGCCACAACGAGCGGCGCATCAAAATGATCAAGCCCCGCAGGGATGCAGCAGGTCAGCAGCACATTTCCGGCCTCATCCACACTGTATTTCAGCATACGGTACTGGTCATTCAACGCATTCAGCTCTTCACAAACGGTCGCCTTTTTCTCTTTTGTTACAATCGCTGCCGCCACCTGTACCTGGATGATCGTGTAAACACTGTCGTCAAACAAAATCATGAAAGGAAGGTTCTGTCCGGCTACAGGAAGGTTACTGCGGAAAGCCTGGGAATGCACGTCATCCTTAAAATCCTGAATACCGAACCCGCTGATTTTCGCATCTTCCAGATGCTTCTTAAACAAAGCTACCTTTTCAATCCCCACCTTTACTTCCGGCACTGCTGTTTCCGCTTTTACCGTATTCTTATTCTCCGCCATTTTGTACGCTCCATTTCTCTGGTCACGCCAGAACTCAAACAATAATTCTGTGATATCCCTGTACACTTTTTCTTTTTCTTTCAAAGGAAGATTCCAGTCATTTGCCATATGGGCTTTAAAACGCAATAATTTGATTTCTTTCAGTAAATTCAGATATAACTGTTTGCTGACAGGAACAACATTGCCTTTTACCGCTTCCACCCGTTTAATCTCATCCTTTAGTTTGATCATGAATGATCTCTCCGATTTTTAAATACATTTGCTGATTATTTACTATCCTGCCGGCATTTGGGATAAATAAAAATCTGCGGGACAAGCCAGACAGTTACCGAATGTACAAGTATCTACTGCCCCCTATCCTGCAGGTCATTAGAAAATTGAAAACAAGCGGCATCCGACTGGGGTTTCTCACCCTTCACGGCTGTAAAACAGTTCCGGATTTCCACCGGATTCTCCACAAAAGCCTTTCGACTTTGTCTTCTCTCTGAAATTGTTCTAAACAAAGGTTGTTCAGATATTATTATATTATCATAAGGTATATACTATTTGCAAATAATTTTTACTTTTTCTTTTCTTCTTATGGTAATTTTATTTTCATTATTTTTAAACTTTCTTTCATCTTGGATGCCAAGGGACGATAAATCCCTGCCGGGATTCCGACCGCTTTTTGCCTACCGGTAAAGTGTCACTCATGTCAAAACGTCATCCGGAAGGCCAGCAAAGAATCCATTATCATCACACTCAAGCCGGTAAGATGTCATAAAAGTAAATAGATTCTTCGCTCAGTGTCATATTGCTGCTTCCCATCTTTCTCACAAGATATTCTTACTCCTGCTCAGAATGACGGCGGACGGTAAGACGTCATCCGTAGCGTCGGTGAAGGATCTATTACCGTGATGAAGAAAAAGATAAACTGAAAAGGACTGCCTTCCCATACCCGGAAAGGCGGTCCTTTCGTTTCTTCTTATTCAGTTCTCATAGCAAAGTTTTGTTCCATTCCCCTTTCGAAAGCGTTCATCATCCTCAGAAGCTGAAGCGGATGCCTGCGTCTATTCTCCACTTGCTGGAAACATCAGCCCCGAAGTTTCTCGTGTAGGTTCCGTACAGATAGGTGTTCCTGTTCACCAGCCAGCTTCCTCCTACTTCTACGTCTACCCAGCTGTCTTTCAGGTCTACTTCTGTCCCGCTCGTCGGTTCGTTTTCCGCACTGAAGATGCTCTTCACTTTTCCTCCGAATTCATGGGCCAGCGCTATCTTCGCAAATAGGTTGCTTCTTTCTGTCTCTTTTCCTATCCCCAGTCCGATTCTCCCTATCACGCTGTTTATTCCGTCCTGGTGGATGTGCATTTTCTTCCCCCCTGCATAGTCGCTTACGGCATCATAGTCTTTTCCTCCTAAGTACCCTGCGGTGAGTTCAATGCTCGGGTCTATGTAGAAGCCATTTTCTTTCTTCATCCGCTTCCCGTATTCCATGCTCAGCGACAGGCCGTTTGTCCTGTACTTCCCTTCCAGGCGGTGGTTCATTTCGTTGTATACGGTGTAGTCGTTCTTGATGCGGCTTCCTTTCAGGATGACGTCTATGTACTGCCCGTCTTCTTTCTGCATGGTTCCGTACAGGGCAAGGCTTGCCAGCTTCCCTTTTCCTGTCCCGTTTGCATAGGTGTCCTTCCCTGTTCCGTAGTCCAGGGCCGCCCCGATGGTCCAGTTTCCTTTTTTCTTGTCGTAACCTACCTGGGCTATGTCATAGGTTTGTTTGAGGTAGGTATTCTGTTTGTCCAGTTTGTTCTTTCCGCCCAGGTATCTGGCCCAGATGCCGTTTTCTTCTTTGGCCAGTCTTATGTCTCCCATTCTTCTTTGCAGGTCGTTGTTGTTTCCTCTCCACAGAAGGACGGCAGAGGTCATGGCTGTTTTGGCGCCTTTCATCATCTGGGTTTCTTTGCTTCCATAAATAATGGGAGGCTTCGGCTTGGGGTTCGGGTTAGGGTTGGGATTGGGATTGGGATTGGGATTCGGATTCGGATTCGGGTTCGGATTTGGGTTTGGATTCGGATTATCTTCTGTTGCCGGGGTATAGAGGTACTGGCCTTGTCCTGTTCCTGCTTTGTAGGTCATGGTTTCCAGTCTCTTTGTTGCTGATTGGGCTGTAAGGCCTTCTGCAATTTCTACTGTCCCTGCCAGGTTCTTTTCTCCGTTTTTGTAGGCTTCGTAGTACAGTTTTCCTGCCAGTGCGTTCAGTGTCTCGCTCACCAAGTTCTTGTCAGCCGCTTTGCCTGAAGAGGTATTCAGGCCAGTATTGTCTGTACGAAGAGTAATACCACTTCCCGCTGCCGCTTTCCGAACAATAAAATCGCCGCCTTTTATCTTGGAAGGATGTAATTTATCATGCTGATAGAGCACTTTCACATATCCGGAATAATTTTCTACCGTAATGGGCTTTTCATTTTCCTGGAAAATCACACCGGCCTGATCTGCATTCTTACCTCCTACAATAGAACGCAGTTTGCTGCCCGTAAAGGAATGAGAAACACCACGCCACGGCTCTGACGGTACCATGGTTCCCCAGACCTCATTATGCCAGGAAGCGCCATTTTGCAGATACATGGATAATCCTGTACGTTCACGAATGTCTTTCTTATCCGGTTGGTTTTTATTGTGTTCTTTAAAATCATCCAAAACGACACCATGTAGGACAGAGTCAGATGTTGTCAATCCCAAATTGATAACTGTCGGTCTGGAACCGCTGATATTGGCACTTTCTTCCCGGTCTATAATGCCGATGTTCCCATACACTTTTGTTGTACGGTTTCCTGCTCCAATCATTTCTCCCGCTTGATTGAGTTTGGCATTCATGTTAATAATCCCTTCTTCCGCATTAAGAGCAAAATGGGATATATTTTTATGCTTTTCTGTCCGGATCGTCCCACCGCCGCCGATGGTAATTGTCGAACGTGCGCCGGCATGTACGCCTGTTCCGTCAGTGGAAATATTGGCATCTCCACTGATGGTGATACTGCTGCCCGGCTGATCCTTGTCATAATTTAAACCTGAGAAAATACCATTGACAAAATAATGGTTCAGGAAAGAAGCATCTTTTAACGCCTCCTGCCCCGGTACTTTTACTTCCATATTGACATTACCATTGATCACTACACGTCCATGATGGACAGTGGCAATCCCATTGGTAAAAGTCGGTTCCGCCTCTCCGGTTGCATCAGGTTCCTTGTAATATTTATTTGTGACATGAATATCGACATCACCATTAACAGTGACAGTTTTTCCCGGAGAAGAACCGGAAATAATACCAAACGTGTCTTTGCCGCTGGCTTTGGACTTCAGCTGGTCAACATTGAGTATTAATTTTTTTGCGGTAATATTAACATCATGAACCTTTTTATAATTATTATCAGCTTTATATCCACGTCCGCAATAACTCTGTATCCCATACTGATCCTTGGAATTCAGGGTAAGCGTCACCCCCGGTGCATTGACAGTGATTTTATCTTTTTCACCAGTAATAGATTTCACATTCAATATACTGTCTTTCGTAAAATCATACGTCTTTGTATCACTGTGCCAGACTTTATATTTAACAAAATCACTTGATGACGCAAAAGCAAATTGACCATTAATAACACCTTTATTAAATACCGTTCCGGTCTGTCCTTCCGGAGGAGGAGTCGGATCAACTGCTAGAGTATAAATGTACTGGCCCTGCCCGTCCGCATCTTTGTAGGTTATTTTCCCTTCACTGCTCGCGGACGGTGCTGTCAGCCCTTCGGCAATTTCTACTTTTCCGGTAAGATTTCTTTCTCCATCTTTATAGGCACTATAGTACAGTTTGCTTGCCAGTTTGTTCAGTGTAGCGCTCACAAGGTTTTTATCCGCTGCTTTTGTGGATGAAGTATTGAGACCTTTGTTATCTGTACGGAGAGTAATATGCGAGCCTTCACCGGCATGTTTTACCACAAAATCTCCCCCGATAATATTTCCATCAGAGCTGTGGTCATAATATACCATTTCATATCCGTTATAATTTTCAACCGTAATAGGCTTGTTTTCTTTTTGATGGATGATTCCCCGCTCTGCTTCCGAAGCTCCGCCAATCAATTTTCTTACCTTGCTCCCCGTATAAAGATATGAATCTTTATTCTCTCTTTTCTGCACTGCTGCAGCACGCTCCGTGCCAATCCATCGGTTTTCCCATAGGCCACCGTTCTTCAAATAAATATCTATACCTGACTGATGCGGATTATTTCCATTTTCAGCAAATTCATTCAGCACGCCGCCAGTCAGTTTAGATTTACTTGTAGTGAGTGCAATAGAAACAAGAGAAGCATGGTTCCCCGGATTGGGGTCCCAGCCGTAGTTTTTGTTGATAACACCAAGATTACCATAAACTTCTACATCTTCCGTACCCGGCTCATTTCCATTAGTACCGGTATTCATAAATACCGAACCTTCTTCAGCAAGCATTGCATATGTTTCGGATGTCTTAATTTCATGGGTTTTGATCTTTCCGCCGCGAACCGTAATAAATCCATCCTTGTTTGCCTGAAGAGCAACTCCGGTAACGTCCATATCTACAGTGCCGTTAACTGTAAATTTCGAGTCTCCATGGTTTCCATCACCCGTTTTTCCGCCATAACCGGCATAAATCCCGCTCATATAATAATGGGCGACATCTGCCCCTAAAGACGCCCCTCTGGTGGCAGGCACAGCATTTCTTAGCGTCAGTTTCAGATTTCCGTTAACTGTCACCTGTCCTCCATCCAACAAGTATATCCCTGTCACATTATTATTTTCTTTTCCATTTGCAACACCGGAGCCGGAGACATCAACAACCACATCTTCATTCCATGTCTCCTTTTTGTCATTTTTTAAAAAGTATCCTACTGTATATCCCTGCCCATGTTTAATAATAGTCTTTGGAAGCTTTGGATCAACTGCCGGGGCGTAGAGGTACTGCCCCTGTCCTGTCTCTTTTTTATAGGTGATGTCCTCTACTCTCATGCTGGCAGACTGCGCAGTGAGACCTTCAGCGATTTCTACTTTCCCTGTCAGGTTATTCTCACCTTTTGCATAGGCTTCGTAGTATAGCTTGTTTGCCAATTTGTTCAAAGTACCGCTTACCAGATTCTTATCCTCCGCTTTGGTGGATGAAGTATTTAAACCGGTATTATCTGTCCTTAAAGTAATTCCGGAATTGGCTGCTGCTTTGGCAATCTTGAAATCGCCGCCCTTCATCGCGAAGCCTTCGTTCGGATCTGTCGGCACCGTAGCGTCATGTTCATAAATTACGGTCGTATGCCCTTTGTAATTCTTTACGTGGATATCATGCGCATCCTGCTGATAAATAGTACCTGCTCCGGATACGGCATCCCCCCCCTGCAAGAATTCTACGTGGCTACCCAATGTATTGGCGGATGCTCCACCGCCTGCAGAAGAGGAATTATTCCTGTTTTCCCAAACCGCACCGTTTTTCAAGGTCACATAATTTTCACCAATTCCTCTCCATGTAGTACCGCTTACCAGACCGGTAAGCTTAGACTCTTTATTTGTAAGCGCAACCCCTGTCCTGGCATGCTTCGTAGAAATAATATTGCCTTTGATTTCCACGATATTCTTTTCATCCAATGGTTTCGCCATATTTCCTTCAGCACCGGATGATTCTAAGGTGCTATTGACCAATACTTCCGCTGCTTCCCGTTTCTTATCGTCAGACCATGATTCCGCCATGATGGAATCAGACGCATCAGTCACAATTCTGCCGCTTCCGATAGATATTTGTCCTTCCGTAGCACGGATAACACGAGATGTATCATTGCCTTTATTTTCCAGATCGACACGACCTTTGATATCAATCTTGGCAGTCCCATTAACTTCCGCCTTCGCTTCAATTAACGGATAATGCTCAAACTTTCCTGTTGTCCGTATCTTTAAAGTGTCTTCCGCCGTATTTTTATTTTCAATGACCAGTTTGGCCTTTCCGCTTCCGAAATATCCGGCTCCCATACTGGTCTGCCCATGCACGACGATTCCTCTTTGTTCCAAACCGTCTTCTGCAGATATATCTATCCCCTTTGTATTTTTAATAGTAAGAGTTCCACTGTGCATCAAAATACCATGCGGGAATTTTACCTGGGTTCCTTTAAGAGCGACCAGTTTCAACGCATGATGATTCATATCAATTACGCCCTGTCCGTCCCCAGACCACATAATAGGCGCAAATCCTTTGTTCATATGCACTTCTGTAGAAGAATCAGTTCCCTCTACAGTAAGGACTACATCTTTATTGAATGAATAATTCCTGTCACCTGAAGTGATACCTTTACTCTTCCAATACTCAACAAACCGTCCGCCTTTCAGAACCCCCTCAACAATTTGATGATTCAGTTCATTGATGGTACCTGTAGCGGGGGATTTCACATATCCCTGTCCGTTTTCTTTCTTAAACAAGAGGTCTTTCATTTTTACTGTCTGGGATGATGCCGTCAGACCTTCGGCAATCGCCGCTTCCCCTTTCAGATCTTTCTCGTCTCTTGTATATGCTTCATAATAGAGTTTCCCCGCCAGGGTATTCAGTACTTCATATACCTGGTCTTCATTGTCCGTATTGATGTTGTCTCTGTCTGTGACCATGGTGATCCATGAGTTTTCAGTCGCATTGGCGATATGGGTGTCTCCTGCCTTGTAGTCTTCTGCCTTTGTTCCTGCATTCTCATGCGCATAGATCAGTTTCATGTTCCCTGCATAGGTCTCGATACGGATCGGGTTTTCGTCTTTCTGGAATATGACTCCTGCTTCTTCTTTGCTCTTCCCTCCCTGGAGGTAGTATACTTTGCTTCCTTTGAATCCTTCCGGTGTCATTCCATAGGCTTCATTAATCCAGGTCGCACCGTTTTTCATAAACAGGCTCAGTTGTCCTTCGAATCCGTCCGCATTGTTCTGTTTGGTGTGGGTGTCAACGGCCAGACCCCTCCACAGGGAATCTCCTGTCCCCAGCCCGAGGTATATCTGGCTGTATTTCTGCGGTTCGGACGGATTTACGGCTCCGTTAAGAACTCCCACATTCCCTTCAATGGTTACTTTCTTTGTCCCTGCTTCTATCTCATCTTCATCTACATTAAAGTCTATTTTTCCGCTTTCCGCCGCCAGTGCATAGTGCGCTGCATCATCATTGTTCTCGATGGAAACGGTGCCGCCTCCTTTGACCACGACGGTTGAGCCGCCTCCATTGGCCAGGATGCCTGTTCCTTTTACTTTCAGATCCACATCGCCGTCAACGGTGATATGACCTCCTTTTTGGATGGCATAATTGGATCCCGCATAGAGTCCGGCTGTGCTGTAATGGGCATAGGCGCCTCCCGGATTGGCTGTATTCTCTACGCCCCATGTTCCGCCTTCTCCTTTAATGGTCATGTTCCCATGGATATCCAGGCTGGAATTTCCTGCCACATAGGCACCTAATGCATAGCCTTTGCCTTTTGACTGTATGGTTACGTCTCCGGTGATGTCTGTTTTATAAGCATTCTGTTTGTTTCCGTTTTGAAGGTGGATACCTTCGGAACGGCCGCTCTTATTTCCCGCTTTCACCGCCAATTCTTTGGCCGTTATGCTGAGACTGTCTTTAGAACTCTGCTGCACGGTGGAAACGGTACCGTTCTGATCTCCGGCAGAGGTAAATGCCAGTCTCTTCCCTTCCGCTTTAATGACTACCGGCTTTTCACTGCTGACCATCGGTTGTCCGTCGGTCATCTGCAGGTCGGTATTTTCTTTGAAGAGATAGGTTCCATCTGCCTGGCGTATTTTCTTTTCCGCATAGTACTTATCTTTGCCTGCATCCCCTGTAATCGGACTCAGTTCGGCTGCCGGCTGAGCGGTAACTTTTACATCTTCACTCTTTACGGTACCCTGCCCCTTATCTTGAGTAAAAGTAATATTGCCAAATCCAAGTTCCGCTGATGAAGCTGTCAATCCTTCCGCTACGACCGCCTTCCCTTTCAAATTACGCTCATCTGTGACATAACTGGAATAATACACCTTCCCCGCAAGAGCATTCAAAGCCTGAGAGACTTTTTCCTTATTCCCCATATCCAAACCGCTATTGCTCGTAACAACGGTCAGAAAAGAATTCTGCCCTGCCTTATCAATGATAAAATCCCCGGCTGTATAATCTTCAATTTTCGTTCCATCATTCTGGTGATCATATATCAGTTTCGCATTTCCGCGGAAATCATCTATTTGTATCTTACGCTTATCTTTCTGAATAATAACCCCGCCATCGGCATTTAAACGCGTCAAATGACTGTCTCCGACATCTATTCTCCCGTTTTTATCTCTGCCGGTTCCATATTTTTCATGTTCCCATGTCGCGCCGTTTTTTAATGCAAGAAATCCTTTGCTTCCTGTCAGCACCCACTCGTTATACGGCCATGTGTGCAAATCTGTTGTAAATAACCCTTTCAATACAGATTGAGAATTTCCAAGCCCGATAAAAACACTCGAATTCTGTTTTGATCGTATGTCCCCCAGAACTTGTACATTTCTTTCGGGATGGGCTACCGTAACATTCCCTTCAGTGTCCACACCTGCGTTCATGTAAAATTTACTCTTAGCATTGACAGAAACCGCTGCTTCGCCTTTGGAGTCAATTTTCCCTCCGCCGACAGCCGCCTCACCCCTATCAACAACTATACCGGAAGGCGCTTCTATATCGACGTCTCCGTCTACGGTAAGACGAGCCGCTCCGGGAGTGCTTTGAAGATAGATTCCTTTTCCCTCAGACCGTATTTTAACCGCATGGTCAGCACTTCCTCCATTTCTAATCCATAAATTGGAATTAGCTGCTTCATCATCAGACCGTTCCGCAAACAAGTATATGCCATAATCAACACCGCTGACAGACAAACTTCCCAGATTTTTCATCGTCAGATTGCCGCTGCGCACAAATAACCCGGCGGATCCTCTGCCACCCCATTGGAAAGATCCTCCGATTCTATGTAAATCACCTTTCCCTGCACGCAGGGACAAATCATGCCCATTCATGTTGACAGTTCCGGTTTTGCTGCTTCCCCAGACCAAAGCGCCAAAAGCATAAAGTTGATCCATAATACCCGGATCTGTCTTATGAAAAACAAGACTTCCCTTGCTCAATTCGGTTGATATAATGGTATTTTTATTAAATGTATAATCAGAACCGTTTCGGATGCCTTTTCCTGACCAAAAATCCTGCTCTGCTTTCGCACCATCCCAATCAGCTTCAGCAATCTGACGATCCTTATATTCTTCGCCCGATGTTTCCGCATTTATCTGGGAAGGCAAAATAAACAATCCCGACAAGAGACTCAGGAGCACTGCTTTCTTTAAATGACACGGCCAAATTTTACTTATTCTGGATCTCATTATTTCTCCTCTTTTCTGTACATACTGAAAATAAAACATAAACATGCATAACATACTTACAGCAGATCATTCATATAATCGAAAACACAAAACCGCTTTCATGATTGACAACACAATTCCGACAAAACACATTCCATATCATCTTTTATAAACACAGAGGAGGTCTGCCGATAACAAACCGGCAGGCCTTCTGTTTTCCTAATATTGATATTATTTTGCTTTCCTGTCTATTTGCAAAAGATTATTCTGTCCATATCAGAAGCTGAAGCGAATGCCTGCGTCTATTCTCCACTTGCTGGAAACGTCAGCTCCAAAGTTTCTCGTGTAGGTTCCGTACAGATAGGTGTTCCTGTTCACCAGCCAGCTTCCTCCTACTTCTACGTCTACCCAGCTGTCTTTCAGGTCTACTTCTGTCCCGCTCGTCGGTTCGTTTTCCGCACTGAAGATGCTCTTCACTTTTCCTCCGAATTCATGGGCCAGCGCTATCTTCGCAAATAGGTTGCTTCTTTCTGTCTCTTTTCCTATCCCCAGTCCGATTCTCCCTATCACGCTGTTTATTCCGTCCTGGTGGATGTGCATTTTCTTCCCCCCTGCATAGTCGCTTACGGCATCATAGTCTTTTCCTCCTAAGTACCCTGCGGTGAGTTCAATGCTCGGGTCTATGTAGAAGCCATTTTCTTTCTTCATCCGCTTCCCGTATTCCATGCTCAGCGACAGGCCGTTTGTCCTGTACTTCCCTTCCAGGCGGTGGTTCATTTCGTTGTATACGGTGTAGTCGTTCTTGATGCGGCTTCCTTTCAGGATGACGTCTATGTACTGCCCGTCTTCTTTCTGCATGGTTCCGTACAGGGCAAGGCTTGCCAGCTTCCCTTTTCCTGTCCCGTTTGCATAGGTGTCCTTCCCTGTTCCGTAGTCCAGGGCCGCCCCGATGGTCCAGTTTCCTTTTTTCTTGTCGTAACCTACCTGGGCTATGTCATAGGTTTGTTTGAGGTAGGTATTCTGTTTGTCCAGTTTGTTCTTTCCGCCCAGGTATCTGGCCCAGATGCCGTTTTCTTCTTTGGCCAGTCTTATGTCTCCCATTCTTCTTTGCAGGTCGTTGTTGTTTCCTCTCCACAGAAGGACGGCAGAGGTCATGGCTGTTTTGGCGCCTTTCATCATCTGGGTTTCTTTGCTTCCATAAATAATGGGAGGCTTCGGCTTGGGGTTCGGATTGGGATTCGGTTTGGGGTTCGGATTCGGTTTAGGATTTGGCTTGGGGTTCGGATTCGGATTCGGGTTCGGTTTAGGATTCGTTTCTTTTACATACCCTTGTCCACTTGCTTCACGGAAATCCATGTCCGCCATCTTCAACGTCGCAGAGGATGAGGTCAACCCTTCCGCAATCGTCGCCTGCCCTTTCAGGTTCTTTTCCCCCTTTATGTATGCATCATAGTACAGCTTGCCTGCCAGGGTATTCAATGCATTGTACACCTGCTTATCGTCAGTCATCGTAATTCCGCTGTTATCCGTCATCATGGTAACTGATGAATTTTTTGCAGCTTCTTTTATGTGCACATCTCCTGTCTTATAATCTTCCGCCTTCGTACCCGCGTTCTCATGTTCATAGACCAGCTTCATGTTCCCTTCGTATTTATCGATGGTCAGTTTATGCGGATCATTCTGCAGCAGTATGCCTTTGTCCGCGCGCAGGCTTGTTACATGGCTGTCAATAGATTCTCCCTTACCGCGATTCTTGTAGTTGAAATCTGCGCCTTTCTTGTGATAATATCCTACTCCTACCTGCTTGTGTTCCCAGACTGCTCCATTTGCCAGCACCATAGATACTTTTCCGGGTATCTTTCCCCATTTTTGCGTATCCGGATTAATTCCCGATATATCCGTGGTTACCAGACCCTTCAAGAAGGAGTCTTTATTGTTCAGTCCCAGCATGACATGACCGCCGCTTTCAGCACTGACATCCCCGGTAATCTTTACCGGACGGGTCGCAGAAGTAGCTTCTACCTTATTCTCATCATTCAGCTTTGCATTGACGAGTATCGAGCCGCCTGTATAAGCAGCCAAGGATGCGACATCTGTTCCTCTGATCGTTCCTCCTCCAATAGATACTTTTGCTCCGTGAGACTCAACAGCTCTCCACATCTTGGAGTCAATATCCACAAGTCCTTTAATGTCTACGAGCGCACTTCCATTATGTTTCTGCGCTTCAATAGCACCGAAATCTTCCCCCGTGTCTTTTACACGGATTTTTACTGCATGTGCCGGATCATCATCATTTTCTATGATTAACTTTGCATGGCCGCTTCCGCTTTTCCATCTTTCGTCACCACGTACCCCTGCTACCAGGATTCCTCGTCCATAAAGGCTTCCCTTCGGATCGGATTCGATGTACATTCCGTTGACATTCTTGATCGTTAATGTACCGCTGTAGACGGTAATTGCATTGGGGTTTTTCTTCGGCAGGCGCTCCGTAATGGATTTCAGTTCCAGCCGGTGTCCGGTCATGTCGATATCCCCGACCACATCACCATTCCAGTAGATATTTCCGAACTTATTATCGTTTACCGTTGTTACAGGATCATCTTCCGCATGGGTTACCAGTGACAAGTCATGATCAAATTTATAGTGGCCTTTTCCGTCATAAACTCCCGCTTTAGACCAGAAATCCCGCGCTTCTTCAGCAAAATAGTTCGCTTCCACGATTTGATGGCGTACCGGATTAACCAGTGGCGGCGGCGTGGGTTTTCCCTGCACATATCCCTGTCCGTTTTCTTTCTTGAAGAGCATGTCTTTCATTTCCAAGGTCTTGGATGATGAGGTCAGTCCTTCGGCTATTGTCGCCTGTCCGGTCAGTTTTTCTTCTCCGGTCTTGTAGGCATCGTAATACAGTTTTCCTGCCAGAGCATTCAGTACTTCATATATCTGGGCTTCATCAGTCATGGTAATTCCACTATTATCCGTGACTACGGTAATGCGTGACCCTTCTGCCGCAGATCCGATGTGTACATCTCCCGACTTGTAATCTTCCGCCTTCGTACCCGCGTTCTCATGCTTATAGAACAGTTTCATATTTCCCTTGTAGTTCTCAATGGTTATCGGTTTCTCATTTTTCTGGTAAATGTTGCCGCCATCAGCCTCAAGGTTTTTGATTTTACTTTCTTTAATGCCGTCTGTCCGGGCTCCTTTTCCTTCATGGTACCAGGAGGCTCCGTCAGAAAGCATCATGTACGTTTGACCAGCTGTTCCGGCATCTGTTCCTATCAACCCTTTTATGTAGGATCCGTCCGTATTCAGAACCAGTCCCAATCTTCCTTTCTGAGCAAGTACATTCCCTTCTATCTGTACATCATGTTTGACTGCTCCTGCCGTAAGAACATTTCTGTCCGACAAATTGCCGTTGATCTGGATTTTACCGTCATTATTTATCTTCAAACTGGACGCCTTATCCCCTTTGGCTATTATTTTCCCGCCGCCGATTGACACATCGCCCTTATTTGCCTGAATTACGCTGACATCATCATTCTCAACATCTACCAAACCTTTTATAACAAGCTTTGCACTTCCGCCATCCTTTACACTCCTGCCGTCCACAAGTATAGCTGCGTCTTTTTCCGCTGCCGTATTACGTATCTTCACAGCATGTTCCGCTTGATTATCATTAGATATAGTGAGGCTCGCTCCATTTCTGCCCTGTCCCCAGACATAAATACCGCTCTTTGCGTTTTTATCGCCATGTATGTCAATATCTATACCTGCCGCGTTCTTTATTTCCAGATCACCGCCATGTGACAAAATTCCCGACGCATAATGCCTTAAATGATTTGCCTCAGAAACCAAGGTCAGCTTATGTCCGTTCATATCAATAAAGCCATCCGCTGTATAATCCGGATCTCCCCATATGATATTTGCTACATTGGCACCTTGACTTCCCCCGTATGTCAGAGTCTTGGGATTTGATAAATCAACCTTGATCGTGGTATCGGACTTCAGGACATAACGATGATCATCATCCTCACCATTTTTATACCCGTTATTCATCCAATACATATTCCCCGATCCCAGACCATCTTCAACAATCTGTTCACTTACATCCAGATTTGCCGGCGGCACGGGTTTATCTTCTACATACCCCTGTCCGTTTTCTTTTTTGAACAGCAGGTCTCTCATTTGTAATGTTTTAGATGACGCCGTCAGTCCTTCGGCTATCTCTGCCTGTCCCGCCAGCTTCTTTTCTCCGTTTTTATAAGCATCGTAATACAGTTTTCCCGCCAAAGCATTTAAAGCCTTATACACCTGGTCTTTATCTGTATCAACAATTCCTTTATTATCTGTAACCACTGTAATGCGTGATCCTTCTGCCGCGGATCCGATATGGGTGTCTCCCGCCTTGTAGTCTTCCGCCGCCATGCCTGCATTCTCGTGGGCGTAATAGATTTTTCCCGCGCCGCTGTAATTTTCAATTACAAGCTGTCCCGCATCTTTTTGATAAATTGCACCGCCCTTTGCATCACCGGCAAACCTGGTTACACGGCTGCCCTGTCCCGCATTCAGCGTGTTCCATTCACCACCTTCTGAAAGAAAAAGATTCATCTTTCCTTTTATATCTGCCTGTGTTCCGCCGACCCATTTCGATCCGGCAGTAAGACCAACATAAGCTTCTGACCCAGCATCCATGCGAATCGTCCCCTGCAAATCCGCTTTTGATATTCCGATTGCGCTTCCATCCTGATTCACATTGATAAATGTCCGGAATCCTTTCGCGGCGCTGATAAGATACCGTTCTTTCTGATTCTCTTTGACTTTGAGCGTACCGCCGCCAATACGAAGAACATTCTTCTCTGTTTTGCCGCCCCAAAGCGATTCGTCCGTTTTAATCAGGTCAGAAAGTGACCCATTCTTTGAATCATCAATATCCGCTGAAGTAATAGAAATAGTATTATTGCTTCCAATCATATATATGCCATAAGTTTTTGACTGATCGCCCCGATTCCATTTCATAAGGCTAATTGCGCCCGGCTTGATTGTGAATCTTCCATTAATCGCTAAATCAGAACAGTCCATAGACGAAATGCCTGTCGTTTTGATAGAACCGCCGCGCAATTCTTCAATCACTACATCAGCATTGATTGTCGTCTTCACCAGATCTTCACTTACTTTTTTATTAAATCTCTGGCTAAAATTACCCACTGCGATACCATGTGCAGCAGTATACTTGCTGCCGCTGTCTCCTGAGGGCGACCACAGCGTTTTCGCTTTGATGGTAATCGTACCGTTTTTCCCCGGATTGGTTTTATTGCTGTCAACCACGATAGTTGTCTTATTATTCGCCTTGATCCCGTATGCAGAATAATCGGTCCCCAAATCAGCAACTTTCGTCAAGTCGAGTGTCAGGTTATGACCTGCCATATCAATATTAATTGTCTTAATTGAGGCCTTATCATGCGTATATCCTAAAATACCTGCTGCGACGGACTTGAATCTTTCTTTAGGCATGTTATTTTTATTAACAACCTGTGCCAGACGGTCTGCAGTAAATACTTCACTTTCACTGATCGGATTTGTAGACTGATCTGCCATCACCTGGCATGTACCCGCCAGCAGCGCAATTGTAACACCGGCAGCCAGCCGCCTCATCTGTAATTTACTTACCTTATTCCGTTTCATAATTCCTCCCTATTTTTCAAACATAAACTCTCCGCCGGATACTCGATTAGCATCCCGGCCTTGCCCGATAGCAGGCAATTCATCCTCTTCTAAAACATACCCATCCGGATCTGAACCGCTTACCGCGGTCATGAAACCCGTGTCACATGAACCGGATTCACTCCAAAAAGTATTTCAAATTATCCATGCCCGGCACTCCCTTTCATCCACTCCATTAAACGCAACAAAAAACGAGACAATAAAAAGATGCACAGATTTCATAATTCTAAATCTGAACCGGATTTCCCATATCCGGCTTCCTTATGCATCTAACCTTATGCCTCGCAAGTCATTAGAAAATCAGAAAACAAAGTGGCACCCTGACTTAGTTCCTCATTCTGTCATATCTCCGTGAAAGACTTACTATGACACAATTCCCCATACAGTTGCGGGCCAGTTCCGGAGTCTCACCGGATTCCCCACATGAGCTCTTCAGCTTTTGTCCTCATATAGTATTAAATTATTGGATAACCATTATTTATTAAGAAACAGCTATTTGTATCTCATAATTTCAAATGATTATCTAATTTCATCTTGTAAATTATACTATATTACTTTTCACATATCAACAATAAATGATATTCCAATTGGTAATTTTAATTATTTTTTATAAATCCTTTTCAAATACAATGTTAACTTGCTCTGTTTCGCATACTTATCTAATTATCTCCCAAGTATAAAAGACTGCCGTCCTGTCCCCAGGAAAGCAGTCCTTTATTTTTTCTTCTTATTATCCAGTTCTCATGACAAAATCTTGTTTCATTCCCCTTTTAGAAGTTGACATCATGCTCAGAAGCTGAAGCGAATTCCTGCATTGATTCTCCAGTCTACCTTGTAATCTCCGCCAAAGCTCTTTGTGAAATCTGCATAAATCATGCTTCTCGGACTCAGGTAGTAGTTGCCGCCCAGTGCAATTTCTGCCCAGGTATCCTTAAGGCTGAACGAGGAACGCTTGCCTGTCTTTCCGGGTTCACTGAACAGGATGTGTCCATCTCCGTCAAATTCATGGAACAGACTTGCTTTGGCATAGAAATTGCCTTTGTCACTCTCTACTCCGGCTACTACACCCAGGCGCCCAATCAAACTGTTGACTGATGATTGATTGACACGCATGCTTTCACCACTAGGCGCCGCTGCAGCAAAGCTGTCCGATGACAGACGGCTCCATGTCAGTTCCGCCTGCGGCGTTACAAAGCCTTTGCCCATACGAATCTTTTTACCGTATTCAGCACTGATACCATACCCGTATGTATCATACTTGCCTTCTACATAATTTCTGAGTGCCGGTGCATCGTACTTATTGTAGGCAGTGAACTTATTGGAAAGTTTTCCCACCTTAGCAATGACATCCACATACTGTCCGTCTTCCGACACCCTGGTTGCGTAGGCTGCCAATGTGTACAGTTTCGGATCACCTTTTCCACCATATCTGTATGTTGCGCTGCCGTCATTGTATCCGAAAGCGCCGCCTACATGCCAGCCCGATGCCAAGCGCTTATCCATGCCCACCTGAGCCGCCCAGTAGCTGTTCTTCATATACGCATTATTGGCGTCATAACTGATCCGGCCGCCGTAAACTCTTGCCCACAAACCGCTTTCCGCACCGATTCTGAGGTCTCCCATGCGCTTATACATATCATTCATGTCATTCCGCCATACAAGGATAGAGGAAGTCAAAGCGCTCCTGGTACTGCTCATGATCGAGGTTTCGTAATCACCGGTTTCGATTTCCGAATCCGTAGCAGGTGTGTAATCAAGGTATCCCTGTCCATTTCCCTTAAAGCTCAGTGTTTCCGTTTTCAGGGCGGCACTGCTGGATGTCAGTCCTTCAGCAATTTGCAGTTTACCTTTCAGATTTCTTTCTCCATTCTGATATCCAGTATACTGCAGCTTTCCTGCCAGTGCATTCAGTGCTTCGCTGACCTTGTTTTTATCAGCTGCCTTTTTTGAATTTGTATCCAGTCCGGCATTATCAGTAATCATGTTCACGGTGGAACCGGCATCGGCTGCCGCAATGAAAGTGCCGCCGCCAAGTACCTTTGTCGGGTTTGTCTTGTCATGGGCATAAATAAGCGACATTTCCCCGCCAAAGTGTCCAATATCCGTCGTTCCGCTTATTGAATCCGTCTTGTCAAGGGTACCTTTAGTAGAGACAAGCTTACGAACCTTACTGTTACCGGTCTGCTGCCACTTGCCTCTCAGATCGACATCCGTACTGCTGTTCATACTGGTGCCTGTCCAGGTACCGTCACTTTCTACCTTAACTTTTGTCTCTCCGCTGCCGGCACTGCTTCCTTTCCAGCTTCCGCCATTGGAAAGAGTTACATTCGTCTTACCTTCACCGGATACATCGCCTTGCAAGGACGCTCCGGCCCGATCCATAACAACATCAGATGTAGATGCGGCATCCGTTTTGATTCCGCCGGAAACGGTTCCGTTTCTCAGTTTAAGCTTTCCGCCGTTAAGCGCGGATGCACCATTTACAACATTTGTATTTTCTGTTTCAATCGTTCCGTTATCTGCTGTCGCTGCACCGCTTACACTGCCATCGGTCAGATTGATACTGCCGCCCGCCGCTGCAGTGACATTGCCTTCTGTTTCTGCCCCATGGAGGGAAACTGTACCGTTATCGGCTTCCACATCTCCTTTCAATTTGCCGTTCCGAAGGCTTACTGAAGATCCGGCACCCGCACGAACAGCTTTGCCGCCGGCTCCTGCCGTTACATTGGTTATACCTGCTGCTTCCACAGTACCGCCGCCAGAGGCCACGATACCATCTCCTTCGGCAGTGATATTAGAGTTTCCGGAAAGAAGCACTTTACTTCCCGCACCGTCGGCAACTACACCGGTCTTGCCTGTAATATTGGCATTGCCCTTAATATCAGCGGTCTTTCCTCCTTCTGCTTTGACACCGACGCCGGTATTTCCTCCATTCAGATTCAGCGTATTTTCTCCGCTGTCCACATGGATATCCTTCGCACCTGCATCGACAGCCGCACCGGAATCTCCGTTGACAGTAGCCGGATTCTTTGTGAACTTATAGGTACCCGTATCCGATTTATAAACGCCGGCTTCCTTGTATACCTGTTCAGAAGCAGTACTGCCGTCTATAGTCTTATTAATCGGATCCGTGACCTGTTCATTCGGATAAGCGGTTTCATAAAGGTACTGCCCCTGACCGTTATCTTTCTTAAAGGTGATATTCCCTGTTTTGAGAACCGCTTCAGAACTGGTCAGACCTTCTGCAATTTTTACAAAACCGGTCAGATTCTTTTCTCCGTCCGCATACGCTTTATAGAAGAGCTTATTCGCAAGAGCGTTCAGTGTCTCACTGACCAGATTCTTATCCGCAGATGCATTGGAAGATGTATTCAGCCCCTTATTATCCGTGATGAGGGATATGCCGGAGCCAGATACCGCTTTCCGTATGATGAAATCTCCGCCGATCATGGTTTTCGGCGCTGTTTCTTCGTGCGCATAATATACATCCGTGTAACCGCTATAGTTATCTACGGTGATATTTCCTGTGTCTTTCTGGAAGATCTGTCCTGCCTTATCCGCACTTACTCCGCCGGTAAGTCTTGTCAGATGGCTGCCTTCGAAGTTTTTGCCGCCCCAGGATGTTCCGGTATCTCCATACTTTTCATTCATCCATGCGGCACCGTTGGCAAGGAACAGATTGGCCTCCCCTTTGAAGGTCAACTCTCCTGCTTTCTTCCCTTCATCGGGGAATGCATTATACACAACCCCTTGGAGTGTAGAATCCGACGTGGTCAGTCCCAGATTAACCTGTGACAAAGTGCCTTTCTTATCCACCTCATTGACAGCACCGGTCGTTACCGCCAGATTTCCCTTAATATTGACTTTCTTGTCAAGGCTTCCTACGGCATTTCCGTTGCTGTCAAGCTTGACATTCATGTTGACAATACCGTCTTCTGCACGGATAGCCGCATAGGGATTTGTCGATGCCTTGTCCACTTCAATGCTGCCGCCGCCGTTGACTGTCACTTTGCTGCCGCCGGCATTGGCAAAAATACCATGAGCTTTGCCTTTCAGGTCTACATTTCCATTGACTGTGATATCAGCTCCCATAGAATTGGGCCCCATATTACTGGTGGAGTATAGTCCGGTTGCCCCATAATAACTAAAGCCGCCATTGTGTCCGTCTATATCGGCTGTCACATTTCCATTAACTGTCAATCTGCTGTTTCCCTGGATATAGGCACCCAGCGTATTAGCTGTTCCGCTTACTTTCAGATTGACATTTCCATTAATCGTCATTTCGGGCCGGATAGCTGCATTGCTGTTTGCCATATGGATGCCTTCAGCACGGGATGTGCTTGTCACTTCTACATCCAGGTTCTTCGCGGTGATTTCTGCTTTCTTCGCAGTAGACTGGTTGATTCCGTAGACTGTACCGCTGCCTTCCACCGTCTTCATTTTCAGCGTTTTTCCATCAGCCCGGATAATGACATCTTCTTCTACTTTTACTGCAGGTCCGCCTGCGGCAACAGTAATTTCAGAATCCTTTGTGAATTTATATGTACCGTCTTCTTTACGTACACCGGTATTGACATACTTCATGTCCTTCGCCTTTACGCCGGTGATAGTATCGGTAAATGCCGTTTCTGTCTGTTCTTCAGGAATATCCGAAGCCGGTGTATAGAGGTACTGCCCCTGACCATTGGATTCCTTGAACGTCACATTCTTCAAATCAAGAGAAGCTTCCGATGCGGTCAGCCCTTCCGCTAAAGCTGCCTTGGCAGAAAGTTTTCCATCCTTTGCCAAGTAATAGAGCTTTCCTGCCAGCGCATTCAAAGTTTCACTGACCAGATTCTTATCCGCCGCTTTAGTTGAAGACGTATCCAATCCGTTGCTCCCCGTCATCAATGTAATACGGGAACCGTCCGATGCCTTGGATACCTTGAAATCGCCGCCGATCATTTGTTTCGGCGTGCTATTTTCATGGTTATAGTAAATTCGGCTGAAACCGCTGTATGTGCCGACTTCCACATCCGCCTTGTCCTTCATGGCGATGAGCCCCGCATGATCCGCGTCTTTTCCGCCGGTCAGGGTTGTCAGATGAGAAATACCGTCATAAGCCCCGTACAATCCGTTTGACGGACTCGGAAGCGTCGTTTTCCCGTTATTTCCTGCCGCATAAACGGCATCGGCGCGGGAAACCGCTTCATGATTCCAGGTCGCACCATTCTGGAGCCACAGGTTGATATCTCCCTGCTGTGATTTTCCGGTAGGCGTATTTTTATTCGTATTTGATACAACACCGCTCCAGGTGGAATCAGACGTCGTCAACCCCAGATTAATGGCACCGTCACGGAAATAGTATGTATTATCTCCATTTCCATCATCTTTCGATGCATAGAGATTCCCCACCAGATTCACTTTATGGTCGGAGGCTCCGGTCACTTTGACTTTGCCGCCGGCATCCGTTTCAGTCTTTACATTCACATTAACAGTACCGCCAAAAGCACCCAATGCCAGGAATCCCCGTTCTCTACTCTTCGGCGTGATAATATTGACATTGCCATTCAAGGTAAGAACATTATCCAATGAATTCTGCCCTGCGACTTTATAATAAGCATCCGTTACCGCGCCGTTCCCTTTGACTGCCATATCTACATTGCCGTTGATCGTGATGGAACTGCCGCCTTCTTTGCCAAGATAAATTCCTTCCGGCGCCCAGCGGCTTCCCATATAGGTAGGATAGCCGCCGTCTTCTCCGGTACCCTTAATACCCCAGAAATCATCGGAAGACTGGTCATTTCCGGTACCGCGCATGGTGACATTGCCATTGATGGTCAGTTTGGTCTTTGCCGCTTCTGCCGCCCCCATGTGACCCATAAAAATACCGTCTACCATATACGCGCCGCCATTGACGGTCATATTCACATCGGAATTAACAGTAATATCATCTCCGTCTTCCAGATAGATTCCATAAGTTCCCATCATACCGGCTTCCGGTGTTTTCAGGTTCAACTGTTTCGCGTTAATAACCGCTTTTACATTCGGCGTCATTCCTATCGGCGCCCAATCACTGCCGCCGGTGGTAATATTGACTGTCTTTCCTGCAAAGTTATAAGCCAGGTTCTTGCTATTTCCGCCTATCTGACTGACAGATCTGCCGAATACCTTGGAATCCTTCTTATAATCGAAAGTAATCGGACCATTTGCATCAATAATGTCACCGCTCGGATCTTCTTCGGGCGTATAGATGTACTCACCCTGACCGGTCCCGTTCTTGAAAGATATATTGCCTGTCTTCTTTGCCACGGCGGATGTTGTCAATCCTTCAGCAATTTCTACTTTACCCGTAAGATTGGTTTCTCCATTTTTATACGCAGTATAAAACAGTTTATTCGCCAGTGCATTAAGGGTGGCATTTACCAAATTCTTATCTTTTGCCTTGCCAGAATTTGTATCCAATCCCCTGCTGTTGGTACGCATCGTAATACCGGAACCGGCTTCCGCATTAGCAATTATCGTATCTCCGCCGATCATTGTTGCAGGAGACGATGCCTCGTGATCATAAACAAGAATAGTGTGTCCGCTGTAATGATCAATAGTAATGGGATTACTGTCTTTCTGGGCAATTACACCTGCCTTAGCCGGCGTGGTGCCTCCTGCCACTTTTGTCACGCGGCTGCCTGCAAACAAACCATACTGGTCTTTCGCCGTCTGTCGGTTTTCCCATATTCCTCCGTCCGACAGATACAGATTCACAGGACGCTCGTCTTCATTATCAGAAACACCTGTCCACCGGGATTTACTGCTGCCCAGACCCAGATTAACAGTTCCCCCAGCTCCTAAAGAAATTGTGCCCTGCACAATGACATCCTTTCCATTGGATCCTGTTTTCGCATCATTCATCCCCATGGTAAAGGTACCTGAAGTAGCAGCCACAGCTATATAGCTGGCTTCCTCCCTGTCATCCGGCGTAAGGATTGTGCCTCCGGCAATGGTTACCGTATTTTTCTCACTGCCGCGCATATCTACGCCGACACCTTTGACCGCCATATCCACGTTGCCGTTTAAGGTGAACGAAGCACCGTCTTTATCATAGATATTGATACCTGTTGCCAGATATGTCTTTATGCTGCCATACCCGCCCTTTTGAGCCGCAGAAACACCATAGGCATCATTTCCGCTTCCCGTGCCTTTCATAGCCAGGTTACCGTTAATGGTCAGCGCAGAACCGCCATTATACAGTTTGATTCCATTCGCAAAACCGTCTCCGCCCTGTTTGGCCAGGATAGACACATTGCCGGCAATGTCTGCCTTTCCGCCTTCATGGATATATATACCGTATACATCACCCACAGAAGATTTGGTATCGATGGAAATATCTTTTGCCACAGCGTCAATCTTTTTCTTCGTGTACATGCCCACAGCACTGTTGCGTTCTGTCTTATTCTCCGCATTCAGTTTCAGACTCTTATCTGCCGCATGAATCGTAATATCCTTATTGATCCCCACCACGGCGGCCACAGCCTTATGGTAGCCAAGATCTTCTGTCGTGGTATCTCCGTCATCGACAGTGACCGTATTCACCGCATTGGTAAAAGTATACACGTCATCTTTCAGCACATTGGCTTTGACATACTCCTGATCCTTATCGGCTTCTCCGGTGATAGGGGTACCGAAATCAGACGTAGTCTGTCCATGAGGGTCATCTTCTGCGGGGGTAAATTTATATTCACCTCTGCCCGTGACATCCTGGAAGCTCATATTTCCCGATACGATGGCAACCGATGCGGAACTTGCCGTCAGGCCTTCCGCAATTTCTACGGTACCTTTCAGATTATCTTTGATTGCCGCATTGTTATAACCGGTATAGTAAAGCTTATTCGCCAAAGCGTTCAGAGTTTCACTGACCAGATTCTTATCGGCCGCCTTGTTGGAATTGGTATTCAGACCGCCGTTCCCGGTTACCATTCTGACAACAGATCCCGGTTCCGCTTTTTTTATCAGCGTCCTGCCGCCAATCATCTCTTTTGGCTTTTCCGCTTTATGGTCATAGACAAGGATTGCATGACCGCTGTAATGATCTATATTGATGTCCCTGTCGTCGTTCTGTCTGATAATACCCGCGTGGGCCGCATCACTGCCGCCTTTGAAATAATCTATATGGCTGCCCATGTAAGAGCCCGTCACGGAAGCAGTCTTCTTATTATTCCAAACCGCATCATGGCTCAGATACAGATTGACCTCGCCGGCATCGCTGGAAAAACTCCTGTTATAATCGGTTACACCTGTCCATGAAGAATTCTTGCTTGCCAGCCCTACATTTACAACGGCCTTAGACCCTGATCTTCTTTCGGTGTAAATATTTCCCTGAAGCACAGTGTCTTCAGCTTTGGCAGCCGTTCCGTCCTCATTCATATTAATGAAAACAGTACCGTTCACGCCCTTAACAAGCTTTGAATTCCCCTGAGCATGTTCATCCATAGGCGTCAGAATCCTGCCGCTGCCAAGGCGCATAACGCCGCCTTTAGCGGTAGAATTGATGGCAGTCCCCTGAATTTTTACGTTCAGCGGCCCTTCAATAGTTAATTTGGCATTATTCCCGATATTGGCAATGGCAGTTACCGATATACCCGTTGTATCCTTGGCAGCTTTTACCGTTCTCCATTCATCGGCACCTGTACCGGCTATTTTCAGCCCGCCTTTAATGATAAGTTCCGCATTAGGTCCGCGGTTTGCCACGCCGTACGCCATTCTGCCTGAAGTAGACACCTTATCAATCACTACATCCCCGGCGACGGAAAGCTTACCGTTCTCGGAAACATAAATACCTGTAGCTTCTCTTCCATTCGTCTGATCTGCAGAAATAACCAGCGGTTTGTTTTTCTCCATATTGATGAAACTGATGCTCTTCTTGTTGCCGTCCGTCCCTTTTCCGACACGGACAGCCGCCGCCTTTGCAGATGCGGAAGAAGCCGCTTCCAGACGAAGTCCATGATTTGCCATGTCCACGGTGATTGAATCATCGCCGTTGTAAGCTGCACTGACATATCCATCTTCAGCATGGGTGTCATCAGCAGTGACCGTAGTTTCGCCTTTCAGCAGTCTGTCTTTGATGATCGGCCCGTCCAAAGGCTCTTCCGGTTCATATACATAGGTGCCCTGTCCGTTCTTATCAGCAGCCGTATTTGTCCTGAAAGCAATATCCCCACTTGCTGAAACAGAAGAGGAAGTCAACCCTTCCGCAATTTCCACAGTGCCTTTCAGCTTTGTGTCACCTTGCGCATAAGACATATAGTAGAGCTTATTTGCTAAACTGTTCAGCGCTTTTCCCGCCGCCGTTTTATCGGCCGTATTGATTCCGCCTGCACCTGTGCGCAGCGTGATGGAAGATCCTTCTTCCGCTGTCTTGATTCTGAAATCACCGGCGCTGTAATTTTCAGCGGCAGAACCGTCTCCAGTATGGTCATAGAAAACAAGAGTGTGTCCGCTGTAATTATCTACAGTAATGGGCTTGCTGTCTTTCTGATAAATATACCCTTTATGCACTGCGTCACTGCCGCCATGAAGCTTCATTAAATAGCTGCCGTTATAGACAGGATTCTTACCGGCAAGCGTCGTAGTAGTCACATGAGACTGCTGCTCATTCGTCCAGGTGGCCCCGTTTTGCAGATACAGATCAAAATTCCCGATATCATGCATCGTATTCCCGCCGCTGCCGTAATTATCATTGTACTGTTCATACGCCGCCACACCAGTCCAGGACGAATCCTTATCTGTCAGCGCCACATGAAGATTTCCTCTGTGCTGCCAATCTGCCAGCTGGCCTCCACTGTACTCAATAACTTTCTTTCCATACTGCCCTGTAACATACATATCCCCGATAATATTGGTTCTTGCGCTTCCTGGCGCACCATTTTTCATGTTGATATTGACCGTTCCTTTTTCCACACGGGCCGCATAGAAATTATGGGATTTATCCGCATCCGCTGCTGTAGAAATAGTACCGCCGCCGACAGAAATTACACTGTCCGCGCCCGCAGTATGCAATGCCGATCCTTTAAAACCGGAAATATTCACCGGTCCCGTAACGGTCATGGAAGTATTATCGCCGGTCATCCGGATCCCGGATACGCCGATATACCGTCCCTGCTTCTCCGCTTTATCACCGTCCACATTTGAAATGGTAAGGGAACCGTCAATCACCGCTTCACTTCCGCTGCCCTGGAACGCAATACCTGCGGCGGAACTGCCTTTGGTATGCACCTTGGCAATCTCCACCGGTCCCGTTATATTCAGATGGGAATTCCCCTCAAGGAAAATGCCGTTGGCAGCACGGGTATTTGTATTGGTGGAAGTGATGCCGATTTTCTTTCCCGCATCATTTTTTACAGTAATATAATCATTATTTCCCACATAAACGGCATCAGCAATCTTATTGTCGCTTTCTGCCGCCACATTTAAATTGAATCCATTCATATCCACAATCATCGGATTGGTCTTCGTCGTAGGTGTGGACTCATTGTACATACCGCTGACCACATTTCCCTGCTTTGCATTCGGCGCAGTGCCTTTTGCATTGCGGTCAGCCGTTTCTTTTTCCGGCCCGGTAATTGGCCCGACAATCTCATCTTGCGCCGGTGTATAGAGATACTGCCCCTGTCCGTCTTCTTTTTTGAAAGTCACATCTTCCATACGTTTGGACAGGCTGGAAGCCGTCAGCCCCTCGGCAATTTCCACTTTACCGGCAAGATTGGTTTCCCCATTTTTATACGCAGTATAAAACAGCTTATTCGCCAGCGCGTTCAGCGTCTCGCTGGCCAGATTCTTATCTGCTGCTTTGGATGAATCCACATTCAGTCCCTTGCTGTCGGTAATCAGATTGATTCCCGATCCGGGCTGCGCTTTAGTCACGGTAAAAGTCCCGCCGAGGATATCCGTGGGTTTCTCTTCTTTATGACCATAGTATATATTGGTGAATCCCTTATAATCGTCTACGCGGATATTGATGCCTTCGCTGTCTTCATCCTCTCCGGGTTTCTGGAAAATATGTCCCGCCTTATCGGCGCTTTCCCCGCCGACCAGCCGTTTCAAATGGCTTTCCGAAAAATCCTCTCCGAAATAAGCATCAGGCGGTTCGCCCCAGGCCTCATTCGTCCAGGAAGCGCCGTTCTGCAGCCACAGATTAATTTCCCCAAAAAATTTCTTGCCACCGGCGTCATTGCCTTCATCTTTAAACGCATTGTATGCGACCCCCGTCCAGCTGGAATCGGGCGTAGCCAGCCCCAGATTGACGCGGGTATAAGGCTCCGGCTCATTCACATTGATCGCGCCGGCAGATGCGCCTACATTTCCTTTGATCGTAACTTTGGAATTACCGGCTCTGACAGGCACCTTATTTTCGTCCCGCTCCATATTCATCGTGGTGGTGGCGCACTCCGCCAGCAGTGCGTAATACCCCTTGGTATTATCTTTATTGATTTCTATATTTCCGCCCTTGAAATAAATATCCGAATGGCCGCCATTGGCAAATACGCCGTTGGCATTCACCTTCAGATCCACCAGTCCGTTAACGGTCAGCTTCGGTCCCATCTGGAGTGTGTAATTATTTCCGGCATAGATGGCAGAGCCGCCATAATAGCTGAAACCGCCGTCATTTTCCACATAGACCGCCCAGGGGTTCTTTTCATCATGGGTATTCATGGTTACGTTCCCATTGACAGTGGTTTCCGCATTGCCGCACAGATACATGCCCAGGCCGTAATTAGCGCCATGAGCCCTGATATCCATATCCCCATTAATCGTCAGCTTGTACGGCGTATCCTTATTCGTTCCGTTCTGTCCGCCTACACGGATTCCTTCAGCGCGACTTTTCGTATTCCCTGCATTAATAAATATCTTTTTTGCAGTAATCGTAGTCCCCTGCAATGACTCTATCTCAATTGCATGAAGCTCTAATTTCTTATTATTTCTTTCCGCATTAAAAATTAAAGTCTGTCCCGATGCATCAATATTTACAGGATGGCTTAAATCTCCTATCTTTATACCATTAGCGGTATTAATTATTGCATCTGTAGTAAACAGATAATTTTCCCCATTATCCTTTAAAATCTTTCGATTTACATAAATGTCATCTTTATCTTTCTCCCCGGTAATACCATTTGTAAGCTGTATCGCATCAGGATACTTCTTTTCCATGTCTTCTAAGAAATCAGCACGAACATCATGATACAAACCAAGACTGCCAAGTAATGACAACGTAACTGCCGCCGTCAGAAACCGTTTCCCCGATTTCCATTTTGAATACTCTTTCATAACCTGCTCCTCCGCCTTTTTATTCACCAGAAAATATGAAATATATGCACTGCTTCTATCCCCGCTTCTCTGCCATAGAGGATTATCTCCGGCCGGAACCGTTATGATGCCTGCCGTTCTGCCATACTATTTCCGCACCGCCTTTCTCAGAACTCGCACCGGAAACCGGCATTCAGCTGCCACTCCCGTTTCCAGTCCCCGCCAAATCCTCTTGTCACATCTATATAAATACGGCTTACAGGTGACAGATTATACGTGCCGCCTACCGTTAATTCCCCCCAGGTATCCTTTAAATCATAGCTGGTTTCCTTAGTACCGCCGTCAGCAGCGGAATAGGACGCTTTAATTCTGCCGCCGAATTCATGGGCAATGCCCGCTCTTACATACAGATCGCCGAAAGAACCGATACGTCCTGCTTCAATACCTGCCCTCGCCACATAACTGTCAAAAGACTGCCCCTTCACAGTCATCACGGCGCTTTTATTGGAAACATCGCATTCATCAGGTTCCAAATGCGCCCAGGTGAACTGGATCTGCGGCTGCCAGTAGAAATCTCCCGTTCCGAAGCGCTTTCCATATCTCCCTGCCACACTGTAACCTCTGGCGGTAGATGATCCCGTAAACTGATTTCTTCCTCTGTCATACAGGGTAAACTTATTCTTTATATAACCCCCTTTGACGATCATATCCACAAAGGCGCCCCGGGCAAGATCTTTCGAGCCGTAGAGCGACAGGGCATACAGTTTGCTGTCGCCTCTTCCGCCAAAATCATACTTGCCCTTTCCATCTCTGTAATCCAGAGATATACCTGCACGCCAGTTACTGGGGTAACGGCGGTCGTACCCGGCTTCGCCTGCCCAATAGTTTTCTTTTATTCCGATACCGTTTCCGTCATATTTCCATCTGCCGCCATAAGCTCTTCCCCATGCACCCTCCATGCCGCTTCGATAGCGGAGCATGTCCAAACGAAGCATCCCCTGCATGGCGTTATCTCTCCACTCCAAAGCGGAATCAGTCAGCACGCTGCGTCCACCTTTCATCAGCGCCGTCTCATTATCCCCATGGACAATCGGTGGAACCGGCGGTGTCGGTGGATTCGGGTTCGGATTCGGGTTCGGATTCGGATTCGGGTTCGGATTCGGATTCGGGTTTGGATTCGGATTCGGGTTTGGATTCGGATTCGGGTTCGGTGCTGATCCTTTTTCTACATATCCCTGCCCGTGGTTGTCTTTCTTATACTTCATATCCGCTAATTTGGCAGATGCTGATGACGCGGTCAGCCCTTCCGCGATTTCTGCCTTACCCGCCAGATTACTCTCGCCGTCCACGGATCCCTCATAATATATCTTCCCCGCCACCGCGTTCAATGCTTTCCATACAGCATCATCATTATTCATATCAATACCTGCGTTATTAGTGGATACAACAATTCCCGAACCGGCAGCTGCTTTCTTTATCCGGAAATCGCCTCCGCGGTAAGATGCGGTCGTACCGCCATCTCCCTCGTGAGTATAAATAACTTTGACATGTCCGCTATAATTCGTCACGTGGATTTCCGATACTTCTTCAGGATAAATGATGCCTGCCTTATCGGCGGAGTTTCCGCCCACCAACTGGTTCACATGGGATACTCCGTCATATTTCCCATAGTGGAATACGCTCGGTTGGGGCATTTTTTCTACCTGAAGCCCATTGGTCCGCGATGGAGATCTGTGTTTCCATACGGCTCCGTTCTGCAGCCAGAGATTTACTTCTCCTGCCTGATCAGATCCGCTGTTGTCCACCACACCGATCCATTGGGAATCACTGTTTGCCAAAGCCAGATTGATACGGCCATTCTGGAAAAAGTAAGGCTGTCCGTTGTGGTCTTTATCATCCCGCATGGCAATGATATTCCCCTTGATATTCACTTTATGGGAAGCCGCATCCGCTCCTGCCATATTCACATTGATAGTGCCACCGTAACTGGCAAGGGCATAAAAACTCTCTTTATCGCTTGTCGGCGTCACTATGGTCACATTCCCTTTATTGGCGTTAATAACAGCGATATCATAGTCATCCATGCCGGCAGACTTGTAATAAGGATCCGTCTTCATTGCGGAGCCGCGGACAGCCAAGTACACATCGCCGTTGAGATCAATGGAGCTGCCGTCCGACATATCCACATCGACCCCCGTAGGTTGCCAGCGGGCACCGGTATATTCATCCGCCCATCCCGGAACATGGCCGTCCGGCCCGTAACCGCCATGTATTTCCGCCGCATTGACTCCCCATTTCGCGTCCTGGGAAGAGGAATCCGGAGGTTCTCCAACGGCTGCCGGATCCCCTATATATACGTTGCCGTTGACAGTAATGTTCGCTTTGGCCCCCGTACCGGTGCCGGCACGCATCATGTAAATACCGTCGGCAAAACAGCTGCCTCCGTAAGTCTTAATCTGCAGGTTCCCGTTTATGGTCAGCCGGCTCCCGTCAGATGCGAGAATCCCCGCCCCCTGCGAATTTCCTGCTTCGCTGCTGGAAGTATCAATGGACAGCGTTCCTGTCCCGTCACCCACGGTGACAACGGATGTCGTTCCTTTCCCCGGCGTAATACCCTCAGCGTGATAAGTGCCGTGGATACTGATTTTTGATCCGTCTTCCAAGTTATACTTATTAACACCGTTTTCCACTTTATAGGCACTTCCGAAAGTTGCCTTATCTTTTTTTGCCTTGGTCGTGATACCGGAAGTATAAACCGGCGCCGCCAGCACATCCGAAACTGCTCCGGTGCCGCTGATAAGCAATGCTGCTATACCGGCTGCCAGCCACTTTTTTCTGCCATACACATATTTCATCATTATCCCGCCTTTTCTCCACTACAACGATCTATGCCTTACACTTCCATCTTCACGCCGAACAGCCATGTGCGCCCCGGCATGGAATACCATGTTCCCGGCGTATGGTCGCTCCATATGACATCTGTATGCTCCGCCCAAAGTTTATCGAAAATATTATTGATTTTCAGATAAAAATTAAAATCTTTTCTCGGTTCATAATTAAAGCTCAAATTATAAATTCCGTATTTATCGTTCGGCCACCCTTTCAAATCACTGTTTACCGGGTTCTTTCTCCGGATAAAATAGAATCCGTCCAGACCTCCGGTGAACTTCTTATTGTGATAGATCATGTCAAAAGTAAGTTTATCTTTCGGCGAATATCCGAGAGAAAAATTATCCCCGGGAACATTGGAGTACAAATGCGCCCATCCTACATTGGCGCTCCATTTACTCCCGATCTGCGAAATCAGCTGGGCATTCCATCCTCTTGAAACACCCTGATTAAAGTTTTTATATTTTTTTGATGAAGTATCATATCCGATAGATTGTTCATCTTTTGTTCTGAACCAGTTAAAGGTAAACATGGTCTTATCGCTGAATACATGGCTGTAGCCGACGGTATCCGTATATCCATAAGCAGGTCTGACCTTGGCATTTCCATACTGGGGAATATAAAGAACATCAAGCCCCGGCAGAATGTAGAAATCATTGCGTCCCGCATACACTGTATCCTTAGGTGTAATTTCATAGCTCAAACGATAGCTTTTGGATGTATGATTGGAAAAATCGGCAGTGTATTGATCTGTCTCAGGGCGGTCATGCCGCAGGCCTCCGGAAAGAGACCACCGGGGCAGGAAATTCCAATCTTCCTGTATATAAAAAGAATAATTTTCATACCAGTGGTTCGTTTTGACCGGATTCCCATTTACGTCAAATCCTGCCGCCCGAAGAACATTGTCCCTTCCCTTTGAATAATCCACACCAAAAGTCAGTCGGTTCCATTCATCATGGAAGCTCACCTGCTCGCCGATGATGTCATAAGTATAGTCGCTGCTTATCCCCCAATTGGACTGCGCATTCATGTCATAATCCTGAAAATAATTTGTCTTTACTTTATTCCGGCGGTAAGTAAACTGGTTATCCCAATGCTTCCCGATGGATATCTTATCCTGCAGAGTCAGCATATCGGACTTATAATCGCCATGATACCGGTTTGAATACACAAAATCATATCCTCTATATCTTGACTTCATTTTGTCATAACTTAAGGAAAGAGAATGTTTATCAGTAAAATCATAAGCAAATTTCACTCCGTCCGATAAGGTATGGGTGTGCCCGGGCCATAGCCTTCCGTCACCGGATTTGGTATCACCTATCAGCAGTTTGTCATAATAGGCCATGTAGGAAAACTTCCCTACTCTCCCCATAGTGGTCAGCTTATATATTTCCCGTCCGCCGGTTCCTCTGGCTATATCCACGGTCGTTTTCTTTTCCCCGGGATTCTTGGTGATGATATTGATCACACCGCCTTTGGCGCCACTTCCATACAACGCGCCGGCACTGCCGCGCAGCACTTCGATACGTTCGACATTGTCCATATTATTCAGCAGAGAAGAATACATATACCCTGAATTATTCGCGCCGTTGAAATCGGTTACACGTACGCCGTCCACAAGCAGTATAATATCCTTGCTTCCATTAATCCGGATCCCGCTTAAATTGGCATTCAATCCATTTCCGCCATAATTCAGATACTGTGTCCCCGGAACTGTACGCAGCGCATCTTCCACGGTATTCAGATGGAGTTTTTCAATCTGCCGGCTCGTAACTACACTGATATCGGCCCTGGCATCCACCAAATTTTCATTCATGCGATTCGCTGTGACAACAACGGGCGCCATCTCAAAAACATACTCCTCTGCCAGCGAAGGGTATGCCATGCTTCCGGTTAAAACTGCTGCAGCCGCCATTACCAATGTCTTCTTCATCCTGATTCTCCTCATAACTAAAAAATATAAAAAAGATATGCACCGCTTCCGCGGCATTTCCCCGCACACAAAAAATTTATTTTTAATTTTTAACTTATGGTACGCTCATACCACAAATTTATAAAACGAGGCATAAAAAAGATACATAGAAGACTTCTGCCATATTAAAAATACAGCACCAGCTTCCTATGCATTAACTTATACCTCGCAAGTTACGCCAATCTCATAGAAAGCAGGTGGCACTCTGACTCAGTTCCTTATCCTGCGGCTCCTCTGTGAAAGGCTTGCAGCCGCAAAACTCCCTCTACAGTTGCGGGACAGTTCCGGATTCTAACCGGATTCCCCACGACTGCTTTCCTTATATAATTTTGTGTGATTCCTGCATGCAGGATATAAAGGTTAAATTCTTAATGCTTAAACCCATTTGCTTTAAGAATACCCACTTTTATGATATCACTATGCCATATTTTTTACAATATATGACTAATACTTCTATCACTTGATCACAATAAATAATTTATTTGTTCCTTAATATTAGGGATCTGTAATCAAAATCAAGTTTTATACAACACCGCCATTGTACTTGAATGTGCTGTTTATAACAGAACATAAAATTCCCGATTTTGAAAACCAAGCTGTATTCTTCGGTTTCAATTCCTTATTCCCACTGTCATACATTCATCAAAAAAGAGCTGTAGGAATGAGAAATCATTCACAACTCTCTTTTAATCACCGGTCTGTAAAATTTTTTGAAATACCAAATCTTTGTGACATGGGACAGGAAATGCTTTATGCCCGATTGACTATTCCACATATCGTATCTGCTTTTTATTTTCCCGTCCCGCTTTTGCTTTATCCCACCATCTTCGCATTCTTATATTCTTCAGGAATCGCAAGTCCCAAAGTTTCTGCCGATTTCTTATTGATAATGACTTCCAGCACTTCAGGATCCTCTACGGCAGTGTCCTGTGTTTTGATTTTCCCGTCAAGCACATCCGCCGCCATATGTCCTGCCTGTACACCAGACTTGTAGAAATCCACGGAGAGCGAACCGAGCGCACCGTCTTTCGCCATGCTGTCCGCACCTACGAATACAGGGATCTTCGCGGGATCCGTCACCTTGACCAAAGTGGGAATGGAAGAAGCAATCACGTTATCCGTGGGAACATAGATGAAATCTACCTGTCCCACCATGGATTCCGCCGCCTGCTGGATATCATTGACGGAGGAAACGGTCCGCTCCACCACAGTAAGGCCGAGGGATGCCGCATGGGCTTTCGCCTGGTCTGCCTGGATTTGGCTGTTCACTTCGCTGGAGGAATAAATCAGTCCGAGACGTTTTGCCGCAGGAAGAAACTTAAGCCCCATATCCACCTGCTTCTCCACGGGACCTCGGTCATTGACGCCGGTTACGTTTGTTTCAGGTTTACTGTTTGATTTCACCAGCTTTGCCGTTTCAAAATCGGTAATGGCGCATCCGATAATGGGCAGGTCATGAATTTCATTGGCTACCGCCTGTGCGGCAGGTGTGGAAATCGCGCAGATAAGATCAGGACGATTGGACTTGAAACGGGACGCAATGGTCTTTAAATTTGACTGGTCTCCTTGGGCATTTTGCTGGTCTACTGAAATTTTGTCCGCTCCGTAGCCCCTTTCCTTCAAGCCGTCAAGGAATCCTTGATTGGCCGCATCAAGAGAACCATGCTGCATCACCTGCACCACAGCAATCTGTTTCTTCCCGTTAGTCGTCTTCTTCTCTCCGCCACTGTTTCCTCCGCAGCCATAGAGTAAAGCTGTTGCCGCCACTGCCGCTGCCGTAATTTTCATCCATTTTTTCATTTGAGAGCCCTCTCTTTCTACTGCACTTCTATCCTATAAAAAATGTCCCCTGCCAATTGCAAGGGACGACGGGACTCATCGCGGTACCACCCTGTTTACCTGATGAAAAACAAAAAAGGCGGCACCCAAGGGACGGATATTCCGTGGTACCACCCTACTTCATCAGATCAACTCTCAGCTGCTTAACGTGAGCCACTCCGGCAATGCCTACTGTTATTTCAGCAAAGCAGTTCAGGAAAGAACTTCGACTTCCTGCCCGCACCGATTTTCACCATCCATCGGTTCTCTGCGCCGGGAAAGGAAATTTACTTTTTTCCGTCAGCACTTTTAAATATTGTGATTATTTTAGCGAATAGAGATTTTCTTGTCAATAGTCTTGGGGAAAATATTTTAAATTTGAGCGACCCTCTTTCTTCAGCAAAAGGCAGCAGTCACAGGACTGACAGGGCAGAAGGCGTCATTATGCATATTAGCGAAGAATCGGCTGCCACGGTGAGGAAAACGGTAAAACGTCATCAAGGTAACAGATTCTTCGCTTTGTGTCATATTGCTGCCTTCCCTTATTCCCACAAAGCATTCCTGTGTCCGCTCTGAATGACGGAGTACGGAAGTCGTCATAATGGCGGTAAACATTAAGCATCACTATGATGGAAAACGTTAAGCGTCATAATGATAGGAAACGCTAATCGTCATCCTGAATGAATGTAAAGGATTTGTACCCGTGACAAGGAAAGCCAGTAAGATGTCACCAGCGTAATAGATTCATCGCTCCTCGTCACATAACTCTTTTCCCTTATTCCCATAAAGCATTCCTGTGTCCGCTCTGAATGACCGGGGTATGGAAGTCGTCATAATGACGGTAAACATTAAGCATCACTATGATGAAAAACGTTAAGCGTCATGATGACAGGAAACGCTAATCGTCATCCTGAGCATGAGCGAAGGATCTGTTACCGTGGTGAGGAAATCGGTAAGACGTCATCAGTGTAACAGATTCTTCACCCTGTGCCACTATCCCGTTTTCCATCCTTCCCACAAAGCATTCTTGCCCCCGTTCAGAATGACGATTTTGGGAAAGCGCGTCACTAACAATGGGGAACGGAAAGTGTCATAATGAGAATGCTCGCTGCCGGTACATGCTCACCGGACATTCCCAAAAGAAAAACACCGCCCCTCTAAAGACGATGTTTTCTTTCTATTCCTTATTTCAATACGCCGATTTCCCTATAGTATCTTTCAGCGCCGGGATGGAGCGGCACACCTGCGATATCTTTCACCGCATCTTCCGGCTTGAGGCCTTTCAGATTCTTCTGTGCCTGCCCCATTTCATCGATATGTTCCCAGAAAGCTTTCGTCAGATTATACACCACATCTTCCGGCATATCCCCGCGGGTGAACATAACCATTTTAACCGCCGTGGTATGGACGTCTCTGTCCTGATTCGGATAGATCCCCGCCTTGATAGTATAACTTGCATACCAGGGATACTTCGCTTTCAGTTCTTTCACGAGCTGATCATCAATATCTACCAGGTGCGCGCCGCCGGTCAAAGCCTGGGTGACGGCGGAAGCAGGAGCGCCGCTCATGATCCACGCACCGTCAATGGAGCCGTTTTGGAGCATATCGGCAGCATCGGTAAAGGTAATGTACTCCGCCTGGATGTCATCAGGAAATTTCAGTCCCGCCGCGGTGAAGTGGGCATTACTTTCGTTATATACGGAAGAGCCTGCCGATGCCACGGCAAAATGCTTTCCTTTTACATCAGCCAAAGTCTGAATGCCCGACTTGGCAGTGACCACCACCTGGTTCGGATTCATGTAAAGACCGGCAATCACTTTCAAATCTTTATAAGGATGATCTTTGAAACTGTCCGTCCCGTTGAGACATTGGTACACATTGCTGGAAATAGCGATGGACACCTGCGCTTCGCCGTCGGAGACCATATTCAGGTTGGCAATTCCGCCTGCGGAAGCCTGGCTCGCTGCCTGCACACCGGGAACGTTATTGTTCCACATATTGGTGATTGCCGCCCCCACCGCATACAGGGCACCTGACGCGCCGGCCGTCGGAAAATTAATTTTCACCGTCTGCGCTGCCGGCTGTGATGACGGCGCCGATGCTTTCTTTTCTCCGCCACAGCCTGCTATCATCCCTGCTGCGGCTAAAGCCGCCAGTGAAACTGCCGCCGCTTTTTTCAAATGCTTCATGTTCATTTTTCCATCCTCCCATGCTGCAGAAAATAAATGATTATCATAAGTATACCCCTGTGTCAGGGGAAATCAAGTTTCTTTTCTCCGCCGCAGGAACTGGAATCCTATAACCGCGGCAATCCCTGCAAATCCGGCAAAGTCTGTCATCGTTCCGGGAAAAAGGAGAAGCGGCGAAGCAATGAAAAGTACAATCCGTTCCGCCCATCCGCACTTGCATAGAATCCAGCCTTCCAATGCGCCGACGAGGGCAAACGTCCCCACCGCCGCGCTGAAAACAGCCCAAAGGGTTTCCACTGCGGCCGCCGCCGGATCGACACCGATGAGAAGAACGGGATTATCCAAAAAAAAGAAAGGAATAATAAAACCGATAAGCCCGAGACGCACCGCCATAAGTCCCGTCTTTGTCTGATCAGAACCGGCAATCCCAGACGCCACATAGGCTGACATGGCCACAGGCGGCGTGATATTGGAAAGGCAGGCATAAATCAGGCAAAACATGTGGGCGATAAGCGGCAGCACCCCCGCCTTGATAAGGACAGGAACAGCAACCGCCTGGACAATGACATACGCCGCAACGCCGGGAACGCCCATCCCCAGAATAGCGGACATGATCATGACAAGGAAACCGGCAAGGTATACATTATTATCCTGCAGAAGAGACAAAATAAGGTAGCCCATGTTCAGTCCCATGGATGTCAGTGTGACTGTACCGATAATGACGCCGATGATGACGCAGCACACCCCTACGGAAACGGCGCTCCGCGCCCCCTCAATAACAGCGGCAATAATCTTATCTCCTGTCATTCTTGTTTCTTTACGGAGCCAGCTTGCCGCCACAGTGATAAAAATGGAAATAACGGCTGCATAAAGCGGCGTGAATCCCGTAAACATCAGCCCGATAAGGCTCACCAGGGGAAGGACAAGATGTCCCTGTTCTTTTATCACCGACAATGCATCGGGAATATTTTCCCTGGCGATTCCCGAAAGTCCGAGCCGCTTCGCTTCAAAATGAACCGCCAGAAGCAGGCCGATATAGTAGAGCAATGCCGGTGTGACAGCTGCCAGTGCCACATAGGTGTAGGACAGGTTTAAAAACTCCGCCATGACAAAACCGACCGCCCCCATAATCGGCGGCGTAAACTGTCCGCCGGTAGAGGCCACCGCTTCTACGGCGCCTGCAAATTCGCTTTTATACCCTGTCCGTTTCATGAGCGGAATCGTAATCGTTCCTGTCGTCGCCACATTGGCAATGGCGGAACCGTTAATCATCCCCATAAGGCCCGACGCGATGACCGCCACCTTCGCGGGGCCGCCGGAAGTCGTTCCTACAAGGGTAAGCGAAAAATCATTAATGAATTTAGAAAAGCCCGAATATTTCAGAAACGCGCCAAAAACAACAAAAAGAAATATATAAGTCGCCGAAACGCCGATGCCCGTGCCGAGAATGCCCTGCGTTCCCCAGAATTGGGTAATCAGCACGCGCTTCAAAGTGAAACCGTTATGACCGAGATAGCCGGGCAGGTACGCGCCGAACCAATTATACGCAAGAAAAATTCCCGCAAGTACCGCCAGATTTCCCGATGCCCGCCGGGCCGCTTCAAAAACACAAACCACCGCGACTAAGGCAATGGCTGCCTCCATATCGGAAATACGTCCTCCCGTCCGGGCGATACGGGTATAATTCAAAATGAGATAAAGGAGACTGCCTGCGGAACAAAGGATAAACGCCACGTCCCAAAGGGGCGGAAGCTTTCTTTTCCGCGTTTCTTTTTTAAACGTCGGAAATAATAAAAATGTAAAAACAAGAAGAAAGATACAGTGGATCGCCCGCAGATTGACGGCACTGATTGCTCCGATGGTCGTGAAATACAGCTGGAATGCCGTCCACACGCACAGCAGTACGGCTACCGCCCTGCCTAACGGTCCCGTATATGTCCTCATACGGGAGTCCGCTTCCTTCTCCTCAAGTATTTTCTGCGCTTTTGCATCAAGTTCTTTTTTTGCTTCCAACGCTTCTTCCAGCTTTACGCCGGACTGATGTTCATCCATTCCGATTCCTCCTGCACTGCTGTCCTTCCTGTGTCTGCAACATCCTGCCATGATCGTCTTGTCAGATATCTTAACGCAGTACCGGCCGGCAGTCAACAGCAGAAATACTCTCTTTCCATGCAAGGGATACACGGAGTTCTTATGAAACAGATAAGCGGAATTTCCCACGAAAAAATCACCGCCCCTTTCGAGACGATGATTCCCTCTTTTCCTTACCTGCTTTCAAAGAATGCCTTGTACGCCAGGTACGTTTCGTAAGCGTCCGCCTTGGACAGCAGGTCGCAGGGAGCGTGCATGGACAGCATGGACGTGCCGCAGTCTACCACTTCCACGCCCCAGTTCGCCATCATGAAAGCAATTGTTCCGCCGCCGCCCTGGTCGACCTTTCCCAGTTCGCCGATTTGCCAGCATACACCGGCATCATTAAAGATTTTTCTGACCTTCTGCAAAAATTCCGCATTGGCATCATTGCTGCCTGACTTGCCGCGGGAACCGCCGTACTTGGTCAGGTTAATCCCGTATCCCAGGAAAGACGCATTGTCTTTTTCAGAAACTTCCGGGAACATGGGATCAAGACAGGAATTCACATCGGCGGAAAGCATCTCGCTGTTTTCCATGGTTTCATAGAAATCAAGAAGGCTTCCCTGTCCCTGCAGCGCAAGGAGTTTCATTACAAATTTCACGAAATAGGAAGATTCCATGCCCGTATTTCCATAAGATCCGATTTCTTCCTTATCCGTAAGAAGAGCGGCCTGGGTCTTCACACCGGGTTTTGCGTCCAGGATGGCTTCCAGATTCGCGTAGGAACATACGCGGTCGTCCTGCCCGTAAGAAGCGATGAGGGACCGGTCAAATCCGACGTCGCGGCTCTTTGTGGCGGGAACAAGTTCCAATTCAGCGGCGGCGAAGTCTTCCTCTTCGATCCCGTATTCTTTTTTCAAAAGCGCCATGATGGCATCTTTCGGTGTCTGCCCTTCTTCAGAATGAGTACCCGCGACAGCCTGGAGCTGTTCTCCGGTAATCCCTTCCGCCAGAGTCTTTTTCATCTGGTCCTGTGCCATATGGATAAGCAGGTCGGATACATAAAAAACGGGGTCGCTGTCTTTCAGTCCGATATTGATATCCACTTTTTTACCGTCTTTTGTGAATACCACGCCGATGAGCGCCAGCGGAATGCAGGTCCACTGGTATTTCTTAATCCCGCCGTAGTAGTGGGTACGGAAGTACACAATGCCGTCCTGTTCATGAACTGGATTGGCTTTCAGATCCAGACGGGGCGAATCAATATGGGATCCCACGATTTTGATGCCTTCATGGACGGGTTCTTTCCCAATCACCGCCAAAATAACGGATTTATCTTTCTGGTTCCAATATACCTTGTCTCCCGCTTTGAGCGACTTCATGATATAGACAGGTTTAAATCCCTTTTCTTCCGCACGGCGGATAATTTCCGCTGCCGCCAGTCTTTCCGTGCGTGCCGTATCAAGGAACGCCTTGTATTTTTCACCGTATGCCATGGCGGCCTTGCGCTCACGGGCATTCATCCGCTGCCAGACGGATTTGCTTCTGCTGTATGTTTCTTTCATTTCTGCCTCCTAAAAGAGAATTATTTTCACATAGGTACAGTATAAAACTTTTTCTCCCTCCCCGCAAACCGCGGCAGGAAGGAAATCCCGCTTCTTCAGTCTCCGGGAAATACCCTGCGCAGGAAGTACGTCAGTCCCATAAAAACAGCCATCACCACGAAAAGCAGGGGATACGCAATGACCAGAAGATAAACGGAAGCGTCCAAACTTGACATAGTTTCTCCTTTATGACAAAACGGGAATAAGAGCAAGCACAAGGCCGCCGGCGACGACGGAAGCGACCTGTCCCGCCACATTGACGCCCATGGCGTGCTGGATGATGAAATTGGAAGGATCTTCTTTCAAAGCCATCTTGGCAACAACGCGCCCCGACATGGGGAACGCGGAAATACCACAGGCGCCAATCATGGGATTCAGTTTTTGCTTGAGGAAGAGATTTGCCAGCTTTGCAAAAAGCACGCCGCCCACCGTATCGAAAATAAACGCCGCCGCACCGAGGATAAGGATTTTCAGGACATCAAATGTCAGGATATTTTCCGCCGTCATCGTAGCGCCTACCGTAATACCGAGAAAGAGTGTCACCAGATTGGCGAGTTCATTCTGTGCCGTACTTGCCAGAGAATCCACAACGCCCGATACTTTCAGCATATTGCCGAACATGAGCGCGCCGATGAGCGGTACGGAAATAGGAGCCAGAATACCTGCAAAAAGCACCACCATAAAGGGGAAAAGGAAACGTGCTGTCCATGACACGGGTTTCTCTTCTTTATATGCCATGCGGATACGTCTTTCACGCTTTGTCGTCAGCAGTCTGATAATGGGCGGCTGGATAATCGGGACAAGGGACATATAGCAGAATGCCGTCACCGTGAGGGGCGCCAGAAGTTCCGTGGCAAATTTCTGCGCCACAAAAATCGTCGTCGGACCGTCCGCCGCGCCGATGATGCCAATCGCCGCCGCCTGGTTGAAAGGAAATCCAAAAGCTGATGCCAGAAGCGCCGCTGCAAAAATACCTAAATGGGCCGCTGCCGCAAAAAGCATGACATAAGGCTGTCGGATAAGCGGCGTAAAATCACACATCGCGCCTACCGCCACAAAAATCATGACAGGAAACAGCTCATTGGCAATTCCCGCTTCATAAAGAACCTGCAAAAAGCCCGGCTCCCCGCCTCCCACAGGGATAACGGCAAAATGCCCCGGTATATTTGCCAATATACAGCCCACTCCCATAGGAAAGAGAAGCACCGGCTCATAATCCTTTTTCACTCCGAGCCAGATCAGAATCCCGCCGATGGCGAACATAGTCCAGACAGCGGGATCCGACATCTCCATAACCCCTGCAAAAAGTTCCTTAAAAATTGTTTCCGTGCTTGTCATAAATCTCTCCCCGCAAATAAACAGCCTTACAAAAAACGGACCCGGAAAATACCAGGTCCGATACTATTTCCTGCCCCTGTGCCATACGCAGAAAACATATTTACTTAATAAGGAAAAACAAGGCTTACACATGATAGCCGAGTACCGGAAGAATCATAAAGATAAGCAGCGCCCACACAATACCCGCCCCGATGAAAATACCTGCCGTAATGGCAAAGCCCATCTTGGAACGGGGGACGCCGAGCAGGCTGAAATTCCCAAACCAGCCGCGGCGGACCATGAACCCGTTGTCACTGCGCTGTCTGAACCAGACCAGCTTTTTTTGAGGGTCAATATTGTATGCCACGAGAATGGCAATGACTGTCGCTACCAGCCAATAAATGAGGAAACGAGCGGCATTGAAGTCCTTGACGCCGGACAAATCAATCATCTGCATATTTTTACCCTGCCTTTTAAGTATAACTGCTTTACCAATTTATATATTATACCGCAAGGCACGGTTTAGTCAAAAATATTTCTTAAAATTATAAAACGCCGGACAAATAACCGTAGCCTTCTTTTTCCATATCCGCTTCGGGAATGAACCGGATCGCCAAGCTGTTGATGCAGTACCGGAGACCGCCTCTGTCCCGGGGACCGTCATCAAACACATGCCCCAAATGAGATTCTCCCATACGGCTCCGCACTTCTGTACGCCGCATATTATAGCTCAGGTCTTCTTTGTAATTCACCACATCGGCAGAAATCGGTTTCGTGAAACTCGGCCAGCCGCAGCCCGACTCGAACTTGTCACGGGAGGAAAAGAGCGGCTCTCCCGTCGCCACATCTACATAAATGCCGCGGTCAAATTTATCGAAATATTCATTGGAAAAAGCTCTTTCCGTCATGCCTTCCTGCGTGACAGCATATTGATCTGCCGTTAAAAGGCTGCGGAGGGTTTCCTCGTCAGGCTTCGGATACAGGGAGCCGTCAATCACGGGATCCGCCGCCCTGCTTACATCGATATGGCAGTAACCGCCGGGGTTCTTCTTTAAATAATCCTGATGGTACTCTTCCGCCGGCACAAAATGACGGAGCGGTTCCACCTCGATAGCGATTTTACCGGAAAGGGATTTCTGCTTTTCATCAAGTACTTCCCGAGCCACCGCCCCTTCTTCATCAGTGGTGTAATAAATGCCCGTCCGATACTGGCGCCCGCGGTCATTTCCCTGACGGTTCACACTTGTAGGATCCACCACCCGGAGGTAGTAAAGCAGCAGATCCCTGTAGGAAACTTTGGAAGCATCATAAGAAATATGAACCGTTTCCGCGTGATCTGTCTGCCCTATATGTTCGTAATCCGTCTTGTCCGTTTTCCCGTTGGCATAACCGGAAACCACGTCCACTACGCCGTCCACACGGGAAAAATATTCCTCCAGTCCCCAGAAACAGCCTCCCGCCAGGTACATATCCCGTAAATTTTCCTTATTCACTGTTTTCACCGCCATTTCTTTCTTCATACTTTCTTCAAGGCTTACCCCCACAGGCGCTTTTTCCCCGCTGCCTGAAGATGGAGTCATTGCCATCGAATACCAGCCGAAACCGGCTGCCGCAATGATCGCAAGACTTCCTAAAATTCCTGCCGTTCTCATCATAATCCTCCTTTACGAAATCCCCTTCATCTCCATGGCAAGCGATTCTTTGCTCATATGTCCCGGACGGAGCATCTTTACATTTCCTTCCGTATCGATCAGAGCCGCCGACGGATAGAAACGGATACCGTATTTCTTTGTCACCGCGCCGCCTTCGTCAAGAAGCACGGGGAGATTATTATAGCCGAGACCTTTATACCATTTTACGAAATCCTCTTTTTTCATTTCACCGCCAAATCCGGGCGCCACAACGGAAAGAACGACAAAATCCTTATCGTCACTTCCCGCCAGCATATCCGTATCAGCCAGCGTAGCCATACATACAGAACACCAGGAAGCCCAGAACTTGATATACACCTTTTTCCCCCTGTAATCGGAAAGTCTGTGTTCCTTTCCATTTACATCGGTCAGCATGAAATCCGCATCCTTTGCATCCATAAAATTCTGTGTGCGGCCGGCTGCCTTTTCCTGCTGCATCGCCGCGGGGCGGGCCATGTCATTTGCATCCGCATTCATACCGGATCCGCATCCCGCCAGAATCCCTGCCAAAACGGCTGTTGCCGCAAACGCTCCAAACTTTTTATAAGAAATTTTCATCATGATAAACCTCCTGTTTACAAATCTGTGAAATATTTCAAGAAATAACTGCCGCCAGCATATCCAGCTTGCCAAGCATAAGCAGGATCCCCATAAGAATGATCAGCACGCCGCCAATCTTTTTCAGCAAGACCATATGGCGCTTCACGTGACTGCTGTACTTCAAAAGCCAGGAAGATGCCACTGCCAGAATCAGGAAAGGGACCGCCATCCCCGCAGCGTACACCGCCATCAAAAGACCGCCATACAGAGCGCTTCCATTTTCAGAAGCCACCACAGCAAGCACCGCCCCCAGCACAGGTCCCACACAGGGCGTCCAGCCGAAGCTGAAAGTCAGCCCCAGAAGAAACGCGCCGAGAATACCGCCTTGACGCTTCCCGTCCAGCTCGATCTTCTTCTGCCGCTGGAGAAAATTAATATTAATCAGCTCCATCTGATGCAGCCCGAGAAGTATGACGATACCACCCATGACATACGGCGTATAGGGATGATAAAAAATGTGGCTGAAAAAACCGGTCCCAAACCCGAGACTGAAAAATACCGTCGATAGTCCCGTAATAAAGAAAACAGTTTTTACCAGCGGAGATACATATACCTTCAGTCCGAAAAAAGAAAACGACCTCGTCCCGGGATCCTCCGCCAGCTTTCCCAAGTAAACCGGAAGAAGGGGAAATACACAGGGCGAAAAGAAGGACAGCACACCGGCCAGAAAAACAGCACCTGCAAATAAATTATTGATTCCTTCCTGCATAAAGCACATCCTTTCATTAATAGATAAAAATAAATATGAGAATCTATATCATATTCACTTTTATCTATATAATATTTTATCTTTCTTCAAATTGCAATATTTTATCTATACGCCTTTATGACACTTATATGATATTTTTATATGAATAAAAATCGATTTAATAATCAAAAACGGAATACGCAGAAAAATATTGGTCAACCATGCCTTGAATACCGTTTTCGGCAGGTATACCGCTTAGTGTCATCAGAGCTATGCAGAGGACAGTATCTGTATTTATGACCCTCTCCTTGCCTGTCATCCTTGCAAAATCAAAGCAGGAATAACTGTTCCGTATAGGCAGTCGATTTATCGAATTCAGATAGTCAATCGCTATTAGCAGCTAGCAGCTAAGAGCTGGAAGCTAAGAGCGACAGCGAAGGATCTGTTACCGTGGTGAGGGAAGCCGTAAGCTTGTCACCAGAGGCATAGATTCTTCGCTCTGTGTCACTGTCCCGTTTCCCATCTTTCCCACACGGCATTCTTACCTCCGTTCTGAATGACGATTTTGGGAAAGCACGTCACTAACGATGGGGAATGGAAAACGTCATGATGACGGAGAACGAAAGGCGTCATCCAAAGCGAATGCTAAGGATCTATACCTGTGGTGAGGAAAATTGGTAAGGCGTCATCCTGAACGAATGTGAAGGATCTGTTACCGTGGTGAGGAAAGCCGTAAGCTGTCACCAGAGTCATAGACTCTTCACTCTGTTTCACTATTCCATTTCCCGTTTTTCTCACAAAGCATTCTTACCTCCACCCCTAAATGACATTTTACGGAAAAGTGAATCTTTTCTGTTTTTTTATTAGCTGATTTCCGGCTTCCGCCAATCATCCAAAGCGTCAGCAAAGGAGCTATCACGCTAAAGCTTTGAGGACGAAAGGATCGGCGCCCCGTCACTCCAACCGTCCCATTCCCCAATTCCTTTTCAAAATTTACACAGCAAAAAACGCCCCCGTAAAGGAGCGTTTTCGTTTTAATTCAACCAGACGAATCAGTTATACTGATCAGCCTCCGAACTGTGCCAGCATGGTGCCTGCTGCTACGGCAGTGCCGATAACCCCTGCTACGTTCGGACCCATCGCCTGCATCAGCAGGTAGTTGGACGGGTTGTCTTTCAGACCGACTATCTGGGATACACGTGCTGCCATCGGTACAGCCGATACGCCTGCCGAACCGATGAGCGGGTTGATCTTGTTGCCCGAAGCAATTCTCA
>ENA-OROX01000371-OROX01000371.1-human-gut-metagenome-genome-assembly--contig:-NODE-371-length-45853-cov-17.172802_pt1 | contig 45853 bp, 43 predicted proteins | sample MGYA00242133_ERZ509058 | MGnify/ENA primary metagenome ERZ509058 (study PRJEB26280, sample SAMEA2338751) | human gut metagenome | biome: human gut; feature: human-associated habitat; material: faeces...
GCACAACTAGTGCCCGGGAGAAAAAATAATTTACACACAAATTAGGACTTGACTATAAAAATTTACCAAGAAAATATATTCTGACTAGTTTCTATTTACTTTTTTATTGGAATTATTACCCACGATATCGCCAATATCTTGCTGATTGGTACCTGATTTTCATTAAAGGCCAAATTTGACAAAAAAAGGCTGCGCAGCCTTTTTCTATTTCAAAAATTCCTTCGTATAGTCATCTTCCTGAATCGTAAACCTAGGACGCTTCTTAACCTCAGTGAATATCTTTCCAACATATTCACCGATCATGCTCAAACAAATCAATTGAATGCCCCCAAGCACCCAAATTGACGTAATAATCGAGGTCCAGCCGCTAACGACGTTTCCGTTGATTTTTTGAACAATCGAATAAACAAATAGCCCGATTCCAATCAGTACGACCAACAGACCCAGATTCATAATCAATTTAATCGGCACGGTCGAAAATGACGTAATGCCATCCATCGCAAATTTGATCATCTTCTTTAACGGATACTTTGATTCACCGGCAAAACGTTCTTTTCTTGCGTAATAAACCTTGTCTGAAGGATAGCCAACAAGCGGCACCATCCCTCTTAAAAACAGATTTCTTTCGTCAAAACGTAATAATCCTTCTACCGCTCGTTTGCTGAGCAATCGGTAATCAGCTGAATTAGGCACCATGTCGACGCCTAATTTGCTCATCAAAGAATAAAATGCCATCGCCGTCTTGCGCTTGAAAGCCGTATCAGTATCACGATTATTTCTTACCCCATAAACAACGTCTATTCCTTCATGATACTTTTTGACCATCTCCGTAATGGCATTGACATCATCCTGCAAATCAGCATCAATCGTAATCGTCATGTCAGAATGGTCAACGGCCGTTGTCAATCCCGCCAAAAGCGCATTTTGATGTCCATAGTTGCGACTGAATCTGATTCCGGTCACATATTCAAACTGTTTTTCAAATTTCTTGATCAATTCCCACGTCTTGTCTTTGCTGCCGTCATCGACAAACAACAACTTGCTGTTTGAAGATACTTGCTCTTCAGAAATCATGGACTCAAGAACAGCACCAAGTTCTTTAACGGTCTCCGGCAACACTTCTTCTTCGTTATAACAAGGAACAATAATCGTCAACATATTGTCTTCGCGCATGAAAATACTCCTCTCTGTCATGAAACGTGTCAACTTTAATTATAAATCAACAAAGCAAGAAATTGTATCGATAATTATCCTAATAACCTGTTTATATATATGACTAATGCAATATTCGAATTTATTTAGCATTGTTCAATAAATCTGCAATTTCTTCATATCATCAAAATAATTAAACTGAAAAACTGAACGATTTGTCATAACTTTTGAAACATCAAAGCCATAAGTTTTATGTATATTTTAAGTATAGAGAAAGGCGAGGTGCAATGGATATGAAACATGTTACAAAATTCCAAAAATCAATTTTTGTTTCACTGGCTGTTTTAGGATTTGTCGGAGGAATGCAAACGTCCGACATTATTAATAGCGGTGACGGATCAGCAATTCCAACGATTAAAGCAGCATCCGTGCGCCGAGGCCAACAAAGAATCAACGGTCACTGGTATCTGTTCGATAACAACGGACATTACAAAACAGGATTCCAATGGATTCCCGAACAACATAAAACAGTCTACTATGCCCGTAACGGACAAATGCAATACGGTCAACAAAGAATCAACGGTCACTGGTATCTCCTTGATAATTGTACCGGTGCTATGAAGACTGGTTTCCAGTGGATTGCTAATCAACATAAGACCGTTTACTATGCGGGCAATGGCCAGATGCAGTACGGCCAGCAAAGAATCAACGGTCACTGGTATCTCCTTGATAATTGTACCGGTGCTATGAAGACTGGTTTCCAGTGGATTGCTAATCAACATAAGACCGTTTACTATGCGGGCAATGGCCAGATGCAATATGGCCAACAAAGAATCAATGGTCATTGGTATCTCCTTGATAATTGTACTGGTGCTATGAAGACTGGTTTCCAGTGGATTGCTAATCAACGTAAGACCGTTTACTATGCGGGCAATGGCCAAATGCAGTACGGCCAACAAAGAATCAATGGTCATTGGTATCTTTTTGATAATTGTACCGGTGCTATGAAGAGCGGTCTTCAATATATCGCAAACCAGCGAAAGACAGTCTACTATGCCGGAAACGGGCAAATGCAATACGGATATCAAACGGTAAACGGACATCACTACTACTTCAATACGGTTACAGGAGCATTGGAACCACTTCCTTCAACCGGAAGTTCCAAGACATACGCTCCAAGCAATCAGTCGACGTTTTCATTGAACGGTCATAGTTATGCCGTAAAATCGTTCAGCGGAACTGGAACTGTACCTGCTGACAATTACGTCTACGCTTGGACATCGCTTAGAAACTACTACTTATTTGAATATTACGGCAATGCACACAAAGAACTTGCATCTCTTCATGTTGGCAGTCCCGTCGTAATCAACGGTCAAACCCTTCACGTAAGAGAAATCATCACGAACGTTTCAAATGACGGCAACGCATATGATCTTGTCGCAAGAAAGATGCAGCAGTACAAAGCCGGTTGGCAAACGTGCGAATATGCAGCATACGGTTCAACGTTGCGGCTTTGGTTCGCAAATTAACTGATTATGAACAAAAAAAGAATCCCTCTGAGAAAGGGATTCTTTTTTTATCTGTCCACATGAACGCCTTCACGTTCAATTTGCAAGATGCGATACTCGTCCTTCAATCCGGCTTTTTTGCCCAAATCAATATATTCTTCAACCTTGTCATGCGGCAAAAAGCTCATGACAGTTGGGCCGGCACCGCTAAGGTACGTGGCCATTGCGCCTGTTCTGTGTCCGATTTCTCTTAAAATCGGAAGATGAGGGACGAGCTTTTCACGATAAGTCTCGTGATAACGATCGCTTTCAATCATTTTGCCCGCAGTCTTCATGTCACCGGCAACGAGTGCCGCGACCAAAACGTTGCCGATGCTTCCCGCCGCAACGGCTTCAGAAAACGGAAACTTTGCCGGCAAGACGTCGCGTGCGTCAGCCGTGGCCAAATCGTATGCAGGAATATACGCAACCATCGTCAAATCGGGAAATTTGAGCTTGATGCTTGAAACATCGCCGTCGACCATCGTTGAAACGACGAAATCCCCGTATAATGCCGGAGCCACGTTGTCCGGATGTCCTTCCAGTTCAGCCGCTTTTTGAAGAATCTGCTCATTTGTCAAATGCATCTTTCCGACCTCGTTTGCCATGACGATGCCTGCAATCAGTGCCGATGAGCTGCTTCCCAGTCCGTGTGCCAGAGGAATCTCGGACGTTACCTTAATATGCTGCGGTTCCAGCTCAGGATTCGTCTTAAGCGCCGTTGCAACGATCATATTGCGTTCGTCGCTTGGAATCGCATATCCCATCTTGTGGTCGACCTTCCACTTCGGCGCTTTGCCATAAACGGTGACCGTGAGGTATGATGAAACAGCAATGCCAAGCGAGTCAAAGCCTGGTCCAAGATTGGCGCTAGTTGCCGGAACCCTTATTTTAAGTGTCATGAATAACCTCCGCTACTTTTCCGTAAGAACTTTATAAGCCGCAAGCACGGAAATTTCTTCGAGTTCATTGAGTTTTTCGACAATATGATTCAGTTGTGATTCGGACATTTCATGAGTCACCATTGAAACGCGCGCAAAACGATCATTCATTTGCGTTTGCGTAATCAAACGGAAACTTGCGTCATATTCAGTCATGATTTCGGTCAGCTTGAGCATCTGTCCTGGCTTGTCAAGTACTTGCAACGACAGATAGTATGGATAAACGACTTCAGAATCATCCGCAAGTTCAAGCTCATTCGTGTAATCGTTAAAACTAAAGCCCGTCGTTCCCATAACGATATTTTTCGTGACAGAAGTAATATCGCTCAAAACGCTGTTCGCCGTTGGCAATTCGCCGGCGCCCGGGCCGTAGAACATCGTTTCGCCAACGGCAGATCCTGTCACAACGACAGCGTTGTTTTCGTTTTGAATGGCAGCAAGCGGCTGCGTTTGCGGTACGAGCACTGGTCCGACGGAAACATCGATGTGCCCGTTGACAAGTTTGGCAATTCCAAGAAGCTTGATCACGTATCCCAAGCGCTTTGCTTCCGCAATATCAGCCTTCTGAATTCCGCGGATGCCTTTAACCTTAACCTGATCCATCGTAACGTCTTTACCGAATGCAAACTGCGTCAAAATAATCATCTTATAAGCAGCATCAATCCCGTCAACGTCGTTTGTCGGATCGGCTTCAGCAAAGCCAAGCTCTTGTGCTGATTCAAGCGCATCTTCATATGAAGCACCATTTTTGTTCATCTGTGTCATGATATAGTTCGTCGTCCCGTTGACGATTCCGCGAACTTCGATAATTCGATCGGCAGCAAAAGAGTTGACGATCGTGCGCAAAATCGGGATGCCGCCGGCAACGCTGGCTTCATAGCAAAGATCGCAGCCATGTTCTTTTGCAAGGCTGATCAGTTCAGGGCCGTGCGTTGCGATAAGATCCTTGTTTGCCGTAATGACGTGCTTGCCGGCTTTCAAAGCACTTTCAATATACTCTTTTGCGATATTGACCGTCCCCATAACCTCGACAACCATTTGAATCTCGTCATCACAAAGAACATCGTCCGCATTGTCCGTCAGATTGATGCCTGTCAAATCAACGGAACGCTTCTTTTTGAGATTGTGCACGACAACTGTCTTGACTTCGAGTCTTCTGCCTGTAATGTTGGAAATTTTTTCAGCATGATCGCGCAAGATGCGAATCACGCCGCTGCCAACGGTTCCGAGACCCAAAATGCCAATTTTGATTGTTTCCATGTAATGCTACCCCCACTTGGTTTATTTGTTACTATTCTAACATAAGGAGACATTAAAAACCTACGTATTCTATAAATTTGTTGCCGAAAAGCACTATGATGATTATAATTTACTTAAAGCAATGCGAACATTATCAGTTTTATCAGCATTAATCTTCGAAATTTGAAATTTTTGAAAGGGGTATTTCACATGCAAACTCTCTATCGCAGCACGCGCGATCCAAAAGGTCAAACGATTACTGCCTCACAAGCCGTCCTTCAAGGCCTCAGTCCTGATGGCGGCTTGTACGTTCCAACGTCAATTCCTGAAATCGACCTTGATTTAAACGAATTAAAAGACCTGTCGTACCAGGATTTGGCATACAAGATTCTGCGTCCGCTTTTTTCCGACTACACTGATGAGGAACTGCGCTCATGCATCGACAAAGCATATGGAGATCAATGGGATACCCAAGAAATAGCACCGGTCGACTATCATGCGGACAACGCCTACCTTGAGCTTTTCCATGGCCCGACGATTGCTTTCAAGGACGTTGCTTTGCAGCTTCTTCCGCATTTAATGACCGTTGCGGCCAAAAAGAACGGCTCAGACAAGGATATCGTCATTTTGACTGCAACGTCAGGCGATACCGGCAAAGCTGCCATGGCTGGATTTGCCGACGTTCCCCACACGCAAATCATTGTCTTTTATCCAAAAGACGGCGTCAGTGCCATTCAAGAAAAGCAGATGCTGACGCAAACGGGAAAAAATACGCACGTCGTCGGGATTACCGGCAATTTCGACGTTGCCCAAACAAACGTCAAGAAACTTTTCAATGACAAAGAACTCGCTGAAACGATTGCCAAGGCAGGTTATCAATTCTCTTCTGCCAACTCGATCAACATCGGACGACTCTTCCCGCAGATTGTGTACTATTTCTATGCTTACGGAAAACTCGTCAAAGATGGCAGGATTTCAGTCGGAGACAAGATTAATTTCAGCGTTCCGACTGGCAACTTCGGCGACATCCTCGCAGGATGGTTCGCAAAGAAGCTTGGTCTTCCCGTCAACAAGCTCATCTGTGCTTCAAACAAGAACAACATCTTGACCGATTTCTTCAATGAAGGCACGTATGACAAGAATCGGCCGTTCTACGTCACGAGCTCTCCTTCCATGGACATTCTCGTTTCAAGCAACCTTGAACGTTTGTTGTTCTATGTTTCGGGCGAAGATGCCAATAAGACGGCCGAATTGATGAATCAGCTGTCGTTTTCAGGAAGATACACAATTGACCCCGATATGCGCGCAAAACTTGCCGATTTTGCAGCTGATTTTGCAACTGAAGATGAAACGGCTGCAGAAATTTCACGTGTCTTTTCTGCAGACAAGACGGCAATCGATCCGCACACGGCCGTTGCATCCAAGGCTGCCGAAAGCTATAAGGCAAATACGGGCGATAACAGTCCGCTTGTCGTTGTTTCAACGGCAAGCCCGTACAAATTCCCGCAAGCAGTTTTAAATGCCTTAGATGCCAAGGGAAAAGACGAAGAAGGTCTCGAGGCAGTCAAGTACCTTCAGGAAAAGATCAGCGTCAAACTGCCTGAAACGGTCCAGCGTTTGTTCGATGCACCGACTTTGCATGATACGGTCGTTTCACCGGATGAGATGAAGGCCACGGTTGTAGAAATTTTGAAATAGCAAAATACCGCTCAGCGAATAATTACTGAGCGGTATTTTTTAGTCTCTGCGTCTTTTTATCAGTATTGTCAAACTTAATACAATGAAGATTATGAATGAAATGCCAGAGACTATAGCTCCTGCTTTAAACCAAGGCGTATGATATTTGAATACTAAATTATGTTCTCCCTTAGGAACTTTAATAGCCATCATGCCACCGGAATTAATAACATCAATCTGCCTTCCGTCTAAAAAAGCATCCCATCCTTTGTCATACGGAACAGAGAACCAGACAAGTTTTTCCTTGCCATAGTTTGTCGTACATGAAAATCCCGTATTGTCGCGTTTAAAATTCTTGACCCTGTTTTCAACTGTTCTATCAATATTTTTATCTATTTTGTTATAGTCAATATCTTTTACATCTAACTTGCTTGCTGCAGAATCAATCTTGTCAACTGATCCATTATCTACAACTGCAGCATTCATCATTGCAACAGCCCGTTTTTCTTTAGGCAGTTCCAACAAATTTTGCTTAACGATATAATGATCTACCGCAAAGCCGATCGGGCAAGCTTTTTGTGACTCAATATAATATGTCTTCTTTCCTTCGCTTACTTTTTCAAGAATTTTTCTGCCATCTTGCTGTGATGAGATAGTGTATTTTCCGCCAAGCAATAGTCCCTCCGGATCTCTATCATTGAAATTTGTTTTTGAGAAGTTGCTTGCGTACCAATCGAACAAGGCATCAAACTCTTTTGAAGAATTCTCAACGGTTGAACTGAACGTGCCAATGCCGCTGGCATTTCCCGTCAATGTAAACAGGTTATTAGAAGTATTATAGCGATACTGCTGATCATTCCTTTTTAGTTTAGAACCAATGTTAAAGTCATTCATATAGCTTGCTGTATCGCTGCCCGTTCTGTACAATTTCAAAGTAATCCCCGTCGTGATCATAGCGAACAAACAAACCAACGACAATACCAAATTATAGTTAAATTTGTCCGTTTTAACTAATAAGAAAATAATTGCAGGACCAAAAATCGCAATCGCAACAAACAATAACAGCCTGCCAGGATGATATATTATTTGAGTTCCAGCTGCATCAAATTTGATAAATTTAATTATTACAAAATAAGCAAGAATAATTCCGATATATATCAACGAATACTTTGCAATATCATATTTTTTTACGTCTTCCACTACTATTGAAGTTGCTAAAGATGCCATCAGAACAAACATGAACCACCATCTTTGGTACGGAACCGTAAAAGCAATAAATCCTGATTGAAGCAACGGTGAACAAGAAACGACCAAGGAGATGATCAAAATATTTCTCAGCCATCCCTTATTTTTCACGACAAATGCCAAAACTAACGCAAAACCAAACAACGGAATATAGCACGAAGTAGAATCCCAATTGCCGACATAAATCGCACTGTGAGAATTCATCGTGTCCCCAGGCAAAATTATTCCCTTCAAAATGAATAACAGATGCCTAGTATCGTATAAAAGATTTTGAAGATACAATGCCGTCTCGCTGCGAGAGTTGCCCATAATGTACATAACGCTTGGAACAAATAGGATTGAGCCCATTCCAACGCCAAGGATCCCACATAATACGCTCTTAAAAATTCTGACCGCAAATTCTCTGATAGAGGAACGGTTCCAAAATCTCAACAAGAAATATATTATCAAGAAAATCACTTCTTGAATGAAGAAGAAGTAATTGATTACACAATTTAAAAAGATGGCAAAAATAAACAACGGGCTATATTTGCTATCTTTCATGGTCAATTCCAATCCGATCAGCATCAACGGGAAAAATGCAACAACATCATGAAAATGGAAAAACATCAGATTGGTAGTCTGAAAGCCTGAAAAAGCATACAACAAACTACCGATTACCGCATATTTAGAATCTTTCACAAAAAGTCTGATGTAATAATATGCAGTTACGCTAGCTATAACGTATTTCAAAATATACAAATAGCCGGCCAAATATGGAAAACTTATCTTTGAAAAGAGAACACTGATCCAAAAAAACGGACTTCCCAAATTAAAGAAACTAAAGCCGTTAATTAAAGATGCACCCAAATCAAGATTCCATACCCATTGTCCAAAAGGTTTAGCTGCCAAGGCATTTCTGACTGCCGTAGCAAACGGCAACTGTTGCGCATTAAAATCAGCAAATATCGTAAAAGCTCCGTTGCCTTTAATTACGGCAGTCCCAAAAATTGCAGCTGCCATTACTAAAGAACACAAGATGCATATTAATAAATTTTTATCATTCCTAAATCTTACCAAAACTTTCTACCTCTCATAAGAAACATGTCGTACTCCCCATCGCTAATCAATTATAGCATATGGTATTCATGACCAATCAATAAATTGCAATTACAACTAATCTTCATTTAATGTATAATAGTTTTGATATGTATTTACGATAGCAACTTAATATGCGGAGGATTTCTCAATGAAGACATTATCAATTATTGTCCCGTGCTATTATGAAGAAGAAAGTCTTCCTCTGTTTTATAAAGCAACAGAAGAAGTTAATCAACAACTTGAAAATATCAAATTTGAATATTGGTTCATCAATGACGGGTCAACCGATGGAACCTTGGCAGAAATGCGCAAATTAAATAAACTTGATCCTGAAAACGTCCATTACGTTTCCTTTTCGAGAAACTTTGGTAAAGAGGCTGCACTTTACTGTGGCCTACAACAGGCTACGGGGGATTATGTCACGGTAATGGATGCTGATTTGCAAGATCCGCCGGAAATGCTTCCTGAAATGATCAAGATCATCGAAAACGAAGACTATGATTGCGTAGGAACGCGTAGAACGACTCGTGCCGGTGAACCACCGATCAGATCTTTTTTTGCCAGAATGTTTTACAAAATCATCAATAAGATTTCCGATACTGAAATAGTCGACGGCGCCCGTGATTTTCGCGTCATGACGCGCCAAATGGTTGATGCGATTCTCGAAATGAGCGAATACAATCGCTTTTCAAAAGGCATCTTCAGCTGGGTCGGTTTCAATACCAAATATCTTGAATATAAAAATCATGAACGCGTTGCCGGAAAAACAAGCTGGAACTTTTGGAGCTTATTCAAGTATTCAATCGACGGAATCGTCAACTTTTCGCGTTTCCCGCTTGATATCGCATCGTTTATCGGCTTCATTTCGGCCTTGATTTCTGGATGTGCCATCCTCTTCATCGTTATCCGCTACATGATTCATGGCGATCCGACAAGCGGCTGGGCTTCCATGGTCTGCATCATGCTGTTTATCGGCGGAATCCAACTCTTTTGTTTAGGAATCGTCGGCAAGTACATTGGCAAAATCTTCACTGAGGTCAAGCACCGGCCTATTTATATCGTAAAAGAAAAGAAATAACAGGTAATTGTAATGAATAAACTAAAAAATTTTTTTGACGTGACCATGATCAAGTTCATTCTGGTCGGGATCGTGAATACCGCAGTCGGCATGGGCACCATGTTCATCTGCTACAACTTCTTCCATCTCAGTTACTGGATCTCTTCTGCCTCCAACTACGTGGTCGGAAGCATCGTCAGCTACTTTTTAAACAAGTACTTTACTTTCCAAAACAAATCCAAGAGCATGAAGACTGTTGTCAAATTCATCATCAACATTACGGTCTGCTACCTTGTTGCGTACGGTGTTGCAAAACCATTGGCCATTTGGGCATTCAGTTCATTTGACAAAGGCATCCAGGACAATATCGCAATGCTTGCAGGCTCGGTATTCTTCGTCGGCTTGAACTACATTGGACAACGTTTCTGGGCATTTAAAAATTAGTGTTCTCTATTCACAAAGAAAGGATAGTTAATAATTTTTTCAGTTTTAAAGCCGACAAATCAATGCTATAATTGATCCGTGTTTACTCTTTACTATGAGATAATTTGAAGGATCAACTTTATGATTTTCCTTTGTTTGGCTATTCCCGACCGTAGATTGCACGATATTCTTGCAAGATTACTACGCAGCCTACTTTCTGACTAAATTTTTAAATAAGGTGTTTTTTATGAAAAGAAAAGGTCTTTTTATTGCATTTGACGATTTAACTTATAATCCTAATATTATCAATGACACTAATCCCAGTGGGATAAACGGGCTTGAAAAAAAGATATTCTATCAATTTAACACATTTGAAGAATATGGGTTTGAAATGTCTTTTTATAACCCATGCTTGAACAGAAATAGTTCAATTGAAAAATTTACTCGCAGATTACCATTTCATTTTTTAACAAAGTGGGATTTTGATTTTAATACTATCCGCAATTTTTCTTTTATATACATTCGTAAAGCATGGTTTATGGACGGAGATTTAATTTTGGCGTTAAAAAAAATACGGAAAATTTCTCCAAATATAACTATTTTTCTAGAAATACCTACATATCCTTATGACCATGAGGGTAAAGGGGTAAAAATGCTTCCGCTAAAAATTAAAGACAAATTTTGGAGAAAACATCTTTTTAAATATGTTGATCGGATTGTGACGTATTCAGATGACGATAATATTTTTAACGTTCCAACCATTCGATTATCAAATGCTATAGACTATGAACTTGTAAAAAGGAAGAACATATTGAACAACGTTAGTGACACATTCAATATTATTGCCGTTTCAAGCTTATACTATTGGCATGGATACGATAGAGCCATTGAAGGTCTTAAAAATTATTACGCAAACACGCAGCACATCAAAGAGCTTAACTTGTATATAGTCGGAACAGGTCCTGAATTCGACAGATATAAAGAACTTATCGAAAAATATTGTCTTGAAAACCATGTCTTTTTAACAGGTTATAAATCTGGAGATGATCTAGAAAAAATTTATGACAAGTGTATCATAGGTCTCGATAGTATGGGACGTCACAGATCTGGAGTGTTATTCAATAGTTCTTTGAAAGGAAAAGAGTACTGTGCAAAGGGATTAATGATCGTATCCGGCGTTAAAACTGAACTTGATCTTGATAGTAACTTCCAATATTACATGAGAGTTCCTGCGGATGACACCCCGTTAGATTTCACGAAAATCGCTAATCAAGTCCAGAAATATCTATCATGTAACAATATTTCTGACATACAAACAAAAATTATGGAATATTCCAAAGACAATTTCGATTATTCGGTTGCTTTAAAACCCATCTTAAATTATATAAATAATCACAATTAATATAAAAGCACAACATGACAACGCATATCACGTTATCATGTCGTGCTTATTTTTTTGTTACATCGTTCTTCAATGCTTAATAAAAATTAAATACCAATCAGCTGGATATTGTCGATATCTCGGATAACAATCCCAATATGCCATCAGATGCAGACCTGTAAAAATATTGCCCGTTTTATAAAATTTCTTTCTAAGCTCAAAACATTTACGATTGCGTTTTAAGACTTTTCTTTGTTTTTTTGTGTCAGTAGATACATGTTTCATCAATTCATCCAACGTATCCATGACTTTGCAATTAAATTCCAACCACTTTTCTTTATTTTTCTTTGTCTTAAGTTCCCTTGCTTCTTTAGAAAATGCACTATCATAATGTTTGCGCCATTTTATAAGATCATCGTGGTAGAAGTAAAGAGTATCCGTAAACAAGGCCACGCGCCACAACAATTCATCATGAGCATAACCATCAAACCAATATGGCAAAGCTAAGTCAAAAAGTTCTCTTCTAAAACAATAGACGCATCCAGGAGACTCAACCGATAGAAAATTATTTTTGATTTTTACTTTCTCAAGTTCTTTATTATTGGCTCTAGTACCTATTTTTTCTTTACCATCTTCATAAAATTCTAGATAGTTGGTTACTAGCAAATTAATTTCGGAATGTTCACACATTATCTTTTCCATGACTTCCAACTTATCATGACGCCAAATGTCATCTTGATCACAAGTAAAAATCAAATCACCGTTGCTCATTGATATTCCATCAATGAAATTTTTTCTCCATCCTTTATTGCTTTCATTAACAATTAACTTCCAATTTTGCAATTCATAACTATTAATAAAGTCAGATACTATTTTTACGGTACCGTCAGTCGATCCATCATCACAAATCAAAACTTCATCCGCTGGTCTTGTCTGCAATCTTAAAGAATTCAACTGTTCTTCAATATGCTTGGCACCATTATAGCTAGAAATAACAATTGATAATTTCATTTATCCTCTCATCCTTGTTCAACTTTATAACTTACAACAGTATAACATATATCAACCTGAACTAACATCCGCCAAATATTCGTATCTATGGAACACATCTTATCTTTGCGGTATAATATACACATAGAAAACGATTTTAAGGGGGACCATTTCGAATGGCAAAAATCAAGATTGTCACCGACTCCTCAGCTCAGTTGACACCAGAGGAAATTGAAGAATACGATATCCATGTTATTCCGTTGTCAGTCGAGATCAACGGGGAAAACCACGTTGACGGCGAAACGATCACAAGACAGGAACTCGTCGACGAACTGCGCAAGGGCAACATTCCAAAGACCAGTCAACCGCCAATGGGACGTTTTTTGGAAACATTTGAACAACTTGGAGCTGATGGCAGCGAGATTTTGGCAATCATGATGTCTGACGTTTTGAGCGGTACATACCAAACCGCATGTTCTGCCGCTGAAATGGTAAAATGCAGTGTCACCGTCATCAACAGCAAAGAAACTGATCGTGCGCTTTCTTTCCAGGTCTTAGCAGCCGCAAAAGATGCTAAGGAAGGAAAAAGCATCGAAGAAATCAAAGCACACTGTTTGGATATCCATAAGCGCACGACGACGGACGTTTTGGTCGACAACATGGACTGTTTGGTTGCCGGCGGTCGCGTCAGCAAACTGGCAGGTGCTTTGACCAAATTGATCAACCTGAAAATTATCGTTCGTCTGCGCGAAAACAGCCTTGACGTTGTCTACAAGGGACGCAGTCGCAAAGCATTCCTGAAATATTGCCAAGAATTGAGCAAGTTCCATCAAGACAACCACATTCAGGAACTGTCGCTTTCAAACGTCGGAACCGATGAAGACTTCCTTGAACGAATCAAAGAAGCCATGTTGCCGGAAGGAAGCAAGGATGTTGCATATATTACGCGTTTGACAAGTCCGATCATCATGACGCATACCGGTTTGAATGCCGTTGGCGTAATCACGTTGACAGAAAGAGAAGAACCTGAAGAAAACAGATAATAAAAATGAGTCCTTACTGAACTTTATACACAGTAAGGACTCATTTTATTCTGTTCAATTTTTATAAACTTCATTCAGCTTTTTAATTAAGTCACTGGAATATTTTAAGTCAAATTTTCTCGCAAAAAAGAAGTTGCCGTCTTTTATCTCGTTCAAATCATTTTCGTCCAAAATGGCGGGCCTACTTCCATATTGTTTAACCCATTTTATATAACGATAGTTTTCGTTCGTACATCTTTTCAAATAGTCCTCGTTATTGCATAATATCGTCTGAACCCAGAATTCATCCGAAAAACACCCTGTTTGAAGCATCTTGACAAAGTTGGGGTGCTTATCCATATATTCCACACAGTATTGTGCAGCATCCCTTGGAAGATCCATCCAATTGGCACCGGTATAAATATCAAGATCTATTCCCAGCTTCTTGAACTTATTAACTCTAAGCAACAATTGAACAAATATCAAAAAACGATGATAAAATTTGCCAAAAACAGTTCTTCTCTTAACGGTATCATAGTTAAAATAGAACTTTTGCCACCAAATCAGCCGTTCATGTGACTTAACTCTGTCTTCAGCCTTGATATAACGCATATAGATTCTATCGTTATTTTCAAAAACTTCATATAGCTTATCAATATTTTTTACTGGCCAGTCTTGACCGGAAATAACATGCACATACGATATATCCGGATTCTTCAAAGCAAGTTTCATCAAACGATATGCAACCTCGCCTATGCTCCAACTGCCCCAGTTTACATCAACTTCAGAGATATGTTTAATGCCGTTATCATCCATAAACGACTTCTCTTTTTCACTGACAGGACATTTGGTATCAAAATGAATATAGACTTCAAACCTTCTGTTCAATTTAGATGCCAACTGCAACACTTGATCAACATTCTTGTGTGCCAAAATGAGCATTGCTTGCATACTCTATTCCTCTTCTCGATTAAATTAGTGTACCAATTGCCTGATTGCGTTCTTGATATAGTATCCGGAACGCATCTTTTCAGCAATTACTTGCGTATTACTCTTTATCTCATTATACTGTTCGCTGCTGAGTTCGTCTAAAATCGAATCAACGTCTTCCAACGACTCAACGGCTATCCCGACTTTATTTTTCTCAACAAAATCAGCCAATGCGGCATCTTTCCAAATAATAACCGGTATTCCTGAACTCAAGTACAATGACACCTTATGCGGATTGTTGTATCTCATGTATTCCCCAAATACTCCATCGCACTTGTCCACGCTTTTTCCATCCCACACCAATCCGAAACTGTGATTCAAGTGTGCCGGAACCTCTTCAGGGGTATATTGTCCTTCATAATTAATGCATTCACCGTAATTATTTTGCGGATTAGGACCCATCAAAAATAACTGATGCTTTATGTCAAGCTTGTTCAGAAAATCAGCTTTCTTTAAATTGCCAGCAAAGCATAAGGACCCATCATAAGGGTAACCACTTTGTATCCCTTGAGGGTTGTCATAATCGAAAATTTCCAAATTAGCAATAGGAACGTTGACACCATTATCTTTGAGCCATTCATTCATTTTATCATTGTGCCCGACCAATCCGTCAGAGCCGTTCAAAATTCCAACTTCTTCCCTGATAAATTCCTTATTATCTCTGAACAATCTCAGTGATTCCAGATCATGAATAACGAAATAAAGTTTGGCATTGGTATATTTTCTTGCATTGTCAATTATGGCCTTAGTAATGACAGTTGAATAAAGCGGGTATTGCAAGACCAAAGCATCCATATCTCGATGCTTCTTGAAAAAGCTCGGCACCGTTATCTTTAACGCAAAATACTTCTGAATCTTGGATTTTAAACTAGAATCGGTTTCAAATTTCAAATACTTGTTAACAAATCCAAGTTCTTCCAAGTACTTAACTACATCTACCTTGGCCTTGGGTGCAGCCGTATTCTTTTCGGTATCTTCTAAAGATATAATATAGTTCTTCATTCAATATTCCTGCCTATTCATCAACTTATTTAACTCATCAGTAGCGTTTGTCAAAAAATATCCCTTTCTCATCAGCTTGGCTATGTTTTGTACATTTGAACACATTTTTTGATAATCATCGACTTTCACTTCAGATAAAGCTTTGTCAATATCCTTCAAACTATCTACGGTTATCCCCAGTTTTTCATCTCTTACAATGTCTGCCAATGCTGCCTCTGACCAAATAATGATCGGAAGTCCGCTACTCAGATACAACGATACTTTATGTGGATCATTAATTCTCAAATAACTTCCATAATTACCTGTACATGTATCCATGGAGTTTCCGTCCCAGACCAATCCAAAACTTTGGACTAGTGCACCAGGAAGTTCTTCAGCGGCTAGGACTCCTTTGTATGATACGTTGCTTGGATACTTATCTGCGGCATTGGGTCCGTAAACATCAATTGGAGTTTCCAAATCCCATTTTTTCAAAAACGTTGATTTGCCCAAATTTCCCGCAAATACGATGCTTTTCTTGTACTCTCTCAAATCAGTCAATGGCTTAGGGTTATTATAATCCCATATTTTCATATCAGTTATTGGCGCCTTGATTCCTTTTTCAATCAACCAATCTGTCATCTTATGATTGAGCGAAACTATCCCATCCGCTTCTTTTAAAAACGACATCTCCGTTTGCTCACTCTCAGGATGGTCATTGCCATCATTCCATATCCTCAAAGTTTCTATATCATGTATGATATACGCCAGCTCAGCGCCAGAAAAATGCTTGATAAAAAATATTATCATCTTCATTTGAAAAGGTATGCCTGTCGGAAATTGAACATAAATTACGCCGCGGCGTATTTTTAAGCACACAAATGGCAAAACAAAGATTACATATAACATTTTAAGATACTTATTATGCGGAGTATCTATGATTTTGTATCCTTGATTTCTCAAAAAGAATTCAACATCATCTTTTGCCTTTGTTCCACCAGTATTTTTGGCACTGTCATGCCAGCTTATAAGATATTTATTATTCATTTTCATCTCACTAATTTCTGCAGTATTAATCTCAAAAACAATTTTACCATAATATTATCTGCTATGATAATTTTTGAACGACAAAGAAGATGGTATCAACTCCAGCTCCCAAAATTATTGATAATAAAACTATATAATTCAAAGCCTCTTCCTTCTAACCTCCATCGCAACTCCCATAATCACACAAATCACAACAATGCCCCCAAGTATTTCAAATCCCAAATAATCATCAGGCACCATCCCGATCAGCGGTACTTTCTTGCCGTTGAAGACGTTCGTCACGTTGATTTTAGCATCCAGGCCACGCAGGAAAACATCCTTCGACATGCTGTCCATCAAACCGCCATTGCCCTTGCAACCGTTGGTGAGCCCGAAATCATATTTTCCGTCACCTGCCGAATCGCTATAAGGAGTCGAATCCCCGTCAGAAGACCAAACATCAGGCGAATAACCGTCCCTTTCGCATTTCTGATATGCCCAGTACCCGGTCCCGATCGGAAGAACGACCCGCAAAACATCCCCATGCTTTAACGACACTTGTTTTTGATCCCCATAAGCCACCCTGATCTTTCGTTTTTCCTTTGAATCCCTGTTTTCGATTACAGCTTCGGCAATGCCGTTTCCGTCATAAGTTTTTGCTTTGCTCAGCTTAAGCACGATCGGGAACTCTTTTTGCTTGTCTGCCGAATCTCCCTGAACGTTCATGGAAATTGACAACTCGCCTTTCTTCCTGATAACGTCAGTGAATTCGATCTTATCTCGCTTTTTGCCGTCCGTTTCAGCCGTAACGCACTTAATTTTGAGTTTTCCATTTCCATCGCTTGAAACCTGGACCCGAAGCCTGTATTTTGCAGAGGACTGCTCCATCCCCGAAACATTGTTTTTCTTCTCGCACAACACATAAGAGTATTCGCCCGCACGCGTGAAGGTTCCGAAAGAAAGCTGCGTGCTTCCTTTTAAATTTTGGGAAGAATCATAATCGACTCGAACCTTGCCGATCGAAACATCAGGGGCATCCGGGGTTTCTTTTTTAACCTCAAACTCAACCAAATGCTGCGGAACAAACGCACGCATCCCTCTTGCAGCACGCAGGACATGGTGCACCGTATATTTGCCGTCTTTTCCCTCGACCGCCGGAACATCGTTTTCGCTTGAAAATGCAGAGCTTTCAAACACAAACACAAACACAAACACAAACACAAACACAAACACAAACACCGCCACGGCGTGCGACAGTTCCTTGAATCGTTCCTTGGTCATAAAAAACGTTCTCCTTTCAAAAACTGACTACAACATCATTTTAACAAGCCAAGCAATCCGCGCGTCTCTAAATAAATATAAAAATATTTTTATTTTGATAACGATAAAAAGATCCGGAACCGCAGAACGATTCCGGATCTTTTGAAAATTATTTTAAAACTTGAACGTGTCCTTGAATCCGAGCCACTTCTGATCTTTCTCGGACAGAGTGATCTTCGTGCCGTCTTCAAGCATGTAGCCTTCAGCGGACGGAGTGCCTTTGTACTCACCGACAAGTTCCGGCCACTCTATCCCGATTTCGGGATCGTTCCAGGCCATGCCGCCTTCATCGTTTGGATGCCAGAAGTCGTTGACCTTGTAACAGAATTCCGCTTCATCGCTCAAAACGAGGAAACCATGCGCAAAGCCTTCGGGAATCAGGAACTGCTTCTTGTTTTCGGCTGAAAGCGTCACGCCGTACCACTTACCGTACGTCTTCGAATCCTGACGCAGGTCGACGACCGCGTCGAACACCGTTCCGCGAACGGCACGCACAAGCTTGCATTGCGGGAAGTGCTTTTGGAAATGCAGTCCTCTCAGCACGCCCTTGGTCGACATCGACTGGTTGTCCTGCACGAACTTGACGTCGATGCCTGCTTCCTTCATGTCGTTTTCATTGTACGTTTCCATAAAGTATCCGCGATCGTCACCGTGGACTGCCGGCGTGATGACGCAAAGGCCTTCGATTCCGCCGACGTTTTTTTCAACATTGATTTGTCCCATTTGAATTACCTCTTTAGTATTCGATTTCCTTTAAATACCGCGACAGCGCGTCCTGCCAAGTCGGCAGCAGTTCAAAGCCGTTTTCTTTGAGCTTGCTCTTGTCCAAGCGGCTGTTGAACGGACGCGCTGCTTTTGAAAGGCCGTACTCTTCGGTCGTCACGGGGATGACCTTCGTCTTATAGCCGGCCTGATTGAAGATTTCGCACGCAAAATCATACCATGAAATATAGCCGCCCTCGTTCGTTGCGTGATAATAGCCGTACTTGTCCGTTTCAATCATGTCGACCAAAAGGCGCGCAAGATCATATGTGTAGGTCGGAGTTCCGATCTGATCGGACACGACCTTCAGCGTATCGTGCGTCTTGCCAACGTTCAGCATCGTCTTGATGAAGTTCTTGCCGTTGACGCCGAAGACCCAGGCAATGCGCACGATGAAGTACTTGTCCAGATTTCGGCTTACCGCAAGCTCGCCTTCGAGCTTGGTCTGACCGTAGACGTTCAGCGGCTTGTAGTCCTTACAGTCAGGTTCCCATGGCTTCGTGCCCTGTCCGTCGAAGACGTAGTCCGTTGAGATGTAGACCATCTTGCAGTCAAGCTTCTTGCAGACCAAAGCGATGTTTTCGGTTCCCTTTGCGTTGACCTGGCGCACGAGCTCGACCTTGTCGTCATCTTCTGCCATGTCGACGGCCGTCCATGCGGCACAGTGGACCACGACGTCAGGATTCAGATCCGTGATCGTCTTTTCGACGGTCTCCTTGTCCGTAATGTCCATCGAAACATAGGGAGCGCTCGTGACGAACGTTCCGTCGGAAGCTCCGGCATATTCAGGCGCGATATCTGACCCGATGCCCTCGTATCCGCGTTTATTGAGTTCGTTCATTACGTCGTGTCCGAGCTGTCCGGACACGCCCGTTACAAAAATTTTCATGCCTTTCCCTCACAAACAAATCAGCGATTTTCGTACATTTTCTTATAATAGTTCTGGTATTCGCCGGAAACGATGTCTTCCCACCAGTCCTTGTTGTCAAGATACCATTGGATCGTCTTCTTGATGCCGTCCGCAAACATCGTTTCAGGTTCCCATCCGAGCTCGTCATGAATCTTCGTCGGGTCGATCGCATAGCGGCGGTCGTGCCCCTTGCGATCGGCAACATGCGTGATCAGGCTTTCAGGCTTGCCGAGCTGTTCGCAGATGATCTTGACGATGTCGATGTTTCTCATTTCGTTATGGCCGCCGACGTTGTACACTTCTCCGACGCGTCCTTTGTGGATGATCAGATCGATCGCGCGACAGTGATCTTCAACGTAAAGCCAGTCGCGAACGTTGAGGCCTTCACCGTAAACCGGAAGCGGCTTGTCGTTCAAGGCGTTGATGATCATCAACGGAATCAGTTTTTCAGGAAAATGATACGGACCGTAGTTGTTTGAGCAGCGCGAAATCGTCACGGGCAGGCCATATGTACGATGGTATGCCAAAACCAACAGATCGGCCGATGCTTTGGAGCTGCTGTAAGGAGAGCTCGTATGAATCGGAGTTTCTTCCGTAAAGAACAGGTCGGGACGATCAAGCGGCAAGTCGCCGTAGACTTCGTCCGTGCTTACCTGATGGTAGCGCTTGATGCCGTATTTGCGGCAGGCATCCATCAAAACCGACGTCCCCATGATGTTCGTTTCAAGGAAAAGCTGCGGATTTTCGATCGAACGATCGACGTGCGATTCGGCCGCAAAGTTGACAACCATGTCGGGATGTTCTTCTTCAAACAGTTTGTAAATTGCTTCACGATCGCAGATGTCAATCTTGCAGAAACGGAAGTTGGGATTGTCCATCACCGACTTGAGCGTCGACAGGTTGCCCGCATACGTGAGCTTGTCAACGCAGATGATGCGATAATCCGGATGTGCCTTAAGCATATGGAACACGAAGTTGCTGCCGATGAACCCCGCGCCGCCTGTAACAATAATGTTCATTTCAATAAAACCTCTCTGTAATTTTCTAATCTTCAGCTGCCAGACGCAACAAATACTGACCGTAGTCGTTCTTCTTCAGCGGCTGCGCCAACTCAATGAGCTTTTCCCTTGAAATCCAGTGCATCCGGTACGCAATTTCCTCAAGGCAGGCCACCTTCAGGTTCTGACGCTTTTGAATGGTCGAGATGAAGCTTGCCGCTTCAAGCATCGAATCATGAGTCCCGGTATCGAGCCATGCGTACCCGCGGCCCATGAGCTTGACGTCAAGCTTGCCGCGTTTCAAATATTCCTTGTTGACGTCCGTGATTTCAAGTTCACCGCGATCGGACGGCTTCAGATTTTCCGCGATTTCGACAACGTCATTGTCATAGAAGTAAAGGCCGGTGACGGCATAGTTGCTCTTCGGATGTTCCGGCTTTTCTTCAATCGACAAGGCATGCATGTTTTCGTCGAATTCGACCACGCCGAATCTTTCCGGATCGTTGACATGATACCCGAAGACGGTTGCGCCGTCCTCTTTTTTGGCTGCTTCCTGGAGCTGCTTTGAAAGGCCGCTTCCGTAGTAGATGTTGTCGCCCAAAATCAGACACACTGAATCAGAGCCGATAAATTCTTTCCCTAAAATAAACGCTTCAGCCAAACCGTTCGGATGTTCCTGAACCTTATAGGAAAGATTGATTCCAAAATCGGAACCGTCTCCCAAAAGGCTCTCAAACAACGGAGTATACTCCGGCGTCGAAATCACCAAAATGTCTCTGATTCCGGCCAGCATGAGCGTTGACAGCGGATAATAAATCATCGGCTTGTCGTAAACCGGAATCAGCTGTTTCGAAATCCCTTTGGTGATCGGATACAGACGCGTACCTGATCCGCCCGCAAGAATTATTCCCTTCATAACTACATTTCCTCCTAAAAATTCTACTTTTTCCAAGATGACTTGTTTCCAAATATTCCTTGAAGTTTCTTATAAATATAAGTGTCTCTCCCGAAAACTTTTCCAAATGCTTTTTTCAGAGCACTGTACTTGTATGCCTTATCAACTTCCAGATATGTTCTGGAATTTTTCTTGATATAAAGTGACAGCATCCTTTCGCCAAAGAAAGCACAAAACCTTCTGTAATATTTCTCATCCGAAGGCCGCTTGTTTTCCGCCCGAAACCTTTCCAGTATCGGGAAAATATACTCACAGTACCGCTTAAATTCGCTTCCGCTGGTAATGAACATCTGAGCGCTGAAACAGTTGTCTGAGCTTGCATCCGCATTATATATGCTTCTCCATGTCTCATAATCACCGTTATCTTTGAGAATATTCTCAAAAACACGAACCTCGTAATCTGATTTGTGCTTAGGAATGCTGACGGCCTTGCTTACTACCCAGGCATTTTTGTTTTCGATAAGAAATTTTACCGCATCCTTGTTCTTTATGTCCAGTTTCTTATTGAAGTGACAAAAGCCGACGATATCGTCATCTCCGATCTTCTTGTTCTTCCAAATCCAGTACAGACCCGTAAGTTCTCCATAAAACTCGTTCAGTTCTGAGATACTGTCTCCAACGTCATCCCTTGTTTCATACAGAAAATTATTCCGTTGCCTGGCTCCAACCTCTATCGGAACCGCATTATGTATCCTTATTATTCTGTTCCCGAACGTAGATACATATATGTTAATGTTTTTCATCATAATTTCCTTCTATTAGCTTCGTGAGTTTCCGCACATCATAGCATATACTGATACGCACTCTTTTCTTATTATCTCACAACTAGCATACCGATAACAACCATATGCTAACAATGATTATAATACATTTTTGCTTGAATGACATTTTAAGTTAATGATTGAACACGAATAGACCGATTCGCATTTTCTGATTGCACAACCCAGCCAAAATAATCCACGCATATTTCGTGCAAATGCATCACCCGCTCCAAAAACACAAAAAAGGACCAGACTTTTATCCGATCCTTTCTTCGAGACGACCAACCGAAAGCCACCCTCATTTCCGACCGGCCATCCCGGACACACTCGATTGACAACAGCTAAAAAAATCAACCAACAACCATAAACAACAACCCTCCGACCAAACAGACAATGAATGCAAGCAAGACGGCAAACGCGAACTCAAGACACAAAATTCTGAGCATTTCCATGAAAACACCATTTCTCTTGCCGCTCGGCATCATCCCGCACCTCCATTCGCCAAAACAACCATCAAAATTTTTAGGAGTATAACAACAAACACGCTGGCATTACCGAAATAAAGAAGAGACGGGATAATCCTTGCAAAAACTCAAGTTCGCACCGTCTTCAAGCATCCCCGAACGTTTGCAAGACACGTCTTCAAACCCACCCGCCCAAACCAAAACTTATCTCTCAAACATTTTGCGCAAAGCGCTGAAAGTCACGTCGTTTGAAGCATCGTCAACGTTTTTCAGGCAACATTCGTAATTTCTCAACAAGCGCCTGTAGTATCCGACCATCTCCGTTTCAGAAAGAAGATTCCTGTTTCCCGCCTCGTCCGTTTTATAAGATACGGTCGGAAACATGTCCAAGCGATTGACGATGCTGTTGCATGCCTCATAGTGTCTGCGTTCAAATTCCCTGCTGAAACCGCCGAATACGATCCAGGAAGGATTCAGATTTTCCTTTTGAATCTCGGAAAGGTTTCCGTAGCGCCACCCGACATCGTTGTACATCGATAAGACGTCAATGATAAATCCACTGACCGACTCCGAAACGGAATCAGAAAGACCATAAACGTCATCGTACATGCCTTCAAGACCGCTGTCCAAAACGCCAAGCGCGCTTTCGATACCTGAATCGTCATAATAACCGCACTTTGCATCCGGGCACATTTTCCTGAACGCCTGAATCAGCGTCAACTGGTTCATCAAAATAACCCGTTGGTACTTGGACAGCACGTCTTCCCTGGAATTCCAATAATCAGTAAGGCGCAATGCAACGTCAAGCGGCATCTTGCGCCAGGACTTGAGGCCTCGTCTGTACTCATCCAAAAGCACGGAACTGATGCCGGTTTTCAAGCCAACCGTTTCCAGCGAAACATCCGACTCAAACAAATCCTGCAAACTTATTTCAATCTTATTCATCGACCATCTCCATCTTTGATTTATCCTTTCGTACGAAACGTTTTGGCTCAATCTTGCCAATCAAAAGAGACCTGCCGTTTGTTGTTCTCCCTTTGCAAGTCGACAACGTAACGAAACGATCATTTTCGCCAATCTTTATTCTTCTGAAACGCTTGGCATGTCCTTTAACGTATCTCAAATACTCATCATTTCGTTCGATCCACGGTCCGTACAAAACCGAATCATAGGCATCACCTTCAACGAAAGCAAAAAACGAAATCTTGTGCCAGCTTTTTTCATAGTACAGCCAGCCTGTCTTGTGTTTTTTAAAGTAGCCCTTTTTTCTGAATTTGTCCAAACCGCCGAACATCCTGTTCTTATCCATGTGATGTCCATGGATGATATTGTTTTTGTCCGAAAAATCAGTCTTGTTGCGACAATCCAAGAAAATTCCGCCGACAAGCGAAAACTTCCCTTTGACATCGGTATTGACGTACTTCAGATTATCGGAACATTTGAGAACGGGATAAGAAATATTCGTTCCTTCGACTTCCAGCCACCCAAAGACATCGGGATTCAGTTTTTTCAGCTTATCAAACGAAACCATCTTCTTTTTGGCTTTTATCCCTGGACTCTGGTAAGTCGCAAAATCGGAATCCGCCCGCTGATAGATCTCATGCGAATCATAAATCTTGTAGCATCCACAGGCAAACAACAACAAGAGACACAATGCGACAACTGCGTTTACTGAAAAATTCAGTGCTTTGACCAAAATGATCAAACAGGATTTTTTCAACGGTCAGACGTTCTCTTTTTGTAAACGACTGCACCAGCTCCAAGGGCAACGAGCGAACCAAGGGCAATGGCAACCATCATGACGCCTGATTTTTCATCGAGGAAAAGACCGGTAAGCGGAACGTCGTTGGTTGCGACGTCGGTAACAGTCATGCCTACATTACCACTTGCCACCAAAACTTTATTTGGTGATGCTCCATCATCACTATCACCCAATAAAGAAAAAACATACTTACCATCTTCACCAACTCGTTCACCGTGATACCCACCGACAAAATCTGTGTAAGCCGAACGCTTAAGAACATATCCATCCTTTTCACATTTCCTCTGAACATACATATGTGCCCCTGCTGGGCAATAAAGGGTAACTCCTTCACCTGCTTTCACACTAAACTCATGGTCTTTACCATAAGAAACTCTTTCCCTATCCGCTCCTTTTCTTAAAACCGCACCCTCAGCATACTTTCCTCCAACAAAAGCCGGTTTTTCAATCATCACCACATATTTAAAGTCTTTTGTTTTATCAGCTAAGTCTCCAGAAACTTCTTGCCTTATAGAAAGAGAGGCTTCTGGGAAAACATTGTTCACAAAAGAAAGCTCTGATCTCTTAAGACCGGATTCCTCAGCCGTAACCCCCTTTATTACAGGACCATTACCTTCGTCAACGACAAAAACTCTCACTACGTACTCTGTAGATGGAGCCGTTGCCTTTGTACCGGCATGGAGGGAACCCTCTTTAAGCTTGTAGGCATATATCCCAGTATGCTCGAACTTTTCAAAAGAAATACGCGTTGAAAAGTTAGCAGTCCACATCTTTTTAACACTATCAAATTTTGCGCCACCTTTTCCCATACTATCTGCATCAGGAATATTGATGCTTTCAACGCTGGCCTTCGGATTTTTTTCATCCACACTTGTTATCTCGAAAGGTACCTTCCCAAAATAATGCGTTATCCAATTCGATCCCTCCGGCGCCTGCACAATACAGCTAATATCATACTTTCCATCATCACCCTTAATCACCGGCACCTCATCCGCCAATGCCGTCTTCCCAAACGCCAACACGGACATGATTCCGCCAAACATCAACAATGACTTCAAACATTTTTTGCCTATCATAATTCATACACTCGCTTTCTTTAATTTAAAAACCTCTTACTCTGAACACGGAAACAACCGTTCCTTTAATGTCCCTTTCATTTACCACTCCATAAATTCTGCTGTCCACGGAATTTTGACGCTCGTCCGCCAAAACGAAGACGTTGCCACGCTTGACCCTGACCGGAAAACTGATTCCTTTCTTTGAAGGAAACGTCTTTTCATATATTCTGCTTTCAGACTGAAGGTGTCCGTTTATCTTAAGACCTTCACCGTCAATTTCGACTTTATCACGTGCCACGGCGACGATTCTCCTGACCTGAAGTCCTTTAGGTGTTTTCACGACAACGACGTCTGATGCTCGATACTCTCGGTCAAGTCTGTTAAAAAGCACCAGATCCCCGCCTTGAAACGAAGGACTCATGGAATCATCCAGACAACGCAGCATTCCGAAAACAAACACCGACACGAACAGAAATGCAATCGTGAAAACAATCGCCTTGACCAAAACGAATATCATTCCTCCTCTCAAACTTCCTGATTGATCATGACTTCCCTTCTCCATTCTTCACTTCCTTCCAAAATTTGCTGATCAAGAACCTTTCACTGCTAAAATTTCAGCGAAAACAATTCCTTGTATCAAAACTTTATCATCTGCGCCAAAACTTTCGGTTTCAAAAAAACAGGTGATTTTTTCTGCAATTTGGGAAGATGGGCATTTATTGCAGCGTTATCCTGTATCGTTGTTGGATTTATTAAAAATAAGCGCTTAACTATGGCTCTGTTGCACCGATATTCTCAAACGAAAGGAGACGTTTTCCATGCTCAGAGATTTTCTTGAAACAAATATTCAAAACAAACTAAACATTTTCTTCATGCTTTCAGCGCATGAATCGGTCAGCGTCAGGGAAGTTTCCGAAACGCTGAACATCAGTCCTTCCAACGTATTGTTCCTTTTGGATGAGCTGAAGTCTGATTTGAGCGAAAATGCAGTGATCAAAAAGGTGAATACGAAATATTCAATCGATTCAAACAAAAATGAACTTGTCGATTCGATGTATGCGATCTATCGCACTTCACGCGTTTTGGAATGTCTGAAATTCATGATCGCAAACGATTCTCAAAAAACTTTTTCCTATTTTATCGATGAAAGCTATCTGACCAAATCAACCGCCTATCGTGTCCGCGAAACGTGTCTGTCATACCTTGACAGCATCGGACTTGGCGTCAAAAACAACCGAATCGTCGGCGACGAATACAGAATTCGCTTCTTGATCGCGCTGCTTTATTATGAATACGGCATCGACTGTTTGGGAATCGATGCAAGCTCAATCAAACTTGCACGCGACTTCGTCATTAAAACGAACAAAGCCATCACCCCTGAATTTCTCAGTCAGACCGTGCATGAATACGGATATTTCGAATGCCTGCTGATTCTTTCGTGGAAACGTCGCAAATATCCCGTGACCCTGCCTTCGTCAGACGAGTTCACCGTTTTAAAAGAAATCTTCGTCTATGATGAAATGAAACACGCTCTAAAAGAAACGATCGAGCCTGCCTTAAACGTCTGCTTCAGCGAAGAAGACTACGATTACATATATCTTGTCTACTGCTGCACCAACAGCTGCGTCTTCGCGGATCGGTGGACTCAAGAAAAAATCACGGACGTCCACAAGCTGATTTTCGATCAAAAACACTTCAATGAGCTCCTCTTTAACTTTGAACAAAAACTCGGCAAAGACCTCGTTGAAATTCCCGCTTTCAGATCCGCACTCGTCGGTTTCTTCAAAAAATGCCTCTTAGGACTGCAATGTCTGATTCCGGACGAGCACCTGTACCTTGACTGCAAGTTTGACGACCAGACCCTTAAAATTGCGGGCGTCGTCAGCCAAATCTTCAACGAATGGACCAACGACCTGATTGACTCAAGATACCCTCTTGACGAAACGCACCTTTTCTATCTGTCGATTCAGCTCAAATCAATCATGAGGCAAATGCTTCCGCCGGTCGAAATCATCATTGTTTCAGACATTGTTTCCGAACTGTCCGACATGTCATTGTTTTTGAACAGAAAGTTTTCGCCGGATCTCATCACGATTACGCCCTACCTGTTAAATGCACAGTCTCCGGCAACGCTGCTGCATAAAGAAAACTGCATCATCATCAACAACAAAAAGTTCAAAAATATCCTCTGCTCGCTCGGCTTTGCCGAAAAAAACAAAATCGTCCCGATCACGATCGGAATCAATGACAACGACATCAGAATGATCGGCGAATCCATCATAGAATCCGAGCAAAAGAAGTTTGACGAACTGGTTGCCAAACACTAAAAAAATCCTTCGTGCATCTTGCATGAAGGATTTTTTGTTATTATAGATAACATTGATGAGATATGTTGAACGGAACATCCCCTTTGTGGTAGTATATTCTCATAACAGAAAAGTTACATAGGTTATTGTAAGTTATTTTAAATAACAAAAGAGGCTAATCATAATGAAGAAATTATCACAATCATTGTTGGCAGACATCGTTTCAACGAAACGCAAAGCCAAAAACATGACGCAGCAAGAATTATCAGACAAAGTCGGCATCAATCGTGCCTTGCTCTCACGTCTTGAACAGCAAGACTTCATGCCGTCCATTCCGCAACTCGAAAACCTCGCAGAAGTCCTCGACTTCGAGCCAAGCGACCTCTTCATCAACAGCGAAATCAAAAAAATGAAGTCACCGTCGCCGCTCAACATTGCCGTTGCGGGAACGGGCTACGTCGGCCTTTCCATCGCCACGCTGCTTGCACAGCACAACCACGTCACAGCCGTTGACATCATCCCTGAAAAAGTTGATCTGATCAACAATCGCAAGTCACCGATCCAAGACGACTACATCGAAAAATACCTGGCTGAAAAGGATCTCGATCTGACCGCCACGCTTGATGGTGCTTCTGCTTACAAGGATGCCGATTTCGTCGTCATCGCTGCTCCGACGAACTATGACAGCAAGCGCAACTACTTCGACACGTCCGCCGTCGAAAGCGTCATCGAGCTCGTCATGTCGGTCAATCCGAATGCCATCATGGTCATCAAATCAACGATTCCTGTCGGCTACACCGATTCCGTCCGCAAGAAGTACGGCACTTCAAACATCATCTTCAGTCCCGAATTCTTACGCGAATCAAAGGCTCTTTACGACAACCTCTACCCGAGCCGCATCATCGTCTCAACCGACAAAAACGATGCTCGCTTAGTTGAAGCATCCCACACCTTTGCCGCTTTGCTTCAAGAAGGTGCCTTAAAAGAAGACATCGAAACTCTCTTCATGGGCTTCACCGAAGCAGAAGCCGTCAAGCTCTTCGCCAACACCTACCTGGCACTGCGCGTTTCATACTTCAACGAGCTCGACACATATGCCGAAATGAAGAACCTCAGTACAAAAGACATCATCAACGGCGTCTGCCTCGATCCGCGCATCGGCTCGCACTACAACAATCCTTCCTTCGGTTACGGCGGCTACTGCCTGCCAAAGGATACGAAGCAGCTGTTGGCAAACTACGCCGACGTGCCTGAAAACCTGATCGAAGCCATCGTCGAATCCAACCGCACAAGAAAGGACTTCATTGCGGATCAGGTCCTCAACATGGCCGGCTACTACAGCTATGACGAAGAAAACACCTATGATTCTTCTCTCGAAAAAGACGTCACCATCGGCGTATATCGTCTGACCATGAAGTCAAATTCCGACAACTTCCGCCAAAGTTCTATCCAAGGCGTCATGAAACGCATCAAGGCAAAGGGTGCCAAAGTCATCATCTATGAACCGACTCTCAAGGACGGCGAAACATTCTTCGGCAGCAAAGTCGTCAACGATCTTGATTCTTTCAAGCAACAAAGCCAGGCAATCATTGCAAACCGCTATAACAGCTGCTTGGATGATGTTAGAGATAAGGTGTATACGAGGGATTTGTTCTATAGGGATTAATAATCGTTTTAAATAGTCGATATGAAGCAATATACTCAACAGGTATTTGTGTGTATTGCTTTTTTGTTAATAAAATCATCAGAATGAGAGTGAGTCCATGTTATTTGGTACAAAATTACATTTCAGGATAGCATATTTTTTTACAGCATTCTTCCCATCAATCCTTATATTGCTTCTTAAAATTGGTGATCCAAAGAAAATGTTCTTTTGGATAATGTTAATTATATTTTCATTTGTATCTTTTATATCTTTACGTTGCATCATAAAAGAATTGAAGACTCGACAGTCAAATAGCAAATATAGCTCAACTAATATAGTTATAAATTTTGATGTTCAAAAAAAAAGGTTGAAACATGGATATGTGATTCAGGTTCAGAATAATTCAAAGGTTAACCCTGGTTTCATTCCTTTTGCTACATCAATTCTTTTTCCATCAATTATTGTTGATAACAATAAAATATATGTACCTTTAATAATAATGATCTTTTTCTTCATTATTTTAATGTTTAGTAATGAAGTCTTTCCCAATATCCTCCTACTATTATTCGGTGTTAATTTGTTGGTCACGTCTGATGGATATAAGATATTTTATTTTTCTAAAGATAAGGACACTTTAACCGGGACTAAAATCATCAATAGCATTGGGAATACAGGTAGTTTGTCAATGACATATATCATAACCAACCAAGAATACGATGGCAAGGAGTTGAAGAATATCGATGACGATTAAGTTTTACGCTGTAGACTGGCAATTGCCTAAAAAAGTAAGTTCAACAGGCAAAGCAAAAAACATCAGAGAAGCTATGTTTAAAAATGACAACGAACTAGATAATTTTGTGAATAATATTAAGTTTGATGCTTGTGCGTCAGGTAATAATGATGATCTGCAAAAAAAGTTCCGCAATGCTATTAGTAATCTTGAGAACGTAGAAACAAACGGAAACAACACAGATATTCCCTTTTATAGGGAAAAATCTCATTTCAACACTTGCGAATTAGAAAGAATAGATGATATTACGAACAAATTGAATGACAATACTCCTCCATTAACAAACCTTGACAATATACGTTTCTATATATTGCTTATACAATGTGATAATACTACTTATAGGTTATATATTAAGGCATTGCGTACAGCAAAACTTAATACACGTTTCATAATGAGTCAAATTGATGGCAAAATAAATATTACTGATACTAAAAAAAACGGAAAAGTACTCCCATACAACATTTGTTATGCAGAGAAAATTGCAGAAGAAAATATCATTCAATATGTATTTAACGTACAAGATTATGAAACTATTTTTGGAATAAATGATTCAAAAATACGCATGGCAAAAAATAAATTTAACGATTTTTTAAAGAAACCAAATGATGAAATGCCTAAGTACAGTATTTCTGGAGACTATCATGTTAAAGTAAGCGAAACCGAAAAAGATAATATCTTTAAGAAAATTTCCGAAAATAGGAAAATAGCAAATTTACTTTCAAAATATGAAGGAGAAGCAAATTATTATAATATTGAAGATGTAAAGCAAGCAAATGAGTTATCAAAAGAATTTATGCAAACTCCATTTTTCTTTGATGACGCCAATCACAAAATTGAGGTAACTGCATCCAGTCTTGATGCTTTTGTATCAGTTATTTCTAATACAAAAAATTAGGGATAGCAAAACATGAATACGAAGATTCCTTGGCAAGTAAAAGAACAACTAAAAAATAAATATATTGATTTGACCTCGTATTAAATCAACTGTACTATGTCCTGCCAAGTATACAGCTCAAAAATTTTAACTAACAAGATACGGCTTGATTGCGGAACTGTTCTGCGGTCAGGCCGTTTTTTGACGCATAGGCGCGTTTCCTGTTGAAATAGTCTATTGCGCCCTGAACTGATGTTTCAAGCTCTTCAAGGTTGTCATTGATCTCCTGATTCGGCTGCGTTTCTTTCTTCTTACGTTGGATGTGATTCTGTTGCTTCTCATGCAGTTGGTGACGCGATTGATGCTGGCCTTGAAGTACAGCCTTTTTTCCGAGGAAAGCTTTGTGGTCATTCCCGGATAGTCCAGAGTCCCCTTGTGTTCCTTCTCCAGATCAATAATTGCCGAAAGAAGGTCTGACTGTTGGTGTTTTTCTGCCCTTCATTCCTGAATCTCGCTTTCCGGATCTGTAATCCTCTAAGATGGATTCATTATACCCTATAATCCATTGACTTAGCTAGGTACGGCCTCTCAGCCCGTGTCTGATGGTATGGTCTGATAAGGAATACTTCCTTGATGTTCTAGTAATTCCCGATGTTTCCGTTTCATGAATGATCATCAGCTTAAAATCAGCAGAATATTTCGATTTTCTTCCCATATGAAAATGCCCTCCAGGCATACAGTGAATTTTCTTTTTCATCTGTATACTTAAAGGGCATTATAATACCTATCGAAATTACACTTTTAAAATATGCTTCATTTTTCCTTTAAAAACTACTGCAAATATCAAAAATGATATCAACGACCCTAATATAGAAAACACAATTCTAAATACCGAACTCAATGTATCAAATTTTACAAAAATCATTTTTGAAATAACACTAAATGAAATAACAACAATTATTTCAAAAGTCATCGTTAAAATGGTCCACTTGCTTATTGTCAAATTTATGTTTAAATCTCTTCGCGAATAAGCAGCTTGAATGAACATATTTAAAAATTCTGCCAATACCGTTGTTATTGCTGCACCAGCTATTCCAATCTTAGGAATCAAAATAAAATTCAGTATTACATTAATTGTCGCTGATGCCACAGTTCCAACAAGGCAACGTTTTTCAAGACGATTAATAATCAAAATGCAATTGGAAAAAATTGATGCAATTAAAGCAAAAATCAATGAGAAACTTAATATTTTCAAAGATCCATCGCCTGCCAGATATTGACTACCACCAACAAGCATTATAATAGGCTTACTTAATACACACATTCCAACAACACACGGTGCCAGTAATAACAACAAGACATTAAATATAATATTTAAAAATTTTTCATATTTTTCCTTGCTTTTGCCTATGACGTAAGCAAGCCTTGGTACTGTTACAATAAGAATGGCATTTATCAAGTACTTAACCATATTGTATATCTTAGATGAAAAGGCATATATGCCAACCATTTTATCATCAGCAAAAAATCCCAGCATAGTAATGTCGCTATTAACATAGATTACTGTTGCCAAAGAATTAACAAATAACAAAAATAATGGGATGATGTACTTTTTGAAATCAAGTCTAGCATTGATTCTTAGCTTTACGTACTTGCGTATATAGCATATGTTAACTAGATTTCCTCCATATGATCCAAGTACGAGTATCAAACAGTACTTTCCAATATCATTGGGAACCTTAACAAATGCAAAGATGGCTATTAATGCCAATATTTGAATGATAATATACCTAATGGTAATATACAAGAAATCTTCATATATGGTATTGACCCAGTCAATTCCTATTGTGCTTAAAACTATACTTATACTTTGTATGAAAATAAGATACTTATAACTAACCATCTTATCACTTGAAAATGTGATAAGAATCAACATTACCATTGATAAGGTAGTAGTAAATAGACTCATTGTAAACAAATCAGAAACCAAATTCTCCAGTTTCTCTTTGTTATCTCTTATTCTGGCGCCTTCTCTAACAGCATAATTATTGATACCAAACGTTGCAATTAATATAAAATAACTGATGATGGAAGCTGAAAAACTATATCTACCATATTCCGTACTACCTAAAACACGGGAAGCATACGGAAAAGTAATAAGTGGAAAAATTATTGCCAATGTTTGTCTGATGGCATTCAATGCGGCATTAATAGTTAATGATTTCTTCATCTATCCCTTACCTTTTGGAAATTTATTCTTCTCTTCGATTTACCGACTATTACAAAAAGTTTATACCCAATCACGGCTATTCCGATTTGAATAACAGCACCGAGCGAAATCATATTTGCACTATACTGGACTATTGAAGAACACATAATCCAGTAGTAAAAGTACCCATACGCAATCGTCCAACCAGCGCTCTTTTGGTATGATTTATATTTAATTTTTTTGTAATACATCCATGCAAAAAAGAAAGCAACCAAAACCACAAAAACATACATCCCACCGTAGCCAAAGTCATGAAGAGGTCTTCTGAAAAAAGTATAAACATTGCTTTCTCCAATGCCTAAATGTCTAAATTCAAGATTATACTTAGTTGATAGTTCACCCAATCCTAAAGAAGACAATAACTTTTTAACTCCAACAAGAGACTCTTCCCCCCACGAAACACATGGCACTGGTGACTTTAAATATTGATCAAGAAGACATATGGAACTTGCTAAATAATCAGAAATATAATCAATTATAGTACGATTTGTAGCTCTCCCCAACATCTCAAGAGAAAAGTAAAAAGCCGGTGCAATAATGAAGAATGAAAATAATCCTATTCGAATATATTTCATCGATAGATTCTTATCCCAGCCATTTATCTGATGCCAGCAGATATAATAATATATCAATAAAGCTGCAAACATTCGTAATATTCCCGTTCTTCCTCCCGTCATTAAAGACGGCATAAGTGAGAGTATCACAATAATGGCATACCTAAGTTGGACACTTTTTTTGGCATTTTTTGTGACCATATTTCTCATTCCGATAAAAGCCGCTAAATACCCCGAAGAGACTACAAAACGCAGTAAAAAGTTTATTGATCCGTTTGTAATCGATGTTCCTTGATACTGCATACTATTTATCCCCATAACTCGGTAAGCATGAAAATAACTATTTAAATTTGTCATATTTCCGCCTACAATGCTTATGATGCTTTTGAGATATAAAAAAACTACTACAGCATTAAACGCTATCATAGCATCAAGAATTATTGGTTTAATTATTAATTCTGAATTATCATATTCATTTTGAACATATAACTTACCATGGAGCTGACCGCAAAAAACGTATCTAAAAAATATTTCTGCTAAAACATATACTAATAAACCGCTTCCTATTAATGCGGTTGTATTAAAACTAAAATTAACTTTCCAGTTATTAACATTTAGCAAAGCAAATGTAGTGCTTATGATAAACATAATACACATCATGCATGACGGTGACATTATATCATGTTCTGAAAAATAATATGCAAAGCAAAAAAGAAATACCTCAATAAGTATTAAAACACTAAGACTTACCATTATATTAACCTCTATGACAAGATTCATTCCTTATCAATTTAATATACTCTCTACATGAGTCCAACAAGCATTTATTGACAAATACGCTTTTTTTATACTGATTATTGTACGTTTCATTTGTTGAAGCATCTTCTTGATGATAAACGACTATATCAGGATAGTACAAGAAAACAAGATCATCCTTCATGCCCAAATAATGAAGAATGTATGACTCATAATACATAAATGTTCCTGGATAAAAACATTCATCGTATTTATTTATAAATTTTTTTGAAAATATATAACATGCCCCATGTAATACTTTTCCTATCTGAACATCTTTATAGTTGTTTTGATGCACATCATCCTTGGCATTATTATGCAAAAAAGAATACTTAATTTTAAGCAAGAATTTAAATCTATTTTTAAAATACAAGTTTCTTTCTTTTTTCAACAATTCATTGATAGTAAAATTATTTTCTCTCTGTGGATTTTGGTGATATTTCATTTTTGTAGAATATATATCCGGCCCAAGAACATCAAAGTTATATTTGTTGTAGGCATAATCAATTCTGCTGCAAAAATCTTCTTGCGAGATTACGATATCGCTATTCAAAATAATAATATAGTCTGGATCGTACTTTTTAGCTAGTTTATATCCTAAATTATTTCCTTTAGCAAATCCTAAATTATCATTACTTATAATAATATCAATATTATTATTTTCAGCATATTCTTTTTCAAGAATCATACCAGACTTATTGGGAGACGCATTATCAACTATTATCACTTTATAATCACTCGTAGTGTTTTTTTCAATTGATTTGATACATTTTTTAGTCTCTTCAATTGCTTGATAGTGTAATATAACATAGCAAATCATTTGATAACCTCCTCAATAGGACGATAATCATCCCTGGTCACTTTTTCAAAGTTATAGTTATCCGTAACATATGAAAATAGTTTCTCGTACTCTTTTAAAAAACTCCTTAAATTCTTATCATCAAGTTCATCCATCTGGGTTTCGTGACGATTTCTTTCCTTGATACTTCTAAAGCACGTTTCAACATCCACTTCCAAATAAAAAGGATGGACATCTTTCATTTCATCTGAAAGGACAAGCATTATTCTATCAACAACATCACTATTCCAACCAAAATTAACAGCCATGGAAACAACTCTATGAACAAGGCCTTCAGCCATGAACATGTCCTTCTTTATATGCCTATATCCAAATGATAATAAAACAATATTTCTTACAAAATATTCAACAACTTTGTTCACATATAATGGCTTATCATTCTCATTTTTAACACAGCTTAATATTTTCCTATTCAATCTCATTGATTTAGGAGACAATAATGACGTTTTTTTGGCAATATTTATTAGCATATTCTTTATATTACTGTCCGACATCGCTACCGTATTGGTTTGACCGGTTATCCGCTGAATTAGATAAGTTTTTCCGCACCCTGGACACCCGTATAATTCAATTATCATCTTTAAATCTCCTTTATCAAAAAGATACCACTAGTCATTATCATTTTCTAAAGTTTCGACTATATTTTTAATATGTTTTTGCGGAAGATAGTATTCAGCTGATTCCAAACAATTCTTCTTTATATCTATCATTTGACCATTATGATCAATAACCCATAAGATTGCTGACTCTAATGTTGTCGCCCTCTTGCCAGGATAAATTATGCCGTTGTAACCATCACTTATCATTTCGCTATTAAAACGCCAGTCAGTCGCAATAACTGGAACCCCCGCTATAAAACTCTCACAAATAGTTCCCGCACTACCTTCTCCAATCCAATGAGTCGGAAATAATACACAATAATATTTTTTAAGCGTATCTATGGATTTATTAGAATTGATAACACCTTTATATTTGATTGCATCCGTACTTTTTTCTAAAATCTTGTCAAAACTAGTTTTATAAGCTGAATCAACACAACCATAGATATCCAATGTACAAATTTGTTTTTCAAATTTCCTATTGATATTTTCAATTCCCGCTATAGCATCTTCTATGCCTTTTTCCTTTGTAACCCTTGAAAATGTACAGAATCTATAAGGCTCAGAGTAACAAGCGTTCAATTCTCTGCATTTAACTGGTTTTAGTCTCCTGAAATTAGGAATAACTTCAACATTATTTATCCCGCACTCTTTCAATTCTTTTTTTAATTTTTCAGTTTCAACCCAATTCATCTTAAAACCATTAAGATACTTCTGGTACTTAGGATATTTAGCAACATATTCCGGCAAATTCCCACCAATAACATCATGATATATTCTTTTATTAAATAATTTATGACATAGGTAGAGCAGTGGAAAATATACTTTCATACCATTACCAGACACAAGAGCAATTATATCTTTTGATTTAAAAATACCCTTAATAGTATCTATAACCAATTTAAGAGTATTTTTATTGTTATAATAAGTGTCAACTTTTGTTATTTTCCAACCAGGTTGTTTAACTAATTCTTTATATAAATTTTGAGTTTTTACAGTTTGACCATCAGTAAATACCTCATCACCACCAAAATGTCCTATGATAGTTACATTTTTCATAACTATTTTGCTTCACCAACCTTATTTAATTTATCGCTAATGTCAAAATCTTTACCCCATTCCAAATCATACTTATCAGGATTAAATTGCATCATACCCGCACTTGGAGAAAACGTAAGTTCAGCAAAATAATAAGTATCATTAGCGATGAAGAAATCAACTCTAACAAAGGGAAAATCTTCTGAAAGTTTTTTTGCTGTTTCTTTCATTTCATCGAAAAATTCTGGAAGTTGCTCTATATTCATGGAAGCGTAATCGTTTCTTATAAGAGGCATCTTAGTACCATCCAAATAAAAGAATCCCATTTGAGCCTGCCTATCGTGTATCAAATCTGATGAAACATACATATACTTTGGCTTTCCATTAAAACAGAAGAACTTGTAGTCAGTAATGCAATCTCCAAGATATTGTTCACATGTTATATGTGGCTTAATTTTAGAATAGTGAGGTTCAATATTATAAGCCCCGAAATCTTCTTTCATCCATTTCTTAAGTTGTTTCTTTATTGAATGCTCGTTTGCATTAACCTTATCTTTTACTACAATGTTGTAAGCACAACCGTGATTACATTTCAATACAAATTTATCTGGCAATTTATTCCAATCAATATCATCAGGTTTTTCCCAATCACCAATCAACGGTACAAGAATATTACCGTACCCTTTGCCTTCAATATACTGTCTCACTCGATATTTATCAGCACACTGGATAACAAGACTATTTGTATCGTAGTCATTAATTTTCAACCATTGAACTTTTTCGTTAAAAGTTTTTGGATTTTCTAAATCAACTTTTTTGTTCAATAAGATTCTCGAATAAAATTTGCACATAGTTTTATCTGAAAATAATTTGTGTGCTCCAACCTGAAATTTTCTGCGAATTTTATACAATATATTATTTCGTTCCATAAATAATGCCAACCTCTTAAAAATAACAAATTAATATTTATATCAAATTTTTTTCTCGTATTTTACTTTTTTAACCACACCATGCCACATATTCCAACACGCGTACCAAAACGCAATGACAGCCGGTTTACCATCGCAACTATGGAACAAATCATAGTGACTCTTCAACTTCTTCATTAATTTATCATGGCTGATGCTCTTCTTTCGAATTCGATATTCAGCCAAATTTTCTTTCAACAAGTAGCAATTTGCCTTCTTGCATAATTGTAACAAAATTGCATAATCATTGTTTTTCTTAATATCTTTAATTTGGATCTGTCCCATAGTTTTGACATTATACATAAATGTAAGACATCCTGGATAACAATAATTATACATCTTTTGTTTAGTTACTATTTTAGGCCCGGTAACATAAACATTTAACGGCTTACCATCTTCATCAATTTTTTCGTATTCATGATATGAAAAAACATATTCATGACTAATCATAAAATTGATTTGTTTTTCTAATTTTTCCGGCAGCCATAAATCATCAGAATCAAGAAAAGCAATCCATTCACCCCTTGCTTCCCTCAAAGCTTTGTTTCTCGTTACTGCAGCACCTGAGTTATGTTCATTTTTAAAATACTTAATACGTGAATCTGCCAAAAACGGCTTAACTACATTATCAGTATTATCATTTGAACAATCATCAACTATAATCAATTCCCAGTTGCTATAAGTCTGATTGATTACCGACTGTATCGATTCACCAATGTAATCCTCAGTATTGTAAGAGGGCATTATTATTGAGACTAAATCATCCATTTTCTTATACCTCGATCCTATTTTGAAGATAAAATCTCTTCAGCATATTTCTGCTTTTCAAAATATTCATTTTTACTTATCTTCTTAGTTCTCAACAAATAATCACCAAAATCTTCTGCAGTTGCCATATTATCTTGCGAAATGCCTTCGTGTTTGAAAAATGATTTACCAATAGTTTTAAAGACTATTATAATATCACCAACTAGAGAAACATCACTTACATATTTTGAATCCCATTCCAACTTACTTTCCCAAGTAATTGAATTACGACCATTAACTTGAGCCAATCCTGACAACCCTGGCCTAGCAGTATGTCTGATTCTTTGATCATCAGTCATAAAAACAAGATCCCTAACCAACTGTGGCCTTGGTCCAACCAAGCTCATTGTACCGTTAAGTATGTTAAACACCTCTGGCAATTCATCAAGGCTTGTTTCTCTAAGCCATGCACCAAATTTTGTCATTCTTTCTTCATCGGAACGCAATTTACCACTATCATCGCGTTCATCTGTCATAGTCCGAAATTTATACATTCTAAATATACTTTCTCTACCATTAGCGTCAATCAAACCTGGTCGATCTTGTTTAAAGATAATTGGCGATCCCAATTTGATTTTTACTAAAATTGCAATAACTATATAAAGCGGACTAAAGACTACTATTGCCAATAACGCACACAGAATGTCTAATAAACGTTTGATATACTTCTCATAAAAACACATTTTACGAACAGGAATTGGATTCATAATACTATTTTTATATCCCATATTATTTTTATATTTCCCTTTTCTAGTCAAAGCACGATTTTATCACTTCGATAATTCTATCCTGCTGCTCTACAGTCATTTTATTATCGCTTGGCAAACACAATCCTCTTGAAAAAATATCCATGCCTACATCTGCTGCACCGCCTGAAATATAAGCATTGGTCCTTGCACGGCCATTGCCGTCTCTGACAACAAACGGATTCATACGATATATCGGCTGCATATGCATCGGTTTCCAAATCGGTCGTCCTTCAGCATTTATTGAAGCAATTGCATCAAGAATTTCCGTAGGACAACTCTTTCCATGTTCAGGAACATACAACGCATCCTGTTCTCCTCGAACCTGCCTGCACATGGCATCTTTATCCAAAATCATGCATGAAAGCCAGTAGTTAGGTTCAGAATTTTCGAAATCGATTGGATTCATGGAAACCGGGAGCCCTTTGAAACCATCCCTGTATCTTTCATAAATGGCTTTCTTCTGAGCGATATGATCTTCGAGATGTGGCAATTGTCCTCTGACCACACCCGCAATGACATTACTCATCCGATAATTATAACCGACTTCTTCGTGCTGATACCAAGGTGCATTTTCGCGTGCTTGAGTAGACCACTTGCGAGCCTTATCTGCTGCTGCTTCATCGTCTGTCAGCAACATACCGCCCGAAGTCCCTGTAATGATCTTGTTGCCGTTGAAGGAAATGGCATTGTAATTACCAAAAGTACCGGTCTGAACGCCCTTGTAAGTTGCACCCAATGATTCCGCTGCATCTTCAATAATAACAGCACCGTGCTTTTCGCAGATGGTCTTGATTTCATCAATTTTGCCCGGTGTTCCATACAAATGTGCGACAACTACAACCTTCACGTCGGGATACAACTCGAAGGCCTTCTCTAACGCAACAGGATCCATATTCCAGGTATCATACTCCGTATCAATGAAGACAGGAACACCACCCTCGTAAGTTATTGGATTAACCGTCGCCGAAAATGTCATATCAGAACAGAAGACCTTCTGACCAGGCTTGACACCGGCAAGCTTAACCGCAAGATGCAGTGCTGAAGTACCTGCAGACAGGGCAACTGAATACCCGCATCCGACTTTTTCACATACCATTGCTTCGACTTCATCGATATTCTTTCCAACAGTGGACATCCAGTTAGTCTCGTATGCCTCCATGACGTACTTCATGCTGTCATCATACATAGTCGGACTGCTAAGCCATACCTTGGATTCAAACTTCTCAAAAGATTGTTTCTTTTCAAACATTTCTAACATAACCTTTCAAATTATTCTTGATAAATCTTTTCCTTACCTGTAGGGTGATCTCCCACAGGGTGGAATGTCGAAACCACTTTTTCCACTCTCTCTACAATATCGGCACTGTTCTGATAACTTGCCTGAGAAAGGTCTTCGAGATTCCTGAAGAAGTTATCCATATCAAATGGTATTGGCTGACCGATGAAAATCAGCTCATTGGCTGTCTTCTTCAATCCCTCTTCCTTCATCAGCTTTTCCTCGTACAGTTTCTCACCGCTGCGAAGTCCCGTGTAGACAATTGGAATATCAACATCCGGCTCATATCCTGACAACTTAATCAGATTTCTGGCCAGAGTGTCAATCTTGACTGGCGATCCCATGTCAAGAACGAAGATTTCCCCGCCTTTCGCATATGTACCTGCCTGAAGAACCAGGCTGACGGCTTCGGAAATTGTCATGAAGTAGCGGATGATATCCGGATGGGTAACCGTTACAGGTCCTCCCTCTGCAATCTGCTTTTTGAAGAGCGGAATGACGCTGCCGTTACTGCCCAGGACGTTACCGAAACGAACGGCCACAAACTTTGTCCTGGAAGTTTTCGGATGCACGTCCTTAAGACCGTCCTTTCTATGATCATGCAACAACGGCAGAGAATCGAAGTCGTTATTCTCGCTGATTCTCTCCATGCTCTGAATAACCATTTCGCACAGCCTCTTGCTTGCACCCATGATGTTTGTCGGGTTGACGGCCTTGTCCGTACTGATGAGAACGAACCTTTCAACATCATACTTAAGCGCCATGTAGGCAACCTTGTATGTGCCAACGACATTGTTCTTGATTGCCTCGTTGGGGCTTGTCTCCATCAAGGGAACATGCTTGTGCGCTGCGGCATGATAAACGATGTCGGGACGATACTTGTCAAAAATCATGTCCAGGCGACGGCTGTCACGAACGGACCCTATCAGCGTCACAAGATTGAGCTTATCGCCATACTTACGGACAAGTTCCTGCTGAATGGCATAGGCATTGTTCTCGTAAATGTCAAAGATAATGAGCTGCTTCGGATTATGTGCTGCAATCTGCCGGCATAATTCGCTGCCGATTGATCCGCCACCACCTGTAACAAGGATGGTCTTGCCGGTAAGCTGCCTGAAGACCTCTGCCATGTCAACTTTAATGGGATCTCTTCCAAGAAGATCTTCAACATTGACAGCCTTCATCTTGCTCAATGAAACCTCACCATTGGCAAGCTGATATATGCCCGGCAGGCTCTTCAACTCACACTTGGTTTCCTTGCAAATATTGAGAATATCCCGCTTGTCTTCGGTTGAAGCCGACGGAATTGCAAACATGATCTGGTCAATGCTATACTTCTTGACGGCACTTAAAATTGCGTCGCGACCACCGACAATGGGAACACCTTCCATTGTCCGGTCCCACTTATTTGGGTTGTCATCAATGACACAGCAGGCCTTTCCAGTCATTCCCTGGGAATTACGCATCTCTCGCAGGATTGTCTTGCCGGCAGATCCTGCACCGATTACCATGACGTTGTGAATTGCAGCATGATTGTTGTAGCGGCGATTACGCTCAAGATTGATGTATCTGTAACTGAATCTGATTCCGACAATCAGCGCAAACTGAATGAAGGCACCGAAGATGTAATATGACGCCGGCATTCTGGTAACCAGACAGGTCATGAAAAGTCCCTGGAAGATTGTCGTTACCACAGACGAGGCGATGATTCTGTTAAGTTCATCAAAGCTTGCGAACTGCCACAAGCTGTTGTACAGTTTCAAGCAATGAAACACAATCAGCGTGAAGACTGTGTAGAATGGTGCAAACTTCATAAAAGCATGCAGACATTCAGGAGGAATGCTTGAAATGCGCATGTCAAACCTGAGAAACAATGCGGCAAAATATGAAACGTTAACCGCAATAATGTCGTAAACAACCAAATACAAGGAAATCAGTTTCCAATGTTCGAATTTCTTTTCTGAACCGTTTTTCATCGTCGTAATCTACCCTCTCCGCCATCGCATAATATTGTAATGACGCTGTTTTTCAACAACGTCACTGCAAATAATCATCAGTTAAAAGAACAAGAACCTCTTTTTCTTCCTGACAGGTGAATAGTTACGTGCAGCAACATAGTCACCGTTAATCAGCTTTTCGGCATTGCCCTCGAATTCCATTGCCTTGTCTTCCCCGAAATCTTCGGCAATCCTGTACAATGCCTCGCTAAGGACGAACTTCCTGCCCGGAAGGCTGTGTGCATCAGATGCCACAATCTGAACAAGATTATGCTCAACCATGTCATGTGAGATCTTGGCGACATGTTCGCCGAAGCCACCGACATAGCTCGTTGCCGTCACCTGAGCCAGAGCACCGTTTGAAATGAAGTCATATAAAATGTCCAAATTGTCCTGAATCTTCTTGTTTCTTTCAGGATGAACGATTACAGGAATCGTTCCCTTACGCTTCAAATCAAAAATCAGCTGTTCCGCATAGCCTGGAACATCACCATGCGGAAATTCCAACAACATGTAGCGTTTCTGCTCATCAATGCCTAAAAGATCATCGTAACGTTCAATCAGATCACCGTTGATGTGAACTTCTTGACCGGGAAAGACCGTCAACGGGATATCCCTGTTGTCAAGTTCGGTCTGAAAATCATCACAGACTTTGATGACGTCATCTTTGTGATTGACATAGTCATTGTCAAGATGATGCGGCGTCGCCAAAATATGCGTCACGCCGTCCGCAACCGCTGTTTCAGCAAGTTTCAAAGACGTTTCTAAATTTTTGGAACCATCATCAATCCCGGGAAGGATGTGACAATGCAGGTCAACAATCTTGTCAAATCGCATTATTTCTTGTCTTCTTTCCCATAATATCCATAGTAGCCGTAATATCCATAATAGCCGCTGCCTGATGCTCCTTTGACGTCATTGAAAATCGTCCCGATAATTTTGGCATTGACGTGATTCAACAATCCGACTGCCTGACGCAAAGCTTCTTTTTCAGTTTTGCCTTCTCGAACGACAAGAACGGTACCATCAACACGTGTCGAAATCAGCTGAGCATCGGTTACGCTCAATAACGGTGGGGCATCATAGATCACAAGATCAAAGTTAGTTTCCAAAGCCTTAATCAAGCCGGCCATTTTTCGCGATCCAATCAATTCTGACGGGTTGGGCGGCACCGGACCGCTTGGCATAACGCTCAAGTTATCAACCGTTGTCTTATAAATCACGGCATTTGCCGGCATGTCTTTTTCCGTCAAAAAGTTCGTCAAGCCCTTCGGATCAGCGATACTGAATGTCGCGTTGAGCGTTGGACGTCTCAAGTCGGAATCGACCAGCAACGTTTTCTTGCCTTGACGAGCAAACGAAACGGCCAAGTTGGCCGCAACGGTCGATTTGCCTTCAGAAGCCATCGATGACGTCAGCATGATTGATTTGAACTGTTCGTCGGCACTTGAGAACTCGATGTTCGTACGAATCGTATTGAACTGCTCCGTGTTGGCGGAACCTGCCTTGGACACGGTAATCATGCGAACGCCGTAATCCATTGTTGTAGTTTCAAGATGTTTTTTCTTTTTCTTAAACAATGACATTTCATACCTCCGCTAATCTAAACGCGACGACGAACACGATGTTCATCGCCATTTTCCGAAACGCTTTCGTTCTTTTCAATGATTTTGACCAAGCCATAATCCTGGTTGTCGCTGCTGATGTGGTAAATGGCGCCAAGATTCGTCAAACCGAGTTCCTTGGTCAAGAAGTCCGTATCCTTGACGGTCGTATCGCGAAGTTCTTTGATGACGGCAATCGCAACGCCGATCAATAATCCAAGCAACAAGCCGATTGCCGCATTTTTCATCTTATTGGGCGAAACCGGATTCGTATTGGCCGTTGCCTTCGTAACGACGGTCACGTTATCGATTTTCATCATTGTCTTGATCTTTTTAGCGAAAACTTTGCCGATCGTATTGGCAAGATCAGCTGCCGTATAGGCATTCGTGTCGGTTACGGTCACGCTCAGCACCTGTGAGCTTGTCTGGTTCGTAATCGACATCGATTGCTGCAAAGTACCGACGGATCCTTGATAGTTGTCGCGCTCTTTGACTTCTTTGACGACAGGAGCCAAGATGACTGATTTTTGCAAGACGTCCTTATAAGTATTGATTGCCTGCAAATCGGCCTGTTGTGCCGTGTACTGCATCTGGGTGTTGTCTGCTTTTTGATTGACCAAAATATCGATCGTCGAACTGTACTTCGGAGTCATCAAAACAAAGGTCGCAAATAGGGACACCAGCAATCCTGCGATGCCCCAGATGATAATGCTGACAATGCTTTTCCTGACAGCTCCGAACAGTTGAGATAAATCGATAACTGTTTCTTCATTATTGTTGTCGTTCATTTCACTTCTCCTCATATGTAGATTACTCTCACCATTTTAACATAATTCAAGACAGGTGTTTTCTTAATTTACATAGTTTTTCAAAAAACAGCCGATCGAATTATCGATTAGTATATAACTGTAATGCAATGCAAATAATTGGTTATGCCCGTATAATGGTGTAAATTGATAAAAAAAGAGAGCCAAGTGCTCAT
>ENA-OROX01000475-OROX01000475.1-human-gut-metagenome-genome-assembly--contig:-NODE-475-length-40166-cov-3.709406_pt1 | contig 40166 bp, 30 predicted proteins | sample MGYA00242133_ERZ509058 | MGnify/ENA primary metagenome ERZ509058 (study PRJEB26280, sample SAMEA2338751) | human gut metagenome | biome: human gut; feature: human-associated habitat; material: faeces...
GTTAAGCACGCCGCCAGCGTTCATCCTGAGCCAGGATCAAACTCTCGTTAAAAATGTTTGTATCCGGGTCAGAATCGCTTGGCAATTCTGTTCCTGTTTACTGTTCTGGTTCGACATCTTTCGATGTCCGTTCTTGAAAAATCTCTTTAAAGAATTTTCAGGGTTTGTTGTCTATTGTTCAGTTATCAATGTTCTTTTTGTTGTTGCCGTTTCATGCGACAGCTTTTATATTATATCAAAGTGTTTCATGTTTGTCAACAACTTTTTTATTTCTTTTTTGCTGTTGTGAAGCAGTTCCTCACGCGACAGCTTATTTAGAATAGCATATTCATCAAGGCTTGTCAACAGCTTTTTTATTTTTCATCCGCTCTGCCTCTGCATGCCACTCCTTAGTCTCTGTCTCGACCAGCGAACGTATGTTATCTTACCACGGCTTTCCTGAATTGTCAATGTTGTTTTTATATTTTGCGCAATTCAGAATATTCTGACATCATTTTAACATGCTTTTGCGAATGGCGCGGCTGAACATCCCCTTCCATTTGCCTTTCCATTTCCTTTTTCATTTCACATTTACAAAAAGCAGCCGTACCAACACTCTGATACAACTGCTTGTATTTTAAAACATTGATTTCATTTTAATTATCAGATATATGGTTGCAAAAACTGCAAACAGATACACACACCCAATAATTACAGAACTCTTTTTCCCTCTTCCCCATTTTTCCGTTGCAAGATACATTGCATCCAACACATCAAACAGAAAGAAAAACTGGAATACCGTATGTACAACTGCTTCGGCAAACCCTATTTTCCCACTTTTATAGGTCATACGGATCACCTGGATCCCATAAAAGCTTCCCGGTAAAATAGCAAGCCATGTTGCACCAACCGAAAAAACGACTGCTACAATCAGCCACGGCAGCAATACCGGAGCAAAGATTATCGCGGCTCCCCGGCTTCCTACCAGCACTGCCATACTTATGAAAAAATAATAAATGAACAGAACCAGAAAATTCACACAGAAAAAAACAACCAGCCCATATTTATGGATCAGCATGCGGTTCACGCATTCAATCGGATTTCCCGTTTTGTATATCTTAAATGACTGTCCAATATTTATGATTCCCACAACTGCCACAAGTCCCCAATAAAAAAACAGTGGAAGAAACACAATCATCAACGTTAATCCGATATGCCCCTCCTGGATTTTATCCAGCAGTCCCGTAACAAGAATAAGATATACACATGCAAGTGGTACACATAAAGTTAATAGTATTACATAAAGAAATGTACTTTTCCGTGATTTTCTATTTTCCATATCCTAGCTCTCCATATTTCAGGAAAAGGGAACCGTAATTTTCTATACAGCTCCCTCTTTCCCTGTTTTCTATTTATCTGCGTCCCATAAATGCTTCAATCTCATCGATCTGTCTCGGAATTGCTCTTGACAGATTTTCACATCCGTCTTCTGTGATCAGGCAATTATCTTCCAGACGGAATCCAATGCCCCATTCTTCATGGTAAACACCGATATCTACACAGAATACAACACCCGGTACAGCAAGTCCGCTTCCTTCTACCACGTCATGTACATCAAATCCAACATGATGTGCTCCACCGTGCCACATGTAAGTCCCAATATCTTCAAAATTTTTGCATACTCCTGCTTCTTTTAACTGTTCAAATGTATATTTACGGATGATCTTATCCACATCCAGAAGCGGTACACCCGGTTTCAGTGTACTGAACATATATTCTGAAGTATTGTAAATGCACTCATAAAGCAATTTCTGACGGTCATTAAATCTTCCATTGCACGGAAATGCCCTGGATACATCGTTGATCTCATAATCCCATACAGCACCAACGTCATTCAGGATCATATCTCCATCCTGTGCCTGTCCGCGATAATCATAGTAATGAATTTTAAAGTTGTTCTTTCCTGATGAAATGATAGACGGAAATCCTGGTGAAAGCACTCCCCTCTGAGCCAGTGCATAATCAAATTCTGCTTTATACTGGTATTCGTACATTCCCGGTTTAGATGTTTTCATCATTGCTTCGATTCCGGCCTTTGTGATCGTTTCCGCTTTCTTCATTGCCTCAATCTCACATGGTTTCTTGATCAGGCGAAGCTGTTTCATGATCGGATGAAGATTACCAAGTCCAACAAACGGAGCATGTTCTTTCAGATACTTGCCAAGGCGGTATGCTTCTACTGCCGGCGTATTTTCATAAACCTTGTCAAAATCAAGATAAACTTTCTTAACATTGCCAGAAAATAATTGTCTGGAAAGATCATTCCGGAATGCTGCCACATATTTGTAATTCGTAATTCCGGAAAGTTCTTCTGCTTCCTCTTCTTTTATACGTCTTCCGGTCCAGCGTTCTGCAAATGCATCCGGTGGAAGAAGATACAGAGTTTCTTCAATTGTTCCCTCTCCGACATAAGTCATCAGTACAATATTTTCCTGCTCAATTCCTGTCAGATACAAAAAGTTACGATTTGTAAAAAACGGATAATTCTCATCATTGGTCTTGATCGGTGCATGTCCGCTGAATACAACCACCAAAGATCCCGCTTCAAGTTTCTGATACAGGCTCTTACGATTTCCTGCGTAAAATTCTTTATTCATTGGTCAATCCTCCTGCCCTCTGCGCTTAGTGTAAATATTTTTCTTTCAGATATTCAATATAATAACCGGTATTCAGCTCTTCTCCTGTTGCTTTTTTGAGCATCTCGCGCGCAGAATAGGTCTGTCCGTACTGGTGAATATGTTCTTTTAACCAGTTTCCAATTACAGATGAATCTCCTTTTCCCAGCTTTTCAAATGCATCCGGGCAATCAGCAAGAAGCTTATGAGCAAACTGTGCTGCGTAAGCATCTCCAAGTGCATATCCCTGAAAATATCCTACACATCCTGAAGCCCAGTGCACATCCTGCAGGATTCCTTCCTGATGATTCTTTGGAGTAAATCCCAGATATTCCTGATATTTTCTGTTCCATGCTTCTTCAATTGTATCCACTGTCAGTTTTCCATCGAAATATTCTTTTTCAATTTCGTAACGGATGATGATATGCAGGGTATTGGTAAGCTCATCCGCTTTCAGACGAATCAGTCCCGGTTTTACTTTATTGAGTGCCGCAAGGAATGTATCCAGAGAAATCTCTTTGTATTTTGGCACTTCCTTCTGCAGATATGGGTACAGGTTCTCCCAGAATTCTCTGGTTCTTCCTACATGATTCTCGTAGAATCTGGACTGGGATTCATGCATTGCACCTTCAATTCCGCCCCAGAGTCCGCTTTCTGCAACCTCATCGTTCGCATTATAATTATAGAGTCCGTGTCCAGTCTCATGAACCACTGCCAGAATCGCATGGATCAGCTCATCACAGTTTGTGGATGGTCTGGAATCACGAGGTCCGGTGCAGACACATACCGGATGATGGATCTCAAATAAAGTACTCTTATCTTTATCAAGTCCCAGGATCTCCTGCGCTTTCTTCACAATACGAAGTACTGTATCATGATCTGCTTCACATTCCAGAATGGAATCATCAATCTTACTCTGTTCTTCTCTTACCGCATTTAAAATTTCGCAGACAGCATCTTTGATTTTTGCCAAAATTGCATCAATCTCTTCCAGACGATAATCCTTATCAAACCGGTTCACCAGAACCTGATATGGTTTTTCATCCGGATTGATCGCTGTTGCTATCTTCTCCTGTAAATCAAACTGTTTTTTCAGTACCGGCTTAAAGCTTTCAAAATCATCTGCCTCATAGCATTTTCCCCATGCCAGCTGTCCATCTGCATTTGCCTGATTCAATTCTCCCTGCAGGCTTGCCGGAATCTGTACTGCTTCTTTATACTTTCCGATCAGATAACGTACCATACCTTTGTCTGTATCTGAATCAAAAGCTGTCTCTCCTTCCAGTGACTCTACCAGTTCTTTTGTCTCTTTGCTCGTCAGTTTCTCATTAGAAAGCTCTGTCAGATATGCTCCGACTTTCCCTTCATAATCAAATCCGTCCTTCGGGCAGTTATTCCATCTGTCATAGTAAATAATATTATCCATACACTCCAGATAACGGAGTTTCACAACAATATCCTTCACCTTTTCCATCTGTTCTTTTGTAGCCATTACCGTACCAACCTTTCTCCTTAGACTAATGTTCAAACTTTGGTCCGATTATACCATTTGTTTCTCCGTAGTGTCAATCTTTTGGCAAAAGCCGGTTCCTCTGTTATGCCTTTATTTCTTCACTGTAGATTCGTTCGATATGCATTGCCAGATACCCGATTTCCATCTCATCAAGTTCTTTTCCAATACTCTTTCCAAGCATATCGCAGACTTTTTTTGCAGTCATATACGCTTCCGGAAATTTGGATTCTATATATTCATTCATATTGATACGAAGATCCTCCCCCGTCATAGCACGTGCTACCATATATTTGATATGGTTCATCAGACGATTATAGGAAAGCGAGATCACATCGATCTTTTTTCCTGTTTCTTTTTCGATCATCTCAATACATTCTCTCACTGCACGGGCCGTCTGCATTGCCACAGACACTTTTTCATCCTCGATTGCTGAATGAATGTGAAGTGCCACGTATCCGATTTCATGCTCATCGATCGTGATCTGCATTCTCTTCTGCAAAATATCTCTGAGCACGGATGCTGCTTGAAATTCATTATGAAAAAGTACTCTGATATCATCTGTCAGTGGATTGCTGATCTGCTCCTGATTCCGGATTCGCGAAACAGCAAAGGAGATATGATCTGCCAGCGGGATCATGATCCGGCGGTCTACTTTCCCAAAAACTTTTTCTGCTTCCCGGATCACCTCATCTGCGATTTCCAAAAATTCCGGATCCATCTCCTGCACCAGAGATTTGGCAGATCCTCTGTCTGTCTGTTCGGTCAGGCGGTAAGTTGCTGTATCTTCTGTCACTTCAAAACGCTGACTGACCTTCTTTCCAAAGCCAATTCCTTTACCGAGAAGGACGTATTCCTGGTTATCCTCTGTATTGATTGCGATCACGCCATTATTATTCAAAATTTTGCTTACTCTGTACATATCTGATTCCCCCGAAGACGAGTTTTAAGTTCTGATTTTATCCTAGCAGAGAATGAGGGGAAAGTCAAAAAAAGGTTGAGAAAAAGGGAACGCAAATTTGGCTGTTTTCTGACGGGTGTGAAATAGCTTCCGCAAAAAACAAACAAAAGCAGAACGGGGCTGTTGCACGATGGATCGTGCTTAGCCCCGTAAGTTTGTTTGATGTTTTTGATGTGATTATCACAAAATCTGTGAATAGATTTTATTTGGTTTCCCGGATCTTCTTTCTGAGCGGAAGTACCATTGCAGGAGATACGGATAATTCGTCTAATCCCATGCTTAAGAATTCTTCGGTCAGTTCGAGGTCAGCTCCGAGTTCGCCGCAGATTCCGATCCATTTGCCTTCTGCGTGGGCATTTTCGGCTGCCATGCGGATCATTGCAAGGACTGCCGGGTGGTGCGGATCGTAGAAGGCATCCAGCTTCTGGTTCTGACGGTCGATTGCCAGCGTGTACTGGGTCAGATCATTGGTCCCTACGCTGAAGAAATCCACTTCTTTTGCAAGCTCACGGCTCATCATAACGGCAGCCGGTGTCTCAATCATGATTCCCAGTTCCACATCCTCACGGAACGGAATCTGTGCCTCACGAAGCTCTTCTTTGACCTCTTCGATGATCACCTTGATCTGCTTCACTTCTTTTACCGAAATGATCATCGGGAACATAATGGCGATCTGTCCGTAAGCAGATGCCCGGTACAGGGCACGAAGCTGGGTCTTGAAGATCTCCGGTCTTGTCAGGCAGATACGGATTGCCCGGTATCCCAGTGCCGGGTTCTCTTCTTTGTCAAGTCCAAAGTAATCCACCTGCTTGTCTGCTCCGATATCCAGGGTACGGATAATGACCTTTTTTCCTGCCATATTTTCTGCAACCTGTTTGTATACCTGGAACTGCTGTTCTTCGGTCGGGAAATCTTCGCTTTCCAGATACAGGAACTCGCTTCGGAAAAGTCCGATCCCTCCTGCATCATTTTTAAGTACGGCGCCCACATCGGAAAGATTACCGATATTCGCATAGACATTGATTTTCTGTCCGGAAAGGGTGACATTCTCTTTGCCCTTCAGTTCTTCCAGAAGTGTTTTCTGTCTGCGGTCTTCTTCGCGCTTTTCGGTCATAGCCTTCATGGTCTCTTCATCCGGATCAATGTAGATGGTCCCGGTAAAGCCGTCGATGGCTGCCATATGTCCATCATATTCTTTTGCAAGCCCTTCTCCCAGACCAATAACGGCCGGGATGTTCATGGTCCTTGCAAGGATTGCCGTATGGGAATTTGCTGATCCGTACATGGTTGCAAATGCAAGCACTTTGGACTTGTCGAGCTGAACAGTCTCACTCGGTACCAGATCATCTGCTGCCACGATCACCGGTTCATCTGCCACAACACCGCTTTCCCCGGCATCCGAAAGGATACCGAGAAGTCGGTCCGATACATCTTTTACATCGGCCGCACGTCCCTGCATGTAAGCATCATCCATAGATGCAAACATCTGGGAGAAGTTATCTCCTGTCGTCGCAACAGCATACTCTGCGTTGACTTCCTGGGTGGTAATAATATTCTTAATCGAATCCACATAATCCAGATCCATCAGCATCATCTGATGTACTTCAAAAATTGCCGCATTGGCTTCTCCTACATCTTCCATTGCCTTGTCATACAACTCACCGAGCTGTGCGATCGCAGTCTCCTGGGCATCCTCAAAACGTGCCACCTCTGCTTCGGTATCCTCTACATGATACCGTCTTACCTGCTTTTCCTGTCTTTTATAGAAAGCAATCTTCCCGATGGCTACGCCACCAAAAACACTTTTACCACTTAGTGTAATCATAATCCTACAGATTCTCCTCTAATACTTTCTGGATTTCCGCGATTGCTTCTTCTTCGTCTTCGCCTTCAGCTGTGATGATAACCTCATTTCCCTTTTTTACGCCAAGACTCATAACTGCCATAATGCTCTTTGCATTGACTTCACGTGTATCTCCTGCTTTTTTGATCTTAATATCTGAAGTTTTTTTCGCAATTGCTTTTACCAGAATTCCTGCCGGTCTTGCGTGGATTCCCTGTGCATCTGTTACTACATACTTAAATTCTTTCATGATTCAACACTCCTGTTCTTTAAAAAATATTTAGAAAATTAATAAGTTACTACTCTGCTTTCAATGGCTTTTTGAGTAATACAATTCCCGCCATTGCTACGACAGCTCCTACAACCAATGCTATCAAAAACATCAATGGATTGTCAATAATTCCGATGACAAAAATTCCTCCATGCGGAGCTCTTGATCCGCATCCAAACATCATGGATAATGCGCCTGCTATTGCAGAACCAACTATACATGGCGGAATGATTCGAAGCGGATCAGATGCTGCAAATGGAATGGCTCCTTCTGTGATAAAAGAAAGTCCCATGATGTAGTTTGTGATACTTGTCTGCTGTTCACTCTTTGTGAAACGGTTTTTAAAAAATGTGGTGGCAAGTGCGATTGCGATCGGTGGAACCATACCTCCGATCATAACAGATGCCATAATATCAAACTGTCCACTTGCGATGGATGCCGTTCCAAATACATATGCCGCTTTGTTGAACGGTCCGCCAAAATCAATGGACATCATACCTGCAAGAACCGCTCCCAGAAGCATCTTGCTGGATTCTCCCATTCCGGAAAGGACATTATTCAGCCAGGTGTTAAATGCTCCAACCGGTGGGTTTACGATAAAGATCATAAATGCTGCCATGATCAGAATCCCAAAGAATGGATACAGAAGAACCGGTTTTGTCCCTTCCAGAGTTTTCGGAAGCTTGTCAAACAATTTCTTCAATCCGATCATCAGGTACCCTGCTGCAAATCCGGCGATCAGTGCACCGAAGAATCCGGATGAAATCCATGCGTCTTCTGCAAGGAATACAGAAGTTCCGGCTTTTGCAAGAAGTCCGCCTACAATACCAGGCATCAATGCCGGTCTGTCACCAATTGCCATTGCAATATAACCGGCAAGGATCGGGAACATCATCCCAAACGCTGTATTTCCAACGATGTTGAAGAATTTTGCAAGTGGAGTTCCACTACCAAATGCTGCTGTACCTGCATTTGCACCGTCAACCAGGAAAGAAAGTGCGATCAGGATTCCACCGCCGATTACGAACGGAAGCATATGGGATACTCCATTCATCAGGCTCTTATAAATCTTGCGTCCGATGGTATCTCCGTCAGCTGACGCACCACCCTCTTCTGTTGCTCCACCCTTGCTGTGATAAACTGGAGCGTTTCCACTCAAGGCACGTTCGATCAGCTCCTGTGCTTTGTTGATTCCGTCAGATACCTTTGTACTGATCAGCGGCTTGCCGTCAAATCTTGCCATTGCGACATCCTTGTCGGCTGCAATGATGATACAGTCACAGGCAGCGATTTCTTCCGGTGTCAGTACGTTCTTGGCACCACCAGATCCGTTTGTTTCTACCTTGATGGTAACTCCCATTTCTTTCGCTTTCTTTTCCAGACCTTCCGCCGCCATGTAAGTATGGGCGATACCGGTCGGGCATGCGGTAACTGCGAGGATCTGATACGGTTTTGCAGATGCATCCGCCGGAGCTTCTGCTTTTTCTTCTGCTTCTTCCGGGAATTTTTCTTTCTCGGCTGCATCAACATAAGCAAGAAATTCATCAACATCCTTTGCATGAAGCAGCTTGTTTCTGAAATCCTCATCCATCAGAAGCATGGACAGACGACTGAGTACTTCCAGATGTACATTGTCCTCTGTATTCGGTGCTGCGATCAGGAAAATAAGATATGCCGGTTCTCCGTCCAGAGAATCGTAATCTACACCCTCCGGAAGCACCATGGCTGCAAGTCCCGGTGCGCTTACTGCTTCAGTCTTGCCATGCGGGATTGCAATGCCTTCACCAATTCCTGTAGTTCCTTCTTCTTCTCGTTTGAAGACGGTTTCACGATAGGTGTCAATGTCATTGATGTTCCCGCCTTCTGCCATCAGATCGACCATTTCACGGATGACCTGCTCTTTGGAGTCTGCCTTGCCATCGAGGCAAATACTTTGCTTTTTGAGTAAGTCTGTAATCTTCATCTTGTCATTCCTCCCATTTGATTTTATATATGGTACACTTCTGCCGGTTCTCCAAGAAGTGCAACAATCTCATCTCTTGTAGCGAGCCACGAACAGAATGCCGAAGCGCTTCCTGCCGCCACACCCAGGCGGAATGCTTTTTCCATATCTTTTGTATTCAGATATCCGGTAATAAATCCTGCCACCATAGAATCACCTGCGCCAACAGAATTGACAACCTTTCCTTTCGGAGGCATGGTCTCATAGACTTTTCCATCCTTTGTCACAAGGATCGCTCCGTCACCTGCCATGGATACCAGTACATGCTGTGCTCCAAGTGCCTGTAACTTCTTCGCATAAATGATGATGTCTTCTTTTCTCTTCAGTTCTACGTTAAACATCTCACCTAACTCATGGTTGTTCGGTTTGATCAGAAACGGATGATATTTCATAACTTTTAAAAGAAGATCCTTGGTTGCATCCACTACAAAACGAATTTCTTTTCCGGAAAGTCTCTCCAGGATTCTCTCATAAATATCTTCCGGCAGAGTATTCGGAATACTTCCTGCAAGGATCAGTACATCGCCTTCTTCCAGCTTATCCAGCTTTTCATATAATGCCTGGATTGCTTCTTCTGTGATAACCGGTCCCTGTCCGTTGATCTCAGTCTCAGTTCCTGCATTGATCTTTACATTGATTCGGCTATTACCTTCTTTTAACGGGATAAAATCTGTCTCACATCCGAACTCTTCCAGCATCTTTTCCAGTACATCTCCGGTAAATCCTGCCTTGAATCCAAGCGCTTTGCTCTTAAGTCCCAGATTGGAAAGGATCACAGATACGTTGTTTCCTTTTCCTCCCGGATAGATATGTTCGCTTGTTGTCCGGTTGATCTCTCCCGGGATCAGCTGATCTGCCTGTACCACATAGTCCAAAGACGGGTTAAATGTCACTGTGTAAATCATTATTTTGCAACCTCCACAATATTTTTATATTTGTTAAATGTAGCATCCTTAAGCTTTGTTGTAATGATGTCCACTGCATCCAGTTCTGAAAATGTTACCGGTGCTACCTGACCGAATTTGGTTGAATCTGCAAGGATGTAAGCCTTTGCGCTTCTTAAGATTGCCATCTCTTTGATCGCAGCCTCCCGGATATCCGGTGTGGTGCATCCACTCTCTATATGAATCCCATTGGTTCCGAAGAATCCTTTTGTGAAATGGTATCTTCCCAGGGTTTTCATTGCTTCCTCTCCGACCAATGCCAGCGTTGCTTCTTTTAATTCCCCACCGATCAGATAAACTATACAACCTTTCTGTGTCAGCTTCTTCGCATGCATGATTCCGTTTGTCACATACACAGCGTCCTGCTCTGTCAGGAAATCAATCAGGAAATCCGTGGTCGTTCCGGCATCGATATAAACAAAATCATCTTTTTCAATCAGAGATGATGCATACTTTCCGATCTGCACCTTTTCATCAATGTTCAGATCCTGTCTGACTGCAACAGATTCATCTCTGGTGTACTGCGCCATATTGACTGCGGTTGCACCACCATGTACCTTGATCAGCTTTCCTTTTTTATGAAGTGTTGTCAGATCTCTTCGTATCGTTGACTCTGACATATCCAGAAGCTCGGTCAGTTCCTGAACAGTGATTGTCTTGTATTCATTCACTAATTTCAGAATTTCACTGAATCTTTCTTCTGCAAGCACTTATCTCACCTCCATTTCGACTGGTTATGACTGATTTATTCAATTGTATTTTATATTTCAGTCATTTTCAATCATTTATTTTCTTTTTCATTCATCTTTAGGTCTAATATATCGCCTTTTTCAGTCAAAGTCAATCATTTTCAGCCATAAATAACTACCAAAAAAATAGGGATGATTTTGTGCATTTTTATGGGTGTGGAATCGGTGGTGCCAGAGTTCCGACTTGTGTTTCATCTCCATTGCACTCAACGGAATTGGAAATGGATATAGTCGGAACGGAACTCTGGCTTCTACGTTACTGGCAAAATGCAGCAAAAGGCTTTGTTTAACCTAACCAAATGCAAATTTATACTTTTCTCTTATATGCAAAAAAGCCAAAGCACTTTTTTAAGTTATATCGAATGATAACTTATCTTTAAGTACTTTGACTTTTTATTTAGGCAAAATCAAACAGGGATAACTGATTGGTCTCCGGGAGGTCGCCCAGCAAACCCATATCTGCCATCAAGTCAACCAATGTCTTGCTGACTTTTGTTCTCTGACGGAAATCGTCTTTAGAGAGGTATGGTCCGTCTTTAGCGGCAATTTCCATAGCCTCGGCGGCTTTATCGCCCATGCCGTCAATGGTGTTGAACGGTGGAAGGAGCTTATCGCCGACGATCTGGAACTTGGATGCTTTGGATTTGTAGATATCGATCGGTAAAAAATCAAATCCTCTGGCATACATTTCCAGTACATTTTTCATATCTTTTAAGGTATCCTGATCTTTTTTACTGAGCTGATTGAGTTCTGCTCTTCTTTTATATTCTTTCATATGGTAGAGAAGTTTTTCTTTTCCCTGTCCCATCAGTTCGTAAGAGAATGCAGATGCACGTATTCCGAAGTATGCCGCATAATAGGCAAGCGGATAATTGATCTTGCAGTAGGCAATCCGGTATGCCATCATGACATAAGCTGCAGCATGGGCTTTCGGGAACATGTATTTGATCCGCTCACAGGACCAGATATACCATTCCGGCACATCATGCTCCAGCATATCTTTTTTAAACTGTGACCACTCTTTACATTTTCCTTTTGCAACGGTTCCTTTACGCACACGTTCCATGATTGTGAAGGATTCTTCACTTTCAACACCTTTGTTGATCAGATAAGTCATGATATCATCACGGGTACAGATTGCCGTAGAAATGGTTGCCTTTCCTTCTTCAATCAGGGTCTGCGCATTGTTCAGCCACACATCTGTTCCATGAGACAGACCTGAAATACGGATCAGGTCCGAAAGCGTCTTTGGCTTGGTATCAATTACCATCTGGATAACAAAATCTGTACCAAACTCCGGGACTCCCAGACAACCAAGCGGACATCCGTCAATGTCCTCCGGTGTGATACCAAGCACCTCTGTTCCTGCAAAAAGTCCCATTACACCTGGATCATCCAATGGAATATCAGTCGCTTTAAATACATTATTCACTCCATCGTATTTATTGTCCATCGCATCGGAATTGATCAGCTCTTCCAGCGTTTTGATCATGGTCGGATCATCGTGTCCGAGAATATCCAGTTTCAAAAGGTTGTGGTCGATGGAATGATAATCAAAATGAGTGGTGATAATATCGGTCGTCATATCATTTGCCGGATGCTGGATTGGAGTGAAAGAGTTAATGTCCTCTCCATGCGGAAGAACTACGATTCCCCCCGGATGCTGTCCGGTACTTCGGCGGATTCCGGTACAGCCAGCTACGATACGATCGATCTCGCAGTTTCGCTTACGGTCACCACGCTCCTCATAATAATTCTTCACATATCCATAAGCCGTCTTTTCTGCAAGTGCGGCAATGGTTCCGGCACGGAAGGTCTGACCTTTTCCGAAAATAACCTCCGTATACTTATGCGCTTTACTCTGGTAATCTCCGGAGAAGTTCAGGTCGATATCCGGCTCTTTGTTTCCCTTGAATCCAAGGAAAGTCTCAAATGGAATGTCAAATCCGTCTTTGACCAGCTTCTGTCCACAGACCGGACAGTTCTTATCCGGCATATCGTGTCCACAGCCACCCACATATTTTTTCACTTCTTCCGAATCAAAATCACTATAGTGACAATTGCTGCAATAGTAATGTGGAACCAGAGGATTGACCTCCGTAATTCCTGCCATAGTTGCAACGAATGAAGATCCTACCGAACCACGGGATCCTACCAGGTAACCATCCTCGTTGGATTTCCATACCAGCTTCTGCGCAATGATATACATAACCGCAAATCCATTGGAAATGATGGAATTCAGTTCTCTTTCCAGTCGTTCATGTACGATCTCCGGAAGGGGATCCCCGTACATAGAATGGGCTTTATTATAACAGATATCTCGCAGCATCTGGTCGGAATTCTCAATAACCGGAGGACACTTATCCGGGCGGACCGGAGAAATCTTCTCGATCATATCCGCGATCAGATTGGTGTTCCTGATCACAACTTCATACGCTTTTTCCGAACCAAGGTAGGCAAATTCATCCAGCATTTCCTCCGTTGTACGAAGGTATAGTGGTGCCTGCTTATCGGCATCTCCAAATCCTTTTCCTGCCATGATGATCCGGCGGTATACCTCATCTTCCGGATCCATGAAATGTACGTCACAGGTTCCCACGACCGGTTTGTGGAACTGCTCCCCAAGATGCACGATCTTCTGGTTCAGATCCATGATATCTTCCATAGAATTGACCGAAGTTACTTTGTCACTCTCTACCATAAATGCATTGTTTCCAAGCGGTTGGATTTCCAGATAGTCATAAAAATCCACGATCTTCGCGATCGTCTCATCCGGCTTTCCATCCAGAAGTGCACGGTAAAGCTCTCCGGCTTCGCAGGCACTTCCCACGATCAGACCTTCCCGGTGCTCATTTAGCACACTTTTCGGGATACGGGGTCTGCGATTATAGTAAACCAGATGGGATGCAGAAACAAGCTGATACAAATTCACACGACCAATGTCATTTCTTGCAAGAATAATGACATGATAAGTCGGAAGCTTTTTAATAGAATCCGGGTTCAGATCCCCAAATTCATTAACTTTTGCCAGCGTTGTCAGTTCCCGTTCTTTAAGCATCTGCACAAATTTCACAAAGATTTCTGCCGTGCAGCCTGCATCATCAACTGCGCGGTGATGATTCTCCAGGGAAATATTTAAAGCTTTTGCAACGGTATCCAGCTTGAAACGGTTCAGTGCCGGAAGAAGGACACGGGCAAGTGCAACGGTATCTACATAAGTAAAATCAGCCTCAATCTTCTGCCTTTTGCAGTTCTGCTCGATAAATCCCACATCAAAAGAAGCATTATGCGCCACCAGAACCGCATCGCCAATAAATTCTATAAACTGCGGCAAGATCGTCTCAATATCCGGCGAATCGATGACCATCTCATCGGTGATGCTGGTAAGTTCCGTGATACGGAACGGGATCGGACGTTTCGGATTGACAAAGGTACTGAACTTATCTGTGATCTTCCCGTCTTCCACTTTTACCGCGCCAATCTCGATGATCCGGTCAGTCACAGCGGAAAAACCGGTTGTCTCGATATCGAATACCACGTAAGTGCCTTCCAGGTCCTGTCCTTTTTCGTTCTCTGCGATCTTAGTCAGATCATCTACCAGATATCCTTCCACTCCATAAATAACTTTAAATGGATCATCCTTATCCAGATCCTCGATCACATGATTGGCATCGGTAAACCCCTGCACCACACCATGATCGGTGATCGCAATCGCCGGGTGCCCCCAGTCATGTGCTCGCTTTACCAGATCTTTTGCCTCGGAAACACCATCCATATCGCTCATCTTGGTATGGCAGTGAAGCTCCACGCGTTTTTCCGGATACTTGTCTTTTCTTGTTACACGGAAATCCGAAGTTTTGCGGATTCCGGTTACAGAACCAATGGTCAGCTCTCCATCAAATTTATCAATCGTCGTAACTCCTTTGATTTTCAGAAATACACCTTTTTTAATCTCCGCAAGCAGATCCGGGAGCTGGTCATTGCGGGTAAACATCTTGACCATGATCGTGTCGGTAAAGTCGGTCACGGCAAACATGACGATTGTCTTTTCGTTCCGGATCTCACGGGTATCAAAGCTGATCACCTGTCCCCGGAAAGTAATCTCACCCATCTCTCCGGTAACTGTCTTCAGCTCGATCGGCATATCGTCAAAGTCCCGTCCATAGATTACGTTCGGGTCATCAGAGCGCTTGAGCGGATAATCCCGACGCACAAAGCTTCCCTTGCCACTTTTGAACCCACTGGACTTTCCTGCAAATTCCTGCTTTTTCGGAGTCTCCGGTTTCTTCTGTTCCTGTTTATTCTGCGTACTTGATGCATCTGCTTCTTTAGCGGCATCTTCTGCTTTTTCCGCTTTCTTCTTTGATACGCCTTCCGTTTCTTTTGCTTTTACCGCCTCTTCCGTGGCATGCTGTGCCTGCAGCTTCTGATTCCTTTCCCTGATCGCATCTACTTCCTGCTGAAGCTGCATTTCATTGAATTTCTTGTATTTACTCTCTCCTACTTCTTCATAATCAATTTCTACATCCACCGGCACGTGGAAACGGTTCTCAAAGACATCCTTCAGATAGCTGGTGATCTCGCTGGTCTTTCCCTCTGCAACAATCGTGTCCGCCATAGTCAGACACATAGTACGCTCCCCTTCGAAGCGGCACTTTGCCTTCTGGAACATATTTTTCTCCAGCACACTTTTCTGCTCCAGCTCAAAAAGAATACTCTCCTTGTAGGCATGCATCAGGTTCTCCGGCGTATACTGCTCGGAAAGCCGGTATTCCTCGATGATCGTCACCGGAATATTTCCCTGCGAAAACAGCTGTTCCTCAATCTGGTTCTCCACATAACATACCGTTTTCTTCGGGATCAGATGGGTACTATAAATATAAACCTTGATATGATTTCTGGCTGAAGTGGAGGTGATTTTCGTCACCTCCACCTTTTCAAACAACATATGGCTGTCGTTATCGATATTCAATGTTGGAAACACATCAAAAAATAGCTTTGTCATCTTCTATTCGCCCCAATGTTCCAGTTCATTACGAAGTGCATCTAAAAGCTCATCCTCTTTTACCTTACGGATGATCTCTCCTTTTTTGATCAGAAGTCCTTCCCCAATTCCCCCTGCGATTCCAAGATCAGCCTCTCTTGCTTCTCCAGGACCATTTACCACGCATCCCATCACTGCAACCTTGATATCAAGTGGATATTCAGCAACCATCGTCTCTACTTTATTGGCAAGTCCGATCAGATCAATCTTGGTACGTCCACAGGTCGGGCAGGATACAACTTCAATTCCTCCTTTTCTAAGTCCCAGTGCTTTCAGGATCAGTTTTGCACTCTTGATCTCTTCTAATGGATCCCCTGTCAGCGATACACGAATCGTATCTCCGATTCCCTGATAAAGGATGATTCCAAGTCCTACAGAAGATTTGATGTTGCCTGAAAGAAGCGTCCCGGACTCGGTGATTCCTACATGCAACGGATACGGACATTCCTTTGCGATCAACTCATGTGCCTTCACACACATCATAACATCAGATGACTTGATGCTGACCACCAGATTGTCGTAACCCATGTTCTCGATCATGTGCACCTTGTCAAGCGCACTCTCTACGATTCCCTCTGCTGTCACGCCACCGTACTTTTCCAGAAGGTTCTTCTCCAGAGAACCACTGTTCACACCGACACGGATCGGGATACCATATTCTTTTGCTTTTTCAACAACCGCGCGGACTCTGTCCTCGCTTCCGATATTTCCCGGATTGATACGGATCTTATCTGCACCGTTTTCAATCGCTGCAATTGCAAGGCGATAATCAAAATGAATATCTGCCACCAGCGGGATATGAATCTGCTTTTTAATCTCTTTTAAAGCCTGTGCCGCTTCCATGGTCGGAACAGCGCAGCGGATGATCTCACAGCCTGCCTTTTCAAGCGCAAGAATCTGCGCAACCGTAGCTTCCACATCCTCTGTCTTTGTATTTGTCATGGACTGGATCGCTACCGGATTTCCTCCGCCGATCTTTCTTCCTCCGATATTTATTACTTTTGTATCCTTCCTTGTCATCAGCTTTTAACCTCCTGTTCTCACACAAAACCCTCTGTCTGCGGACTTTCGTGCCCACAGAGAGAGGGTTCTCTTTATTTGCCTGCTTTTTCAAAAATCATCTGGTCTCCATAATCCCACTCGGTAAGTGTAAGCTCGGTTCCGTCCACACTGTAATTGAATGTAGTAAGTACAGAATTGATCGCCTGCTCTACTTCCGATGCAGTTACATTATCACCAAGTTCTTTCGCCGTCTCATCCAGTTCTTCCTGCTTTACTGTAAATGTAATCTGCTTTGCCTTGATATCCAGTGTATATCCAAGCTCCACATCCACATCCTTACCATCGATCAGGTTCTTCCAGTCAAGCTCTGCTTCATTATGATCATCTACTTCCAGTATCATATCACTCTCATCATGCTTCCACTTTCCTTCCAGCGGATTTCCAAAAAATCCCTGGTAAATGAAATATCCAGCCACGATAATGATCAGAACGGTCGTAATTCCTGTCACATAGTTCCACACACGGCTTCTTTTATCTTCATCATTCTTTGCAATAATCATAGAATCAAGCCCTCCACATCATGTCAATCTTATAATTCATTATACGGGTTTTAACTTTCACTGTCAACGGGGACTGCAAAGAAGAAGATTCAATGTGACTGACGCCATAAAAATCTTATATTCAATTACTGAATATGCGGAAATACCGGTTTGAGTGCCGGATAAATCTGACGGAACTCCTGGTATCTCTTTTCGTATTTTTCAACCAGTTCTGCTTCCGGTTCTACGGTATCTACAATCTTAACCAGCTTGTCTGCTGCTGCTTCTACGCTTTCGTATTCGCCGCATCCGACTGCTGCAAGGATTGCACCTCCAAGTGCCGGTCCTTCTTCGCTCTCGATGATATCCACTTTCAGGTTCATGATATTGGCAATCATCTTTCTCCAAAGAGGACTCTTTGCTCCACCACCGCAGATCTTGGTACGTTCAATCTTGATTCCAAGGCTTTTTGCAACTTCAAGGGAATCACGGAGTGCAAATACAACTCCTTCCAGTACTGCCTGCATCATATCTGCTCTTGTGGTATCCATCGTCATACCGGTAAAGGTAGCTCTTGCATATGGATCATTGTGCGGTGAACGCTCTCCCATCAGATATGGAAGATAGAACACATGGTTCTCACCTAGCTTTGTAATATCCTTCTGCTCTGCTGCAAAATCATCCGTGTGAAGAATCTCTTCTGCCCACCATTTATTGCAGGATGCAGCACTTAGCATGCATCCCATCAAATGATAATGACCGTCTGCATGTGCAAAGGAATGCAGAGCATTGTTCTTATCTACGCCGAAGTTTGCACTGGAAATAAAGATGGTTCCGGATGTTCCAAGGGAAATATTACATCTTCCGTCTCCCACGGTTCCTGTTCCTACTGCAGCCGCTGCATTATCGCCTGCTCCTGCGATGATCTTTACATTTTCAGAAAGTCCGAGTTCTGCTGCCACTTCCGGCTTCAGACTTCCTACGACTTCGTAACTTTCATAAAGCTTCGGAAGCTGTTCTTCTGTCACACCGCAGATATCCATCATTTCTTTGGACCAGCATTTGTGTTCTACATCCATCAGAAGCATTCCGGATGCATCCGAATAATCGGAGCAGAAGCTTCCGGACAGGCAGTAAGCCAGATAATCCTTCGGAAGCATGATCTTTGTGATCTTTGCAAAATTCTCCGGCTCATTTTTCTTTACCCACAGGATCTTCGGTGCGGTAAATCCAGTAAATGCAATGTTTGCTGTGTATGCAGATAATTTATCTTTACCGATCTCATTGTTGAGATATTCTGTTTCTTTCTGGGAACGTCCATCATTCCAGAGGATCGCCGGGCGGATGACATTGTCATCTTTATCCAGTGTTACCAGTCCATGCATCTGTCCACCGAAGCCGATTCCGGCTACCTGAGAGCGGTCAATTCCTTCGGTCAATTCTTTCATTCCCTCAACACTCTGGGTAAACCAGTCTTCCGGATTCTGTTCTGACCAGCCCGGATGTGGGAAATATAATGGGTATTCTTTTGAAACAATTTTTTTGATGTCGCCTTTTTCATCCATTAACAGAAGTTTTACTGCGGATGTTCCAAGGTCTACGCCTATATAGAGCATGATGTTCCTCCTCGACTGTATTTCTGTGTTAAATGAACTCATTTTCAAGTATTGTGACCAGATTATGACAAATAAATATTGCATCTTCCAATCGGCAAACCATTCCGATGAGCCTCTTAGGGCGGAAATTGTGTCAGCAAAGGCTTCCACAATTTCTGAGTCTCATCTCCATTGCCTCAAATGGAATCTGCACTATTTATTTGTCATAATCTGTTCCTCAAGACTTTCGACTAGACCATTTAAGACAGAAATCTTACATATAATTTCAGGTTTCTTTGTACTATAAAGGGGCGGGTTTATGCATCCGCCCCTTATATGATTGTGTATAGTTTTAATTAACCCCAAGGATTTTCTGTTGGGTAACGTACACCTTTTGGCTGGTTGTAGCCGATTTCGTCTACTGGTACTCCGATGTATTTGAATACTTCGTAAAGTGCTTTTCCGTAATGTCCGAATGCTACGGCTCCGTGATGCGGGAAGTTCTTTTCGATCAGTACATGACGGTAGAATCTGCCCATTTCCGGAATTGCGAAGATTCCGATTGCTCCGAAGGAACGTGTTGCTACCGGAAGGACTTCACCGTGTGCAATGTAAGCTCTCAGTACATTGTCTGATGTGCTCTGCAGACGGAAGAATGTGATATCTCCAGGTTTGATATCTCCTTCAAGTGTTCCCTGTGTTACTTCGATCGGAAGAGATCTTGCCATGATCATCTGATATTTCATTTCGCAGAATGAAAGTTTGGATGATGCAGTATTTCCACAGTGGAATCCCATGAATGTATCTTTCAGTGTGTAATCGAATTTGCCCTTAATGTCTTCTTCATAAAGGTCGGCCGGTACAGAGTTGTTAATATCAAGGAGTGTTACAGTGTCTTCACTTACAACTGTTCCGATGAATTCGCTGAGTGCTCCATAGATATCTACTTCGCAGGATACCGGAATTCCCTGTGCTGTCAGACGGCTGTTGACATAGCATGGTACAAATCCGAACTGTGTCTGGAATGCAGGCCAGCATTTTCCGGCGATTGCAACATATTTGCGGTATCCTCTGTGTTCTTCTACCCAGTCTTTAAGTGTCAGTTCATACTGAGCAAGTTTTGAAAGGATTTCCGGTTTCTTGTTACCGGCTCCAAGTTCTTCTTCCATCTCTTTTACAATTGCCGGAATTCTTTCATCTCCGGCATGTTTGTTAAATGCTTCAAACAGGTCAAGTTCTGAGTTTTCTTCAATCTCTACGCCGATATTGTAAAGTTGTTTGATCGGTGCATTACATGCAAGGAAATTCAGCGGTCTTGGTCCAAAGCTGATAATCTTCAAATTGTTAAGTCCGATGACTGCTCTTGCGATCGGTTCAAATTCATGGATCATATCTGCGCATTCTTCTGCTGTTCCAACCGGATATTCCGGAATATATGCTTTAATATTACGAAGCTTTAAGTTGTAGCTTGCATTTAACATACCGCAATATGCATCTCCACGTCCCTGGATCAGGTTGTTGCCGCTTTCTTCTGCTGCTGCAACGAACATCTTTGGTCCATCAAAGTGTTTAGCAAGCAGAGTCTCTGAGATTTCCGGTCCGAAGTTTCCAAGATATACAACCAGTGCATTACATCCGGCTTTCTTGATATCTTCCAGAGCCTGTACCATATGGATCTCACTTTCTACGATACAGATCGGACATTCGTAAATATGTTCTTCTCCGTATTTTTCTTTGTAAGCTTTCATAAGTGCTTCTCTTCTTGATACAGAAAGACTTTCCGGGAAGCAGTCACGGCTTACTGCAACAACTCCGATTTTCAGTTCTGGCATGTTATTCATTGTTTTTTTCCTCCTAAAATATGAATCTGTCTGTTCTATTTTGCAATGTCGATATTCTCACCTTTAAGTCCGCACACAGCGCCTTCGATTCCTGCTTCTTCATGTGCGATCAGCCATTTGTTCTTTGCGGTAAGAAGCTTGTCATCAAATGACTTGGTATGGCAGGTCATCAGATCTGTATTCGTTCCCTTTGGAAGAACTACTACTGCCTTAAATCCATTTCCATCTACTCCGCAAGGTGCATAGTGAAGGGTTGTTCCGTACACTTCGATTCCAGTTCCTGCCGGAACAAGGAATGCCTCTACTTTTGATGTGTCGTATGTAAAATCCGGTTCGATATCCTGCTCTGCCCCCAGAAGCAGAATGATATCTGTAACTGCGACATTCACTTCTGAACTTCTGTGATATTCCAGTGCATTCAGTTTACTGTTATGTCCGTTGCAGTATCCGATCTGGATCGGAAGTTCTCCGTAAATTCTCATCTTCAGATCGATTGCCACATCGGTTGCTTCCAGTTCTTCAATAGATGGTTCATAGATAACATCCTCCGGAAGAGGGGTGTGTTCCATTGCTTTGATCAGCTTTGAAAAATCATAGCCGTCGATCACGCGTCCATACTTTCTGAATTCTGGATCTGTTACTTTATTGATTTTCATTTCTTCCACCTTCTTTCTGTCTTATATTCTAACAGGCCAAGCCGGTATCTGCTACCGAAAACTTAGCCTGTTAACTGCACTTTCTTATCCTTACGTTATTTTTTTATTATTTAGAGCGTTTTTTAGATTCTACGTCGAAGATAACGGCTGCAAGAAGAACAATACCTTTTACAACTTTCTGCCAGTTGGCATCTACACCCATGATAGACATACCGAGGTTGATAACACCCATCAGAGTTGCACCTATGATAACGCCAGGGATTGTACCACTTCCACCGTAAGCGGAAGCACCACCGATGAAGCAGGATCCAATAGCATCCATTTCATATCCGTCACCAGCTGTCGGGTTTGCTGAGTTCAGACGGGCAATAACTGCCATTGCTGCAACTGCTGCAAGAAGTCCCATGTTTGCATAAGCGATAAAGTACACTTTATTAGTATTGATACCAGAAAGCTGTGCTGCTTTCTCATTTCCACCGATTGCGTATAAATGACGTCCTACGGTTGTCTTTGATGTCAGATATCCGTAGATCAGAACGATCACTGCTACCCAGATTAAGATCATCGGAATACCTTTGTACTGTGCCAGTCTCCACATAAATGCGATGATTACAATACTGATCACTGCGCATTTAACAATATCATTAACCGCTGGTCCGACTTTATATCCTTTTTTGATCTTTGACATTCTTCCTTTGAAAGTCATAAGTACAAAAACTGCTGCAATGATGATTCCTGCAAGGATACAGGTAATATTGATTCCGTTTCCGTGGAACACATCTACAATGTAATTGTTAAACAGTGCCAGGTATGCATCCGGCATTGGAGCAATCGTAAAACCGTTCAGAATGATATTAGAAAGACCACGGAAGATCAGCATACCAGCCAGTGTTACGATAAATGGTGGGATACGTCTGTAAGCGATCCAGAATCCCTGCCATGCACCGATTGCAAGACCGGCAACAAGCATGATAAGAATAGATATCCCAACACTCATGCCTTTATTAACCATAAATGTTGCACCTACAGCACCGGCGAAACATACAACAGAACCAACACTCAGGTCGATATTACCACCGGTTAAGATACACAGTAACATACCTGTTGCCAGGATAAATACGTAAGAGTTCTGTGAAATCAGGTTATTTACATTCTGTGGGAGAAGCATTCTTCCACCTGTTTTCCATGTGAAAAACAGTGTTACAACGACCAGTACAATGACCATTGTATATTTCTTTAAAAAAGCAGATACATTTTCTTTACTCATAACTATTCTCCTTTGCTTGAACTCAAAATTCGTCCCATGATGACTTCCTGCGATGCCTCTGCTGCATCCAGTTCTCCGACGATACGTCCCTCATTCATAACGTAAATCCTGTCAGACATTCCAAGTACCTCAGGTAACTCGGAAGAAATCATGATAACCGATTTTCCTGCTGCCACCAGATCATTGATAATACAGTAAATTTCATATTTTGCACCAACATCGATACCTCTGGTTGGCTCATCCAGAATCAGGACATCCGGTCCGGCGAACATCCATTTTGCAAGGAGAACCTTCTGCTGGTTACCACCACTTAAGTTTCCTACATTCTGTTCTACAGACGGACACTTTGTACGCATCTTCTGTCTATATTCCTCTGCAACCGCAATCTCTTTGTCACGGTCAATCACACCATGGGAACTGACTCCGTCAAGGTTTGCCAGAGTTGTATTTACACGGATTGGATTGCTCAGTATTAATCCGTTTCCTTTTCTGTCTTCTGTCACATATGCAATTTTGTGTTCAATTGCTTCTTTAACGGTATGAAGTTTCACCTCTTTACCATTAATATATAATTCACCGGAAATATTTTTTCCATAGCTGCGTCCGAAAATACTCATTGCAAGCTCTGTACGTCCGGCTCCCATAAGTCCTGAAATACCAAGTACTTCTCCTTTGCGGACATACATGGACACGTTATCTACCACTTTGCGGTCAGAATATACCTGATGATGAACGGTCCAGTTCTTAACTTCCAGTGCTTTATCGCCAATTTTTACATTTTTCCTCTTCGGGAAACGGTCCGTAAGTTCACGACCAACCATTCCTTTGATAATTCTGTCTTCCGTAATTTCATCTGTTCTCTTATCCATCGTCTCGATGGTACTTCCATCACGGATAACTGTGATCTTGTCGGCTACATAAGCAACCTCATTCAGTTTATGTGTGATGATGATCATCGTCATTCCCTGTTTTTTGAACTCAAGCATCAGATCCAACAGGGCCTTTGAATCCGATTCATTCAGTGATGAGGTCGGCTCATCAAGAATCAGTAATTTTGCATGTTTTGCAAGTGCTTTTGCAATTTCAACAAGCTGCTGCTTGCCGACACCGATATCTTTGATCAGTGTACGTGATGACTCATGAAGTCCTACTTTTGCAAGATATTCATCTGCTTCTCCATAAGTTTTACTCCAGTCAATTGAGAATTTCTTTCCCTGTTCATTACCGAGATACATATTCTCGCCAATCGTCATTTCCGGAACCAGTGCCAGTTCCTGGTGAATAATTACGATACCTTTTTCTTCACTGTCTTTAATTTTATTAAATTTACAGACCTCGCCATCGTAAATAATATCTCCCTCATAAGTACCATATGTATATACACCACTGAGTACATTCATAAGTGTTGACTTTCCCGCTCCGTTTTCACCTACAAGGGCGTGAATCTCACCTTCTTCAACTTTAAGGTTTACATTGTCCAGCGCTTTAACGCCCGGGAAAGTTTTGGTAATATTTTTCATTTCCAATAAAACCTTACCCAACCTGAATCCCTCCTTCTCTTTTAGCGGCACAAGCGGGATTAAAATCCCGCCTGTACTCATTTAAATATGTATCGTATTACTTAATATCTGCTTCTGTATAATATCCAGAATCAAGAAGCATCTCTTCGTAGTTGTCAATTGTAACAACTGTTGGTTCGCAAAGGTAAGAAGGAATGATGCCTGTTCCATTATCATATGACTCATTATCATTTGTCTCAGCTTCTTTGCCATCCATGATAGCATCTACCATTTTAACTGTCTGTTCAGCAAGTTTACGTGTATCTTTGAATACTGACATAGACTGTTTTCCATTTACGATGTTCTTAACGTTTGGTTTATCACAATCCTGACCTGTGATGACCGGCCATTTTCCTGTATAGTTTGCTTCCAGAGCATTTTCAACACCAAGTGCTGTAGAGTCATTTGAGCAAAGAACTACGTCAAGGTCTTTTCCGTTGTAGTTGGATGCAAGAATTGCTTCCATTCTTGACTGAGCTTTTTCTGTAGACCAGTCTGCTGTGGCAACTTCTTCTTTCTTAACCTGTCCTGACTGGACAACCAGCTTTCCTGCATCGATGTACGGCTGAAGAACATCCATTGCTCCACCGTAGAAGAAGTTTACATTGTTGTCTCCCGGGTCACCTGTGAAGATTTCCATATTGTAAGGTCCGTCTGTGTTGTCAAGGTCTAATGCATCTACAATGTATTCGCCCTGTTTCTGTCCTACCAGGTAGTTATCGAATGTTGCGTAATATGTAACTGCAGATGAGTTCATGATCAGACGGTCATAAGATACAACCGGGATTCCCTGCTCTTCTGCCTGTTTTAATGGAGTTCCAAGAGATTCACCATCGATTGAACCGATAACAAGCACATCGCATCCGCCTGAGATCATATTTTCAACCTGTGAAACCTGTGTTGCTACATCATTGCTTGCGAACTGAAGGTCTACTTCGTATCCGGCATCTTCCAGCTGTTTTTTCATGTTCTCGCCGTCCTGATTCCATCTCTGCAGGTCTTTTGTCGGCATTGCAACACCGATCTTACCTGTTCCGGCTTTTGTCTCTTTCTTATCTGTTGAGCCTGATGAAGACGATGTGTCGTTACCACTTGTACATGCTGCCATAGATAATGTCATGGCTGCAATGACGCCCACTGTAAGAAGCTTTCTTGTTCTGTTTCCCATAATTCGTTTCCTCCTTTAAGAAAATTTGTTTTTCTTGATGATTACACTATAGCATTTCACAGACTGGACAAGATTGCAAAGAGCCGCACATATTTATGATATTTTTGTGCAAAAAAAGAAAGGTAGCACAAATTTGTACTGCCTTTCTGTTAAAAATGTCCTAGTCCTGGTTGTTCTCTTCTGGAACATTCAGATATACTTCATCATGTAAATGAAATCCAAGATCAATGATCACTGAATCCATATTTTCTTTTGTCACTGCAATCGGCGGAAGTCCCCAATAAGGAACCTCTTTCCCGTCATCCGTTGTTTTTACACTGTTCTCTCCAATATCTTTTCCGACAATCTGCTCTCCTTTTGCCAGTTTTACCGCACACTTTGCCGCCACCTTCGCAAGCCGTTCTATCGGTTTATACACAGTCATTGCCTGTGTACCTTCCACGATTCTCTGACAGGCTTCCAGATCGGCATCCTGCCCGGTCACAACCACTTTCCCGGCCATCTGCTTTTCACTGAGTGCTTTGATCGCATACCCGGCGATCGCATCATTGCCGCACATAACACCATCTACTTCCTCCAGCTCAGCCAGTGCCTCATTGACTGCCTGAAAACCGGTCTCCGGTTTCCACGAACTGACGCTTGTCTTCTTCACAACATTCAGATTACTGTCCTTGATCATCTTTTCAAATCCTTTTGCCACATCCTGTGAATTGGCATCCGATTCTGGTCCGCAGATCATAACAATATTGCCTCCATCCGGGAGTTTCTCCAGCATGGTCTTTCCCATCTCTTTCCCAACACTCTCATTATCAACTGTGATATAGAGATCTGTTGTTGTTCCCTGGATCAGACGGTCATAGGAAATTACCCGGATTCCCTCTGATTTTGCTTTATCCACCTCTTCCGTCAGTCCATAAGAATCCACTGCAACGATCACGATTACGTCCATCTTCTGTGCAATAAAATCCTCAATCTGCTTTTTTTGCTTTTCCAGATTATTATTCGCATTCTGCACATCTACCTGCGCTCCCAGTTCCTGTGCTACTGCGGTAAATACATCCCGGTCTCTGGTCCACCTTTCCAGAACCAGAGTATCGATCGCAAATCCAATCTTCAGTGGCTTTTTATCACTTCTATCGGTCTTTACGCCCTGCGATTTTGCTGAACATCCCACAAGTAGCTGTCCTGCAAAAGCAATACACACCAGAAATACCATCCATCGTCTTATAGGTTTATTCATATCGTCCCTCCTCACGGTATTCCGTCGGTGTCACACCTGTCCATTTTTTAAAAATACGACTGAAATAATTGGGATCTCCGTACCCGGATTCCATACAGATCTCTTTGATACTCTTCTCCGTTTCCATAAGCTGCTTTTTCGCATATTCGATCCGCAGATTGTTCACATAATCTATGTAATTGACATTCTCTGATTCTTTAAACAGCTTACTTAAATAGTAGGAACTGATTCCAAGTTCTTTTGCCGTCTCTTCCAGAGAAATTTCCCCTGAAAAATGCTCTGCTATATAAACTTTTGCTTTTTCTACTACATTAACCGTCTTCTCCTGTTGTTTCATTGAGATGTGTCCTGCTGCTTCTGTCATTTTATGCACAAACCATCGTTCCAGCTCTTCATATGTCTGAAAGCTCATCAGCTGATCCAGATAATTTGCCCTTACATCAAAATGATAAGTCATTGCCCCCTGCTCGTAGACAGATTTTTCAGCAAGCAGGACAAATTCCATTGCTTTCAGGCGTACATTATTCGTAACCTCCGGAAACTGCTTCTCCATCCACATCACAAACTCTGTACTTCTTTTTTCTGTCAGTTCTGCATCCCCTGCGTGAACTGCATCAAAAAGACTGGATTCCATATCATACGGATATCCCTCTTCATATACACAGCTGACCGGAAGATCCTTTGCATGGTTCACCTTTCCTACTCCCTGCCTTGCCGTATCGAGTGCTTCTCTGTAGGACTTGGAAACTTCCTCCCAGGATACGACAGATCCGATGCCTGCTTTGAATTTCATTTCCATCTGCTGCTCCATTTTACGAAGCATACTGCGGATATTTTCAATCTTTACTTCCCGCTCATTATAAGATTCTTCCTTTTCCCTGCACGGGACAAGGACGATCACTTTGTTTCCCATCAGAGATCCTACAATTCCATTCATCGTCTCCTTAAGCATTTCTCGAAAAATCATGCTGTGCTTTTGCAGCCGGATTCCTGCACCTACTGTGTTGGTCAGTTCTCCTTTTCGCAATTCTTCTCCGCATTCGATCACTATTGCATAGACATACTCCGTATTGATTCCAAGAAGCTCACGGTATGAAAGATTGGAGGCATCATTGCTCTCCCCAAGAAGAACACTGTACACAAAACCACTTTCGATCATCGGAACCACAACCTCAAGTTTTTCTTTCACCTTCAGATCCTTACTTACTTTTTCCCTTCTGTCATTTACAAGCTTCATCGCCTTTCGCAGGGTATCCGTCAGCACGTCCTTATTGATCGGTTTTGTCAGATAAGCCATTACTCCGATATCTATGGACTTCTGTGAATATTCAAACTTATCATACGCAGTAAGAACAATAAAAAGGATATTTTTATGTTCTCTCTTAATCTCTTCCATTGCTTCGATTCCGTTGATCCCCGGCATCTGAATATCCATCAGGATAATATCCGGACGAAATGATTCTGCAAGTTCGATCGCCATGCGCCCATTTTTTGCAGATTCAATTTCAAATTCATCTCCAAAACTTTTCTGGATTATAAATCTAATTGCCTGCTGTACAATTCCTTCATCATCACAGATCAGTATCCTCATCTTACGTCCTCCCCTTTCAAATAGATCACCACTTCTGTTCCTCTCTCTTCCCGCCGGCGTATCTCAATCACATGCTCCATATTATAATACCGTTTCAGACGGTTGATCACATTATCCATACCGATTCCGGCGGAATCTCTCTGACTGTGACTGTGTGCACTCTCCCCGCGCATGATCTTTTCAATCACTTCCTGTTCGATTCCGACACCATTATCTTCTACTTTCACACATACCATGCCTCCATCACTGTAAACAGACAGATGGATCTTTCCTTCTCCCTGCAGTTCCCGTATTCCATGGTTGACTGCATTCTCGATCAGTGGCTGAAGGATCATACTCGGCATCATCGTGCCGGTCACACGCTCATCAATCTGCTTTGTATAATGGATCTCTCCTGCAAATCGTACATTCAAAATGTAAATATAACTGTCAACCAATTCCAGTTCTTCCTTAAGCGTGGTATCTTTTTCCATCTTCCTTACATTATAGCGGAAGAAATCTGCCATGTTCTGTACAAACAGACAGGTATTTTCTGCACCCTCCATCATGGCAAGCTGTGCTGCTGCATTCAGACTGTTAAACAGAAAATGCGGGTTGATCTGCGCCTGCAGATATTTAAGCTGTGCTTCCTTAAGGTCATTTTTCATACTCAGTTCATTCTCGATCAGCCTGCTTTCCCGCTCATAGTTCTCTTTTGTCTGCCTGATATAATCACGGATACTGTTCATCATTTTGTTGCAGGCTTTCGCCACCGTACTGATCTCATCTCCGGTATCAATGATCGGAAAATCTACCTCCAGTCCACCTTTGGCGATCGTATTTGCCGCCTCCACAAGTTTGATAAGCGGTCTTGTAATCGTTCTGGTCATCATAACGATCCATACAAGTGCTACAAGCATGGATACGGTCAGAAGAAACATACTGAATCCGACAACGTAATTCAGTGTGGATCTCAAAACCGAATAATTCTGCGAGTTTTCAAGAAACACCGATGTATTCAGGCTTCGGACACAGGACTGCAGATAATCATAAAGCTTCTTCGCCTTACTGTATTCTTCGTTATAACGGCTTACATTTCTTCCCCGCTTTGCCTCGATCGCACTGGCTGTCTTTTCCAGATATGTATCCGACATATTGCGGATATTTTTTTCCATCAGAAGATTCTGGTCGTTTACCGTCTTTTCATTCAGTTCACTGATCCGATTTCTGTAATCCTGCTCATATAAATAATAATTTTCCAGTTCATCCGAACTTTTTGTGTTCAGATACTGATAAAGCGATGTCTGCATTTTCTCCAGCGTTGTCGAGATATCATTTAACTGAATATTCGAATTATATACCCCGTCAATCTGCCGGATCGCCTGGCTCTGACTATGCACTATATAAATATTGATCGCAAATACCAATAACATGATCACTACATAGACTTCCAACAGCCGGATCCGGATTGATTTTCTTTTTTCCATGTCTTTTTACTACTTTCTATTCTGTATACTTTTTAATATTATCAGCAGTGATAAGCTCCGGGGATACTGTCAGGTATTCGCTGATATGCCGTTTCTTTAAATACTCATTCATTCCCTGTTCTGCAGTTTTTCCCCACTCGGTCGGATTGATCAGGACACTGGATTCGACGATTCCTTTCTGGATTCCCCCCAGTGTATCCTTCTGCGCATAATATCCGATAATCGATGTCTGTCCGACCTTATTGTAATCAACCACACACTGGATCGCACTGCTGGTATCCACCGCACTCATACATACGATAATATCCGGATAAGAAGCATCCAGGATCAGGTCGCGGACATTCTCTTCCGATTCAAACATCCCTGTATTATCGATCACCTTACTGGTCAGCTCGATCTTGGATGCAATAGAAGCTGTCGTCTCTGATATTGCCGTAAAAATAACATTCGGTGCTGCATTTTTTTCTTCTGAATTCAAAAGTACGGTGACCCGGATCTTCCGATCCTCCTCTTCTGCTTTCTTCTGTGCAATATTATTGATCTGATTTCCATACATCTCGCCAATTGCGTAATCATTACCACTTACAAACGATACCCTTTTACTGCCCGGCGCATCACTCCGGATTGTGATCACCGGAATATCCTGTCCTTCTGCCTTGTCAATCTGTGCGGAAACTGCCTCTTCACCACTCACCTGGACAATGATCCCATCTACCCTGGCCGCAATTGCCATTTCCATCAATTCTTCTGTCGAATATTCACCCGACAGTGTCTCACCAAAATTCTCGATCAGGATCTGGTCTCCTTTCCCGGCATCTTTGGCTCCCTGGTATATCTTCTTCCAGAAGCTGTCTGTGGGATTTTCACTGATAATCGCAACATGATATTGATAATCCGTCCGGTCTTTTTTTTCCACTCCGGCATCTTTTTTTACTTTTTCATGATATACCATCCCAATGCCGATCAGGACCATAAGTGCGGCAAGAGCCACAACTCCTATCCCTATCAGTTTCTTCCAGTTTTCTTTATAACTTTTCATCTTCCGATTCCTGCTTTCTCATTTTACGGAAATCACTTGGTCTTACTCCGTATTTTTTCCGGAATGCTTTGGCAAATGCTCTTCCGTCCGCAAATCCACTATGTTCTGCAATTTCCTCAACCATCGTATCACTGCTTATCAGTTCCCGGTAGGCATATTCCAGACGGATTCCCTGAATATATTCTTTATAGTTGATTTCTGCATATTTGCGAAACATCCGTGACAGATAGGTCGGCGAATACCCGAATATCTGTGCCAGCCCTTCCAGCGAAAGATCTTTCTGATAATTATCCTTGATATAATTCGTGATCGTAGAAAGTCGGTTCCTGTTCTTGTGATCCCGCACGATCTCCGCACTGACATCAACCTTCCTGTATTTTGTCACCATCAGATAGACCAGCATATAAAAATAACTCTGTACCTTTAATTCATACCCTGTTTTCTTCTTTTGATACGTCACATACATCTTTTCAACCAGTTCAACCAGTTGTTCATCCTGTCCGCGTTCGCTGTGGGTAAAACAGATAAACTGCTCATCCGTATAATACCGTTCAAATGTCTGAAGCGGCATCTGAAGTACAATGGTCTTATTCGGAAGTGACGCCGAAATCGAATGCAGTTCATTGGAATTAACGATCACAAAGGTTTTCTTATCCAGATGGATGTCTTCTTCATTGATATAAAAATCCAGCTTTCCTTCCAGTACAACAAACATCTCGATCGACCGGTGCCAGTGCTTTTCCCTGACATAATTTCCGTCTTTTCCTTCAAATAAAAACATCCGGAATGGCAGATCTTCATTCGGCAGAACCAGTTCATGTGAAAATTCCATCTAATTCATCCCCTTCTCTGTACATTCTCTGAGCAGTTTCATAGCATCCTCATACTTTTCAGCAGATACACCTGCACAGGTGAGTAACATCCTGTTCTTCTCCACTTCAAGAAATGTCATTCCTTTCTTTTTTGCTTTTTCTGCAATCTTTTCTGCAGCGCAGTCCTCCGCAAAGGTCAACTGTACCATAAATCCTGCAGCACCAACCTGTACATCCACATTTTTTCCTAAAATCTTTTTTGCACTGTCCGCAAGCTTTTCTGCCTTTGCCAGATGGATCTTCCTGGATTTACGGACCTGACTCGCCAGATGTCCGTCACGGATAAACTGTGTCAGTGCGATCTGCTCGGCCTTGGATGCAGTCTGATTGTAATTATTTTTTCTTTTTTCGTAAGTTTCCATCAGTTCCGGCGGCAGTATCATATAACTGATCCTGATAGACGGAAGCAGCATTTTGGAAAATGTTCCCAGATAAATGACATTCCTTCCTCCCGAAAGTCCCTGCAGGGACGGAACCGGTTTCTGAAAATATTTGAACTCACTGTTATAGTCATCTTCAATGATTAGAAAATGCTCTTCCTCGGCGCGTCCGACCAGTTCCAGTCTTTCCTGGATCGGCATCACCCCACCAAATCTTGTCATCTGTGATGGTGACACGTAATACATTCCAATCTCTTCTTCCGCACTTCCTGCAATCCGGTAGTTATGATCTTCAAAAACCGTCATTCCCTGTACAAACTCACTGTCCCTGAAAAATACGGTTCTCTTTTTATGATTCAGTGGGCACAGAATATGCAGAAGACTCTGTATACCGGCACCGATCACGATCTGATCCGGGCTGCAGATCACACTTCTGGTCTTTTGAATATATTCAGACAGTACTTCCCTGAATTCCTGTTCCCCCTGCGGTTCTCCATAAGAAAGCAGTCTCTCATCCTGACGCATTGCGCTCTTCATATATCTCCGCCATAATTCAAACCGGAAACTCTCTTTATCTACATTTGATGTTGCAAAATCATAGACAACCGGATTCTCCTGCTTTCTTACATGCCGGCTTGCAATCTTTCTGCCCTCTTCCTGCTTCTCGGCAATATCCGTCACATAATATCCACTCTGCGGTCTGGACACAATATAACCTTCTGCTGCCAGAAGCATATACGCATTCTCCATCGTCGTCCGACTCATCTGCAACTCGCTTGCACCTTTACGGATCGATGGAAGCTTTGTCTCTGACTTCATCTGCCCTGATAGAATCAGATTCCTGTAATAATGATACACTCTCAAATACCGGCAGTGTTCCTCATTCTGTAATTCCACTCTCATAACTGACCTCTAAAAAATATTTCTTTTTGTATATTTTACAAATGACACTTTTATTTTATTCTATATAAAACACATAAGAAATGCAAGAATTTTTCACTTTGTATTTCGGAAAGGATACTTCAATGATAAAACGAGTCGCTGTTATCAATGATCTGTCCGGTCTTGGTAAATGCTCTCTGACAGCTGCGATCCCGGTTCTTTCCGTCATGGGTGTACAGGCCTGTCCTCTGCCAACGGCAGTTTTAACCAATCAGACCGGCTACGACAGCTATTACTGTACGGACTTTACCGACAAGATCGATCATTACACAGAAGAATGGCAAAAACGTGGTCTTACCCTGGATGCGATCAGTACCGGATATCTCGGCAGCGCAGATCAGGCGGAAAAAATCCTGAATTTCTGTGAGAAGTTCAGAACCCCTTCCACCCTGCTCTTTGTCGATCCGGTCATGGGAGATTCCGGTGTCAAATATGACATTTTCACCCCCAGACTCCAACAGCAGATGCAGAAGCTTGTATCCCATGCCGATGTAATCACGCCAAATCTTACCGAGCTGTGTCTTTTAACACACTCTGATTTTGCAGAGCTTACCAAGTATAAGGACGAACCGGATTATCTGGACCGGATTGCCCGGATTGCCGCTCCTTTGAAAGAAACGCAGATCCAGACGATCATCGTCACCGGTATTCTTTATCAGGCTCCTTCTGATGATACCGTAAAATATTACAATCTGGTTCTCGAGAACGACCAGATAAGCGTCATTTCCTCTGGAATTCACGGAGGAAGCTATTCTGGCACCGGTGACCTGCTCTCCGCTGTCGTATGTGCCTCGATGGTACAGGGAAAAAGTGCAGCTGCAGGCGTGGAAAAAGCATGCCGGTTTATCGAAAGATCTCTGATCGACACCGTTGCCGACCAGATTCCGCGCAATGATGGAATCAATTTTGAATCCCATCTTTCCATGCTGCTTGACTGACATTTACAAAATAAATAAAACCCAGGGAGGTAACTATCATGTCATCTACAACCATTAACAATCCAGAACCATCTGCAAATGCACTTTCTCATCAGAAAGTCTCCAGACTGACTTCAACAGCTCTTTTTGCAGCACTGATCTGTGTGACAACTGCTTATATTTTCCATATTCCATTTGGTGCAAATGGCGGATATGTACACATCGGAGATTCTCTGATCTATCTTGCCGCTGCATTCCTCCCAACGCCATATGCCATGTTTGCCGGCGCAATCGGTGGTGCCATGGCAGATATCCTGACTGCCCCGGTATATGCACCTGCAACCTTCATCATCAAGATGCTGATCTCCCTTCCGATCACCTGTAAAAAGGACAAGATCGTGAATGTACACAACTGTGTCGGCGTTATTGTTGCCGCTGTAATTTCCTTTATTGGATATTATATCACAGATGTGATCCTGTTCGGAACCTGGGGTGCACTGATTCCTTCGATTGTAGGAACCCTTGCCCAGTCAGGCGGAAGTGCTGTGATCTTTATCATTCTTGGTTCCACTCTTGACAAAGCCGGTTTCAAGAGTACAATGAAAAACAAATTTGGAATTTAGCCAAATATTTAATTATACGCAAATGACAGGTGGTTCTTGAATATCCGCCTGACTTTCAAAGAGGAGATTTTATTATAATGTCAGATATTATTTACACATTTAAAAACAATGCATATTTTAACATCACCAACCGCTGCACTTGCAAATGTATTTTCTGCATCCGTAACGAGCATGAAGCCATCGGAGAGGCAACAGAACTTTGGCACGACCACAATCCTTCTTTCGAAGAGATCAAAGCAGCTATTGATGCTTTTGATTTTACAAATTATCCGGAAGCCGTCTTCTGCGGCTACGGAGAACCGACCTGTGCCTACGATAATCTGATTGCTGCTGCGAAATACATGAAAGAAAAACATCCGGAAGTTCTGCTTCGCGTCAATACCAACGGACTTGGCGAACTCTTCAATAAAAAGCCGATCGCAGAAGAAATGGCAAAATATATCGATGCCGTATCGATCAGCCTGAATGCGCCAACGGCAGAGCGTTACCAGGAAGTTACACAGCCTTGTTTTGAAAATGCGTTCCCAGATATGCTTGCTTTCGCTGAAAAATCCAAAAAGTTATTCTCTTCTGTCCAGTTCAGTGTGGTCAGCATCATTTCACAGGAAGAAATCGATGCGTCCCAGAAACTCGCAGACGAGATGGGGATTCCGTTGAAAGTTCGAATTTATTCGTAAGTTCATTCTCTTTTCTACTATAATTAACAAAGGGACGGCTGCCATACTTTGCGCTGTGCTGGCAGAAGGACCAAAAGAAACCGGACTAATTCCATTATGCAAACCATTCCGATGAGCCTCTTAAGGCGAAAATCGTGTTCAGCAAAGGCTTCCACGATTTTTGAGTCTCATCTCCATTGCATAATAAGTGAATTAATCCGGTTTCTTTTGGTCCTTCTGCCCTTCTAGTGTATTCCCGTCAGCCTGATTTTTGAATGCTTGTAGCAAAGCGAATGAACAGAAACTTATTCATTCCGGTTGTTATTCTCCCTTTCAACTCTGGTTCGATGTTTAACGAAAATAATACATGTTTTCCAATAAATGCCCGATAGTCAAATGTTTTCAATTAAACAACAGACTCCTCATCCCTTCTCAAAGTTTTCTCCTGCTTCGTTCTGAATTGCTGTTATCTTACCAATATCACCACATTTTATTCGATAAAGTTCAAAGAGCGCCAGCCACAAAAGGAATCGTTCGGATTCTATTTTGCGCTATGGAGATGAGACTCAGGAAGCATGGAAGCCTTTGCTGAACATGCTTCCCGTCCTAAGAGGCTCATCGGAATGGTTAGCGCAACTTGAATCCGAACGATTCCTTTTGTGGCTGGTGCTCACTCAACCTCTATCATTCGCCAAACAAAAATGACCATATGCTCTCACATACAGCCATTCTATATTTCCACAAGGAAAACTTTCACAATTCCTATCCAAAGATTCCTCCGATCACAACGTAAGACAGGATATACATGATCACCGATGCCATGCATACGCCGACTACGATTGCCCCGAAAGCTTTTTTCCAGTCGATTCCAAGGAGGGATGCGACAAGAGCTCCGGTCCAGGCTCCGGTTCCCGGAAGCGGGATTCCTACGAAGAGTACCAACCCCCAGAATTCATATCTGCTGATCCGATCACTTTTGCTCATCGCTTTTTTCTCCAACTTTTCTACAAGCGGACGGAAAAGGCGCGTCTTGCGCAGCCATGCGAAAATCGGACGGATCAGAAGCAGGATGAATGGGATTGGGATCAGGTTACCCACCAGACAGATCGGGATTGCACGCCAGGTCGGGATATTTAAAAACGCCGGACCTGCCGCAAGGATTCCTCCCCTGAGCTCCAGGATCGGAATCATTGAAATAATAAAGATAATCAGTTCTTTGGCAGCCTTGCCGCCCAGATGGGTTACAAACCACTGTACTAAAGTTTCAGTCATACAAATCTCCTATTTTTTACTTATTAAATCGGTGTTCGACGTGTCAATAAGCATAAATTGATTATTTGTGCAAGCACAAACGCAATTTATGCTTTTAACACTTACATCATATATTCACGGAGGAAAGCAAAGAGTGCTTCCATCTCTTCTCTCGTACCGATCGTCACGCGCAGATATTGCTCAATCCGCTCGCTTCCCCAGAAACGCACATAGATTCCTTTTGCTTTCATTGCTTCAAAGAGTTCTTTTGCATCGTATTCCGGATGTGATACAAAGATGAAGTTTGCGCTTGGTTTTGGGAATACAAAGCCGAGCTTTTTGAATTCTTCTTCTGCCCAGTCTCTTGTCTCCACAATTTTACGTGTTGTCTCAGCAAAATATTCTTTATCTTTTACCGCTTCTGCTCCGTATACCAGAGAAGTTTTGTTCATAGTATAAGAATTGAACGAATATTTTGCATCGTTTAAATACTTGATCACGAGCGGACTTGCGATTGCATATCCAATACGCATTCCAGCCATTGATCTTGCCTTTGAAAATGTCTGCGTAATGATCAGGTTGTCATATTTGTCCAGAAGCGAAAGTGCTGACTCTCCTGCGAAATCAATATATGCCTCATCCACAATCACAATAACATCCTGGTTGTGTCTGATGATATCTTCCACAAATTCCAGATCTTCATAGATGGATGTCGGTGCATTTGGATTCGGGAAGATCACACCACCATTTTCCGGATAATAATCTTCTTTTATGATATGGAAGTTTTCATCTACCTTCTTGCATTCGTATGGAATTCGGTAAAGATCCGCCCATACTTTGTAGAAGGAGTATGTAATATCCGGAAAGAAAACCGGTTTTTCCGAATTAAAGAAGGTAAGGAAACACATAGAGAGAACATCGTCAGATCCCACTCCCACAAAAACCTGATCTTTTCCAACATGATAAAAGTCCGCCAGTGCACTGACCAGTGCATCAGATGTCGGATCTGGATACAGCCTTAAACTGTCCACATGACCTTCCAGCTTTTTCATTGCTGCAAGAACTCCCGGTGCAGGTGGGTACGGATTCTCATTGGTATTCAGTTTGATCACTTTTTTCTGTGGCTGTTCACCCGGAACATAAGGTTCTACTTTTCGGATATTTTTTTCAAATTCTCTCATCTTGCTTTCTCACCTTTCTGTCACATCTTTTGCTTTTGTCTTATCCTAACTGATATTCTTTTGCAAGCTCTTTGAATTTCGGCAGTGCATTTACGATTGTTTCATAAGCTACACAATATGCAATCCTGACATATCCTGCACATCCAAAAGAACTTCCCGGTACCAGAAGCAGATTATATTTTTTTGCTTCCTGGCAAAATGTCTTTTCATCCTTGATCGGAGTCTTCATGAACAGGTAAAATGCACCCTGCGGTTTGACACATTCAAATCCACATTCTATGAGTCCCTGGTAAAGAGTCTCCCTGTTTCTGTTATAGTATGAAATATCGGTTTTCTCATGCAGACATCTTGCAACTACCTTCTGCTGCAGGGTTGGCGCATTGACAAATCCAAGAATACGGTTTGCAACATTTGCTGCTGCAATGAGTGTCTCTGAATCTTTTACATCATCCGGGATCACCAGATATCCGATTCGCTCTCCCGGCAGGGAAAGAGATTTACTATAAGAATATCCTACGATCGTATTGGCATAATACCTGGTCAGATACGGTACATCCACACCATCATAAGCAAGCTCACGGTATGGCTCATCAGAGATAAGATAAATCTCTGTTCCGTATTCGTTCTGCTTCTTCTCCATGATCTCTGCCATCTTCCTGATCGTCTCTTCGGAATAGACAACACCGGTCGGATTATTCGGTGTATTAACGATCACTGCTTTTGTCTTCGGTGTGATCTTTGCCTCAAATTCATCCAGCTTTGGCTGAAAATCTACGGTATTCGGTGAGATTTCAACTAGAACACCGTCAAAGTTATTGACATAACTTCTGTACTCTCCAAAGTACGGTGCAAATGTGATCACTTCATCTCCCGGATTTAACAGTGCTTTTAAAATAACATTCAGTCCACCTGCTGCGCCAACTGTCATCGTAATATTTTTTGCTGCAAATGCAGTACCAAATCGCTCATTCAAAGATTCAGCTACAGTCTGGCGAACATCTTCATATCCCGCATTGCTGTTAGTATATCCATGAAGCACCAGTTCATCTTCTTCATCCAAAATATCAAGAATCGCCTGCTTTACGGCTTTCGGTGCCGGTACATTTGGATTACCGAGACTGAAATCAAATACATTTTCCGGTCCGTAAATTTTTGCAAGACGGTTTCCCTCTTCAAACATGGCGCGGATCGCCGAGCTGTTTGCCACCATATTTTCCATCTTCTTAGATATCATCTTTTGCACACTCCTTTTCGCTGTCTTCTTTTAAGGTCACAACACCTTTTTCTACCATAAATACCGGTTTGTAGGAAAGCTTGGCCTTTCTTAATCCTTCTTCTCCAACATCATCTTCCCGGTTGGTATATTTGTATTTTCCGGCAATTTCATGCTCTACGAACTGCTGATTGATCATGGTATACGCACCTTCAATATCCGCATAAGCTTTTTCGATATGAACCACAAAGGTATCGTCATTTACCGCTTCTCCAATCGTAAATGCAACAATCTCATCACCAACTCTGAGCAGACCTCCGGTCAGGTTCAGTTCTTTGTAAAGACGCAATGAATTGAGTGTTACACACATCTCGGAATTCTTCTCTTCATCATCTTCACAGCCATTCAGATTCCGCCATTTCAGTGCCATTTGAAAACACTCTTCCAGATTATCCTCTGTAATCGTTTCGTAACTCCAGTTATCTCCGTGAAGTGCTTTAAATTTATTGACGTGATTCCGCTTGCCGTGCAGCTTTTTGCCGGAAAGTGTTGCAAGTTTCTCACTTTCATAGACATAATCCGCCTCATCTCTGTGATAGGTGATGTCAAATTTGCCTGGAAACCATGTCTCAAGCTTGGCGAAATTCTCTTTTGTCACCCCATACAGACAGAATGGAACGCCTTTTTCTTTCTCCCATTCCAGAATATCTTCGATGGCGGCTTTTACATCCTCATCTTCACCTGCCGGAAATGCATAACCATATCCTGCACTATTGTCCCGGAACAGGAGAACGTTATTATATTGTGCAAATTCTACTTCGTAAAACCTTGCCCACAGATATACATTTGCAAAAGTACGGTCGCAGCTTCTGCTTGGGTACTTTTTGAAATAAAAATCAATAAGATCCCGGTCTGTCAGTTCTGGTCTTTTAAATTTTGCTTCTGCCATAAAAAATCCTTCCATATTCCGCTTTTTTGCGGTACTGTCTGTTAGTATACCACATTTTGAGTGGATTTTTGCGGTTTTCTTGTATTTTTTTGTGTTCCTTGTAAAGTTAGTGGTCCAAGACTGCAAAATAGAACGTTCTATTTTGCAGTCTTGGCAGATCTACTTTACTGGTTGTGACTGTTGCCCCGGTACGAAGTTTTTTGCCAAACAGGAAACCGCAAAAACGGCTTTATTTGTTCGT
>ENA-OROX01000476-OROX01000476.1-human-gut-metagenome-genome-assembly--contig:-NODE-476-length-40158-cov-4.742164_pt1 | contig 40158 bp, 58 predicted proteins | sample MGYA00242133_ERZ509058 | MGnify/ENA primary metagenome ERZ509058 (study PRJEB26280, sample SAMEA2338751) | human gut metagenome | biome: human gut; feature: human-associated habitat; material: faeces...
TGCTGCAGAGAGCATATATCAGCAGTACCCCAAGAAAGACCATGAGCCGGTACCACTGGAAGAGAAGATACAGGAGCTTGGTGTAGATGCAACTGAAATGAAGACTGCAGTGCTGCAGGCGGAAACGTTGTTGGATAGGATGCAGGGGGAGGAGAGTAAGAAGAAAGTAGTGATAGTGGAGACAGAAAGAATTGTAAATCTGGAAGCTTTTAAGAAAAAAATTCAAGAAGCAAGAAAAGATGCCAGAACACTTGCAATAGCAATGGCTGGTAAAAATTTAAAGGCTTCACAATACTGTGTAGAGCAATTGGATTTGAAGTTACATGAATTGGAAGCCTTTGAATTCAATGTGGAACGATTAAGGATTACTGAAAATGATCGTTAATTTGATTTACCGAATACACAAGGGAGGAGAGTGAGAAATGCTAAACATAATTCAAAATGATTTTGAAACTGCAAACACAACATATTTGGATGAGGATAAAGTCAATCTGGTTGTAGAAAGTGTAATTGAAACCATAAGAAAAGGACTCCCAGAGGAAGCCCAAACAGTAGAAGTACTTGAGTTTATAACAGATCGGATCAAAGAAAGAGTAAAAGAAAAACGAGTCGAGTTATAAGGGTTTTCAATTAAATGAGAAGTATGTTTATCCGCATAGAGAGGAGCGTGAGATAGTGAAGAAATTAAAGTCAATTTATATTGATACAGAAAAAGGTCTTGTAGTTATTAATGGAGAGCCTGTTGAAAGGGTAAGTCATTTATGTATTGAAGCAGATGGAAGAAAATGGAGCCTTGCAATTTCAAAAACTGAAAAATACGAAGCAAAAAAGCAAACTGATATCAAAGAATCAGTTGATAAGGTAATAGAATATGTTTCCAACAAAATATCGGCAGGTAAATGTGCACATGCTGAAGAGGCAAATATGATACAGGCTCTCGCAGAACTGATATCTGTAAGAGCCAAATGCAATTAGTTGTTTTTATTTAATTCAACTAATTTATTGTAGACTTCCTGCATGAAGTTAGCTACACCCTTGCCATCTAAAGCGCAGTTAGCCATCTTTGCAACCGTGATTTCTACAGTTTTGTCAATTAGATGTTCATTTGCATACATGAGAATATACCTCCTTCCTTAATACTCGGACGCTGCAACGTCCTGTAAGGAGAGTGTACGACCATAAAAATAGAAAAGCAATAAAAACTATACAAGAAGACAAGTAGTAACAACATATATTTAACCGGAGGTGAAATATGACATACCGGATATTTGTACATACGCTGCCAGATGACAAGATACATAAGTTTGAAGATCTGACAGCACAGCAGAAAGCCACACTGGAACAGAATTTGATAGAACAGATGAAAAAGGTTCCATTGCGGCCGGCAGAAGAACAGACTGCGTAAGCAGTCTTGACAGGACAAGCATATAAGGGTTCCAGGCATAATGGAGTGTCGCACAAGCACTAGCAGATACGAATAAACTTCCCCATAAACATTAGACAATACTCCTATAAATATAAAAAATAAATTTTTCGCGGCACTCCATTATGCCTGGAAACAAAGAGAGGACCAGACAATGAAAAGTACAAAAAGCACAAGAGGAGAAAAGACAGTAGCGGCAAGTGTATTTCTTTCCCTGCTGTTTGCGACAGGATTAGACGCAGATAATGAGACAAGCTGTATGGTAGCACTTGTCGGAGCAATAGTGTGTCTGATCATAACCGGGTTTGGAATGTGGCTCATGTGGTTAGATGCCGGGAGAGCAGAAAGTAAGCGACGGGTTGAGCAGATGAGGAGAGCGTCAAAGATTGACTATGAAGATAGACAAAACAAGCGGATCAGTTAAGCGGATGTCAGTTGACCAGTATGTAAGAGAGAGAAAAAAGCATAAAAAGCAAGGTGCTTTTGATGAAATTTTACAGCAGGAAGTGACAAAGTTGAAAAGCGGCAGGAACCAGTAAATGTGCTGGTTTGAAGCCGTATTTCAAAACAATCTACAGTATTAAAGTTAGGGATAAGTATGGCATACATAAAGGACACATATGAACTTGGGGAGTATATGGCATATGAGTATAAGTTCGTAGGCAGAAATGGATCCAAGGGAGAAAAAAGGGAAAAGAGAAGAAAAGCCACCCCAGAGCAGATGGCAAGGCAGAACCAATGGACCAGGCAAAAGAAGATGACGTATACCATAAGAGCAAACTTCAAGTCTGGTGATAGCTGGATCACATTGAAGTACCCAAGAGGTACAAAGCCGGATCCGGAAATGATGAAAAAACACTGGAAGAGTTTCAGTGACAAATTAAGAGAATACTACAAGAAGAATGGTCACGTATTGAAATTCATCTTAAGGATGGAGATAGGAAAGAATGGTGGTCCGCATATGCATCTTCTTGTTAATCATATAGATAACATTGACCAGGTAATAAAGGATATATGGAATCAGACCATAAGCAAGATAAGGGTACCCGGAAAGAATTATGTATACATAGCTCCTTTTGACGAAGAGGGAGCCGAGGATGTAGCAAAGTATCTGGTCGAACTGCCAAAGAATAAGCAGTGTGAAGGACAGTTGAATATGTTCGGGGAAGAGGAAAGAAAGCTGTTCTGTAAGACAAGCAGCAGCAGGAATCTTATAAGACCATGTGCAGATCGAAAGAAGTATGTGCACTGGACTATGAGAAAAATTCTGTCCGATGGTATAAAACCAACACCCGGATATTATGTGTTAAAGGATTCGGTAAAGTGTGGAATAAACAGGATAACAGGATATTCATACCTGTATTACACAGAGAAAAGGCTAGGAAAGAATGTGCCGGATCCGGGAGAAATTGTAAAAGTGAGAAAGGAGCCGGAAGATGAAGTCAGCGCAGGCAAAGAAAAGAGAGTTCAGCCAAAAGGCGAGAAAGCTGATATGGGAAAGAGATAGCGGCTGTATTTTTTGTAAGCTGGGATACCACATGGAGGATGTAAAGGGATGTGGAGCAACAATGTTTTCGATAATGCACTATATCCCACGTTCGAAAAATGGGTTAGGTATTCCCGCAAATGGAGCGGTCGGCTGTCAGTGTCATCATGATATGCTTGATAATGGCAGACAGGGGCGCAGAGAAGAAATGCTGGGACTGTTTGCGGTGTATCTGCAGCAGTTTTATCCAGAGTGGAATGAGTCAGATCTTGTTTATGACAAGTGGGCTTTTCTCAAAGGTTGAGACACCGGGCGAAAGCTAAAAGAAATAGAGATAAACGAACAAAGATATTTTGGAGAAATAGAAAATGAATGAAGAATTAACAATGCTACCAGTAGCGGACATATATCCGCACCCAGACAATCCAAGAAAAGATGTAGGCGATGTAACCGAATTAGCAGATTCAGTAAAGAAGCGAGGAATACTGCAGAATCTGACAGTAATGCCCGGCCACTGGACTAATGGAGAGTGGAGTGATGAGGGATATACCACCCTTATCGGACATAGAAGAACGGCAGCAGCCAAGCAGGCCGGTATAGAAAGCGCACCATGCCGCATAGTAACAGGACTTACTAAAAACGAACAGGTCAGTATGATGCTAGAAGAAAACATGCAGAGAAATGATCTGACTATATATGAGCAGGCAGAAAGTTTCCAGCTTATGCTTGACCTGGGCGATACAGTTGAAACGCTGTCCAATAAGACCGGTTTTTCAAAGGCTACGATCTACCACAGATTAAATCTTGCAAAGCTGGATCATGATGTGATCAAAGAAAAGGAGAATGATGAATCATTCCAGATGTCGTTAAAAGATATGTATGAGCTTGAGAAGATTGAAGATGTAAAAGAGCGTAACCGGATATTAAGCAAGGCAACTAGCAGCAGTGATCTGAAGTACGAGGTTGAGCGGACGGTAAAAGAACGGGAAAGAAAAAAGGTCAAAGAAGAAATCCGGTCAAAACTTAAAGAGCTTGGAATCCCGGAAACAACGGAAAACATTCAGTGGAATTACAGTGAGTATGAAAAAATGCAGGTAATTGATCTATGGGATTATGAGGGAGCCCGACTCGAGCCTATAGAAGATATAGAGAATGTGTATTACAGGGATAATGGATATTACATCTACATCTGCCGGAAAAAGGGGACTGATGAGACAGAAAACGAAGAAACAGAAGGTGCAGCAGTTGATCCGAAAAAAAAGATTGATAAACAGATAGATGAAAAATCCAAATGCATAGAGGAATATACGCAGACAATAAAAGAAAAAATACAGGAATTTGCCGATATGCTCTATCACGAAAAAATAAAGATTGAGGATAACCTTACAGACATGCAGGTAATTATAAGACTTTGCATGGAAGTGGAATTTGAAAATTACGGCTGGGAAGATGCCTGTGGAATGATTGATGAGAATTTTTGCGATTATGATGAGGATGAGGATAAAGAGAAAATCTCCAAAATAATGAGCATGGCCAAAAGGCTCCCGGTAACAGTCCACCTTATCGGAAACCTGATAGAAGCCATAAAGTGGAAGACATTGTGGAAAAGCTGGAACAATGAACTGAATGTAGAAAATGCCACAATTTACATGGAGGTATATAAGGAATTGCGGAGATACGGATTTCAGCTTGAAGAGGATGAATTAAAGATATTAAAGGGTACTCATACTCTGTATACAGAGATAGCAGACTTAACTAAACAGAAAGAGGAACCAAAGAACGCTTAGTGATAAGTCGGGAGTCAGATGATAGAGAACAATGCAAAGAAAGAGCGGCAGCAGACCTGCTCTTTCTGTTCCCGGAGGTGTGAAATGCTTCAGATATTCCGGGATTATCTGGATGTATTTTATCCGGATTTTCCGGATACGGATCGCAAATATGACAAGTGGAGGTTTTTAAAAGTATGAGAGAGACGGATACTGCGTCTCCTGCTTTAAAGCTGGAGGATGTCAGGGCGGCAACGATCAGATGGATGGCCGGAAAGAAAAGGGTAAGAGTTGACTGGCGGAAGATATTGTTCAACATGAAAAGCCGGCCGGTAGGAAATGATGAAGATGGTTTGAAGACCGAAGATGTAGAAATAATAAAGGTTATGAGATATTTCACACTGGTAAAAAGTGGCAGCAGTCTATCATGCATACTGCATCAGGATATGTATTTCATAGCCGGGATAGGAGAGAGAGCGGATGTTTATAAAACTAAGTACATTCAAGAAGATGTGCAGTCATGCCTATAAAGAAACAGGGCTGTCAGTTGGATTAACAGAAAAAGAGGTCTACATAATAGCAAGTAACTGGTGGACGGTTGCCGTACCGAAAGAAAATATGTATCCAAAACATCTGGCAGCAGTCGTTGAACTGACTGGTCAGATACCGGAAAAGGGGGAGGCATATACCTACAGAAAAGAATGTTCTCCCCAGGCAGTTGCCCTGTGCACCCTTGATATGGATATGATGGATCTGTGGCAGAAATACGAGAGCACATATCGATTCTCAAGAGTATATTTCGAAAATGCAGGAAAGACAGACACCTGTATAATGCAGAATACAAGTGATCCGAGAGACAAGTTCCTGATATCCATGTTTATCCATGATCTGATTGATACAAATATACTGGATGATGGAGAGACATGCCCGGATATAAAAAGTCAGAGTAATTTTTCAAATATTGTCGCAAGAACAAACCGGATGGATTTTTCGTGTATGAAAAGACCATGCAGATATTACGGAGAGAAAGAATTCATGCAGTCCATCATAGACGTTGATCTGCTGTGGGAATTTAATGCAATAAAAGAATAGGTTGAAACACCTGCGAAAGCGAAAGAAACCGGGCATGCGAATTAATTTATATCACGAAAACTGATTTGTAAGCCATTTAACACACAAGGGAGCCATTACCCAGCTCCCTTTACCTCGGAGGATGAGATTAACAAGTGACAAAAAAGTATCTGATATGTCAATGATTGAACTGGCACATAATAGCTGCTATGCAGATGATGAACGTAACGCACGTTACAGAGATTACGAGATGGACATGGATGCACGAGATTTTGCGAGAAACCTTATGGTCACACTAGCAAAAGATGAAATGCCAATAAGTGACACGGAGTTTGACGAGGAAATATTAGACAACTTGGCAATAGACCCATTTTCGGATGTCCGTGGTCTAATTGCACTATTCTATCGTAACTTGTGGGCTATGGCAGATTTAAGAGAAACGCTGAAAAAATATGAGGACTTAGAGGAACAGGGATTGCCACTCAGATGGATTCCATGTAGTGAGCAGATTCCGGAAGAACCGGAAGAAAACCCATTGTTTGATGGAAAATGTTTGGAAGTATATTTGGTAACAACAAAATACGGAAGTAGTGAGCAGGATAAGGTATATCCATTTAGAGCGTTTTGGAATGGAATTAATTTCACGGATGGAATGAATATTCTGGACGTTATCGCCTGGATGCCATTACCGAAGCCATACAGAGAAAGTGAGGAATAGACATGTACGTGGATGTAATTAAAAGCCTTTGTTCTTTACCGGCAACAGATTTGAATTTTACGGCAGAGTTGAAACGTGCTACACAACGGCAGATTGCCCTTGCGATTGAGGTCATGAAAGACAATGGCGGCAAGAATAAAAGCCGGATTAAGGCTTGCGAAAGAGAGTTGAAAAGGAGAGACAGAACAGATGATTGATGAAGTTTTTAACGTGATGGCATGTTTTCCCAAAAGCTATATAAATCAGTGCGGAGAGCTTATTTTATCCGATAGAGGTAATTTGTATTTTACAGCTAAAAGCTGTGATAGTAAAACGGACATTATTTGTAAGCTATTAGAGTGGTGTTCCCGACCTATTGCAAAAGGGCAACCTTATCGCCAAGAGAAAAGGAATAAAGAATGGAGAGAAACACTTCTTTCTGGGTATAACAAATATCTTGGAACACATTTTACCCTAGAGGATATGTACTGGGTTTATGACAAGCTTGGGAATGCCGTAAATCATGAACTGACACTGAAATTTATAGAAAGCGGATATGATTTAAGTCTTGTATATCCGCAGAAAAGCGGGAGCGATGGAAAATAGATATTTATGCCGTGGAAAGCGGATTGACAACGGCGAATGGACGGAAAGGAGTAGCCATGACGGAGAATGAAACACGTGTAATCCTAAAAGCAGAACTTAAGCACCATCCAGAAACATCCATTTTTTATGAAGCACTGAGTAAAGCCATTGAGATACTGGAAGAGGTGCAGCAGTACCGGGCAATCGGCACACCAGAAGAATACCAGGCGGCAATGGAGAAACAGACCGCAAAGAGAATCAAACAGCAGGAATGGATGTACACCAGATGCAGTTGCGGTCATGAATTTTCAAAGCATCACGGAGACGGATATTATTCAATTCCGCAGGAACAGAAAACAAAATATTGCCCGGACTGCGGACAGAAACTGGATTGGAGCGATGAAGATGGGGAGATTGATTAATGCAGATAAGCTGAATTTTTCGGAACAACATTACAATAAAAGCCAGACGAAAGCGATCCTTGATTTTGTAGATGCACAACCGACAGCATACGACCCGGACAAGGTTGTGAAACAGTTGGAAAAGAAAATCCAGACACACAAGCGAGTTGCTGAGTATGAAAGGAAAAACGGAACTATAACAGAAGAATTTCAGCAAAGGAAAGCTGTTGAAGTGCTGAAAGATGCAATCGAAATCGTGAAAGGCGGTGGAGTAGATGGCAATTAAACCGATTTTATTCAATACCGAGATGGTTCGGGCAATTCTGGATGGAAGAAAGAGTTGTACAAGACGGCTGGTAAAATTTCTTCCGGGAGAAAATCCGCAGTGGACTGGATATATTAGAGATGGGCTGATGCTCTACAACGGCAAGAATGAGTCGTGTATCAGAAAAGCACCATATCAGCCGGGCGATATTCTGTATGTCCGGGAAACATGGCAGTATTTATATGAATTGGACGGAAATGAGCAAATTATTGAAGGAACCGGAAAATATTATTATGCAGCAACAGATACAATTCCTTTTGATACATATGTCGATGCGAGTGGAGTGACACACGAGTGTGTACCGTGGCGCCCATCCATCCACATGCCGAAAGAAGCTGCACGTATCTGGCTTAAAGTTACGGATGTGAGAGTGGAGCGGTTGCAGGAGATTTCTGGTGAAGATTTGATAAAAGAGGGAATTGACCTTTTTCAGTCAAGTTATGTAAGAGTTGCTTTTGATGAATTTAAAAATATTTGGAACTCCACCATCAAAAAATCCGATCTTGACCGATACGGATGGGATGCGAATCCGTGGGTATGGGTTATCGAGTTTGAGCGGTGCGAGAAACCGGAGGGAGTGTGAGGTATGGCCAAAGCAATTTTGGTAATGGATATGCCGGAATCATGTGATATGTGCGATTTCGTAGATGATGAGCAACCGCCAAGATACGGAGAAAAAACATTGTACTCTTATGGAATCGAGAAAGGAGAATCATATATGTGTTTAACAGTAAAAGAAGTAAAAGAAATTTTGGATGGAATGCGTGATGATGCATTGGTTTTAGCAGATAAAGAGCTTGAGGGCGATGCTGCACATGAACTAACTGCTTATGAATATCCATCTGGCGATAAAAAGGATTGGAATTTTGTAATTTTAACGTGGAAGAAATAGGAAGGAGTGTGAGGTATGGCTAAAGCAATATTGATTATGGATGACATGCCAGAGTGTTGTGCAGATTGTTATTGCGGATACTTTGAAAGAGACACCAAGGAACTTAATTTGGTATGTGGTGCTACAGGAGAGGATGCGAACAATGTCGGAAAGCCGGATTGGTGTCCTCTTCGGGAACTTCCAGAGAAGAGAAAATTAATATATGCCGATTTGGGCACAGAAAATAAAGTAAATGGCTGGAATGACGCTATGGATTTTATTTTCCCGGAAGAAAAAAAGAAACGCAAAGAGGAAAGAATAAAGAAAAATATATCCATAGTCAAATAAGTGTTGAAAGGAGAGAATATGGAAGATAGATATTTATACAAGGCAAAGCGCAAAGACAACGGAGAATGGGTGCAAGGCTATTTATACGGCATTTGGGAAAAGAGATATATTTTGTGGGGAATGACAAATGATATTCCTAATATGATTGAAGTAGACCCATCCACAATCTGCCAATGCACAGGCTTGAAAGATAAGAACGGCAAGCTGATTTGGGAGAATGATATTGTAAAAGACTTATTTAGTGATGCTTGTGCACAAATCAAATACGGCAGTTATCAGAGTTGCTTTGATAGCACCAAAACTGAACATGTTGGATTTTATGTAGGCTGGTCGGGAAAGTATACTAAAAGATACAGAAAAGATTTAGGTTATTGGATAAATATGGTTAATGCAGAAGTTATCGGCAACATTTTTGACAATAAAGAGTTATTAGAAAGTGAGGGGTAATATGAGAATATTTAAAAGTGTAGACGACAAAATAGCAGATATTGGCTTTTTCATAGTAAGAGAAAATAAGTATGGTGTTACATATAAACGCTACAATACAAAGTATAAATATTGGCAGTGCGTTGATATTTGTCACAAAGCCTCGGGCAGACATATTTTGCAGTCATACGACGAAAATACAATGGATGAAAAGAAGATTGGAAACACTTGTGTTGGGCTTACAGGGTATGAGATGAGTCTTTTCGTTAAGAAAATGAAAAAATTAGGACTTTACAGCAGAACTACAGGAATCGAGGAATATGGGCTATAAGAAAAGGAGATAACAGGGATGAAACACTACGAGAAACCAGAAGACATGTCTCTTCCGCAGATTCTTGAAGATATCCACGACGGGATATGTGATGAATATTGCAAATGGCCATCACAGTATCCACTGGCAACGGATGACGAGGCATATAACAGAATGGGAGAAGAGCATTGTGATAAATGCCCGGTTCGAAGATTAACTTAGGAGGCAGCAGTTGAACAGCAGGACTTACAGCGGCATGTAAATACTACAAGACATGCATCCACAGCGTACATAAAAAGTAGCAAAAAGCAGGACAAAATGATATAATGACGATAGAGAGCCAAGAGCCATATACTAACCGAGAAATCGGCTGGTGTATGGCTCTTTTTTCTTTACAGAAAGCGAGGTGAGGGCGTGGAAAAATATGAACTGGCGGAATTAGATTATATTGGCGGCATGAAATACAAAGACATAGCAAAAAAGTATGAAATAAGCGTCAACACCGTTAAAAGTTGGAAACAAAGATATAATTGGACAAGAGAAAAGCGCAATAGTAGAAACGGAGAAAAAGAGTGTGCACACAAAAATGAAAAAGTATGCACACAAAAAATCAAGGGTGCAGCAGTCGTAAAAGAGGAGCCGGAAGAATGTGAAAATGCGCAGCAGTCAGCAGGGCAAAAAAATCCAGCATTAGATGAAAGAAAAAAATTATTCTGTCTGTTTTACAGTCAGACATTTAATGCCACAAAAAGCTATCAGAAGGCTTATGGTTGTTCTATGAATACAGCAAGAGCACATGGATATGAACTGTTGCAAAATGTGGACATAAAAAATGAAATTGAACATCTGGCAGAATTAAAGCGGCAGCAGCTGGTTGCAAAAGAGTCTGATTTGTTGGAATTGCAGATGAGAATTGCCTTTGCGGATGCCGGAGATTATTACGAAATAAAAGACAATATGGTCATGTTCAGGGATTCAGAGGAAACAGATACACAGCTTGTCAGTGAGGTAAAGCAGAGCAGAGCCGGATTAAGCGTTAAGCTTTGTGATAAGCAAAAGGCTATGGACTGGCTGTCAAAGTACTTCCTTGTGCATCCAGACGATAGGTATAAAGCAGAATTTGACCGGAAAAAGGCAGAGCTTAATGAGAATAAAGGAGAAGAAATACTGGCAAATATGCAGACAATAACAGAATTGCTGCAGAAACCAGTAAAAAACAGACATATAGAAGATTTCGAGGAGAGTGAGAACAATGAACACTCCGGCACCATTTAATCAAAGACAGTATGAATATATGCAGAGGTGCATAAATAGCTGGTTTAACGTAGCGGAAGGTGGAAAAAGGGGTGGAAAAAACGTATTACAGACCCTGATATTCTGCAGTCTGCTTGAAACTCATAAGAACAGGATCCACTTAATAGCCGGAGTATCCGGAGCAACAGCAAAGCTGAATATATTGGACTGTGATGGTTATGGATTGCTTAATTACTTCGAAGGGCGCTGCCGGGAAGGTAAATTTAAAGATAGAGACTGTGTATATGTGCAGACCAAGACCGGAGAGAAGATAGTTCTGGTATCCGGTGGAGGCAAAGATGGAGACGAAAAACTCATAAAAGGAAACACTTATGGAATGGCATATGTCACAGAGGCGAATGAGTGTCATCCGAAGTTTTTAAAAGAGGTATTCGATAGAACACTTTCCAGTACAGACCGTAAGATCTTTCACGATCTGAATCCGAAAGAGGAAGAACACTGGTATTACATAGACATACTTGCATATCATGAAGAGCAGCAGGCGATAGATGGAAGTTATGGATATAATTACGGACATTTTACACTTGTTGACAACATGAGCCTGTCAGATGAAAAGATCAGGACGGTCCTGAAAACATACCAAAAAGGCACAGTATGGTATAAACGGGATATAAAAGGCGAGAGAGCTGTAGCAGAGGGCATTATATTCAGGAAATTTGCGGAAAATGATATCCCATATCTGTGTGACGATTCAATATTGGGATATGACAGAAACGGAAATCTTATGCCTCGTCCAAGCCTTGTTGTGATCGGGATTGACTTTGGCGGAAACGGATCAATGACAACAATGGTCTGTTCCTTGTATTTCAGAGGATATCATTTCATATATCCGGTTGAAGAGGAGTTCCTGGAGCTGTCAAAGGATATAGATGCTGATAAGATCTGCAATAAGTATATAGAATTTTACAAGAGGTGCAGTGAAAAGTACGAAAGAGTAGACTGGACATTTCCTGACTCTGCAAGTACGACAATGATTAATTCGCTGCGCTCCGCAGCAAAAAAGAATGGATTGAGATATGACAATATAGCCGGCTGTAAGAAGAATGAGATATCAGAAAGACCCCGGACAGTAGATATGCTGCTAAACACAGGGCGAATGAAGATACATGAAAGGTGCAGCAGGCTGCGAAAAGCTATAAAGACACTTAAATGGGATGAGAAGGAACCAAACATTCCGGAAGATAAGAACATAGGAAATTGTAATGACTGGTGGGATGCATTGTGCTACACCATGTTAAATTTTATCCAGTACATAGATCTGGACAGACAGGAGGCATAAATGGAAAGCTGTGTAGAAGGAAAGATAAAGAAACTTGGATACCGGGTAAATACAAAGCCATATGGATATATAGATACAGCAAATATGTGGTACAGAAATGAGATAATAGATGAATTCCATAAAAGGACCACGGTGCAGGGCGAACAATATGAGATAGACCGTATGAACTTTGCCAAGAGAGGATGTGCAGATGATGCCAACCTCTGCGAAATAATAAATATAAGCATGGGTACAAAAGAACAGACGGCAGCAGTGAATGAAGTGCTTAAGGATAATCATTTTGATGTAATGTACCGTAAGCAGCTTGAACTTATGAGTGCAGTAGGAACAGTAGCGGCATATATCAGATTAAAGGATGCGATACATCTGGACAATGGGAAAGTGACAGGTGGACAGATACGGATAACATATTGTAACGCAGAAAATTATACACCCCTGTTTGTTGAAAATGATGAGGTAATAGAGGTGTGCTTTTCGGCCAGTGATTATGTCGGAGACAAAAAGCGAACAACTATGGTAATGTTTACAAGACCTGATGGAGTAAATTACAGGGCGGACACATTTGTCTTTGATGAAAATGGAAAAGAAATGGAATCATACTGGATCATATTAGGGGATGTCAAGCCATTTGCGGTAATGAGAGTGGCGGAGGTAAACAATATCCGTCACATGGATGGTTTCGGGTATCCGAAAGTGTATGGAGCAATCCCGACACTAAAGAAAATAGACCTTTGTAATATGATATTAAGCGGAGATCTTGATAAGGGAGAAAAGATTGTACTCACAAATGAAGCCTTGATCGGATTAGATGAGGAAACAGGACAGCCGAAAAAGAAAACATCCCTTATGAAGAAATTATTTGTGTTTCTTGGCCAGAAACTGCCTGAGCAGAATAGTATTATCCAGGAATATAATCCACAGATCAGGATAGACGATATAACGAAAACATTTGAACTGTGTTTATCCTTGTTTTCAATGACATTCGGATATGGTTCAAAGAAGTATACGTTTGAGAATGGACAGATAAAGACAGCCACGGAGTATATTGGAGAACGTCAGGACGCTATGCAGGAGTTAAACAAACAGAGGAAAGAGGCAACGGATTATATAACAGGCATAGCAAAAGCGGTTGTATGGTTTTTAAATACCTTCCAGGGAACATCTTATGCAATAGATAAAGAGGTGTGCGTAGACTATGACGATTCGTACATAGAAGACCGGACAACGAAAATGAGCAATATGAGAGCGGATGCATTATCTTTTTCAGAAATACCGGAGTACATGATCCAGTATATTATGATGAGCCTGAACGTTGACAGGGATGAAGCTGAGAGGATACTTGATACAAAGCAGGATGATACAGAGCCGGAACCGGAAGACTAGGAGGTAGATCATGCTTACAGAGAATCAGCTAGAAATGCTTGGTGATAAAGCAGTGGAGTTAATGCAGGAAGCGGAACAGGATATAATAGCGGATATTGCCAGAAGGATAAAAAAGACAGGCCGCTTTACAGAGACTGCGGAACTTAGGGTAATGGCTCTTAGAAAAGCTGGATGGAGTACGCAGAAAATAAGGGTAGAGGTCATGAATATCCTAAATGCTGATCCGGAATATAAAAAGTTTGTTGCAAATAATACAAAGCAGTACAAACGAGATGTGATGTCAGCAATAAGACAGATGGAGAAAGAAGCGGCAAAGGCAGGAGACGATATAATAGCTGAAGCAGGCGATATGTCGTATAATTCAGATCTGTATGCATGGCACCAGGCAGGAGAAACACTTACCAAGGATTCAAGCATCGTAAAAATCGTGGAGGAAATGGGAGCCACCACAGGAGGAACGTTAAAGAATTTAACAAGAACGATGGGATTTAAAGGACCACATGATTTTGTTGCGCTGCATAGTGCATATATAAGATATCTGGATAAGGCTCTTATGAAAATGATAATGGGTGGGGTATCTTATGATGCAGCAGTTGAAGATTCTGTCCGGGAAATGGCAAGAAGTGGATTGAGGAGTGTTGATTATGCCAGCGGCCGTACATATCAGCTTGATACTGCAGCAAGAATGTGCATAAGGACATCTGCGCATCAGTTGTCAGCAAAGATCAGTTATAGAAATTGTGATGTCATGAATACGGATCTGGTGGAGGTATCAAAGCACTGGGGAGCCAGACCATCACACCAGGTATGGCAGGGAAAGATATATTCACGTTCAGGAAAGAATAAGAAGTACCCGGCATTTAAAGAATGTCATTATGGAGAAGCTGACGGATTATGCGGAGTAAACTGCCGCCATACGTTTCATCCGTTTTTTGAGGGTATAAGTGAACCTAATACATGGAAAGATGAGCCGGATCCAAAAGAATACGGTGGAAAGATGTACAAGTATTATGATGCCACCCAAAAGCAAAGGGCAATGGAGAGGCAGATCAGATCCACTAAAAGAGAGATAGAAGCAATGAGATCAATAGGTGGTAATACAAGTGAACTTGAATCACAGAAGAAACGGCAGATAAGGGAGTATCATAAGTTCTCACATGCAATGGATATAAGCCCGAAAGATAACAGGCTTAGAGTAGTAAAGGGCAGCAGTGACCTCAGTAAGACTAAAGTATATAAAAACATGAAAACAAAGACCGCAGAAGAACATGCGGGTGCCTTAAATAATAAAAATGATCCTTTAGGAAAAAAGAGAGCGGCACACGCAAAATCATATTATGATGAAATTACAAACAGGAAAAAAGATAATGTAGTTAAAAAAATATCGAAGAATGGAAATATTACGATTACAGCGGCAAAAAGGATATATAATCATATATTTGTAGAAGATCATGATTTTCAAGATGGAAGTAGACATAAATTTGCACCTGATTACTATATGGCAGAATCATTTAGGAGAATTATTGATGATGAAAATGTACAACCACATGATTTGATTATGTTAAAGCATGAAAATCTTGAATTAAATCTTATGAGGAAGTATAATTTAGCATATGAACAAGCGCATAATTTGACTGTGAAGAAATACGATTATAATAAAGCATTAAAAGACTTTTTAAAAAAAAATATGGAGTAGGTATGTTGGAACTTATATTAGAAAAACAGAATGAGTATGAAGCAATATTTGCTTATTATCCTGAAAAGGGGGATAAGTGTGGAAAAATTAAAATAAATAAGTCTAGTGGGAAAATAGATGTTATTGAGATTAGTGAAAATGATGAACTGCATAACTATATGCATCATGCAGTATCCAGAGTATTAGAGTATTATCAAGAAAAAAAATATGAAAAAAGTGTAATTGTAGCATGGTATTAGTTTGAGTTAGACAATCTCAAATCGAGGTGTAAATGTATGTGAAAAGGAGCCGGCAAATGATTGATATTAAAAAAGCAAGTCAAATAGCAGAAAAATTCTTTAAAACCGATAAATGCTATGACAGCATTGGAGAAATAAGAGAGTCAGAACAGGATTGGATGTTTGAAGGAAAGGCAAAGAAAACGCTATATGGTGCTAGTATTGTGTGTGTTCCTAAGAATGGAGAAGATCCATATTTGATGAATGCAAGCGATCCTGAACAGATATGGGAGAGAGCAATAAAACTTTGAGGATATCAGAATGAAAAAAATTGAGATAGATTTTGAAAAACTAAGAGCTGGTGAAGAGGTTAAATGTCCAAAGTGCAAAAACGGAGTATTTAGAACGGAATATGATTCTAAAATATCACATTACTTTAAATGCGATAAATGTGGAATGATGATAAATTTTGATTAGGATGGATCGAATACATAGAGATGATGCATGAGTACACAATCTGTACAGTAGCTGATGAAGAAATTTACAGGAAACAATGTAAGGCTATTGAAAAGCGGTTTAATATAAAACCGGAAAATGTATTGGAGGATGTTGATGGTTCATTAATCTCCGTGTATCACTATGACGATAAAGAAATTTTAGTCATAAATGATGAAGATATTGGTATAGTACAAGTAAAAAGTGAGATAGAACTGAAACAATTTTTTAAATAGGAGCATTTATGGGCAACTTTGCAGCCAAGGGGGTAAAAGAGATTACACCTGGCATATAAAAATACTATGAATACTAAAAACAATGTGTTATAATCCCATTAGGGGTGAACAAATGTCCTTAAAAGAATATTGGTATGAGTGTCCGAATTGTGGAAATCCGAAGATGATCAAGTACAGATCAGATACCCGGATCCGTAATTTTCCCGGATACTGTAAAAAATGCAAAAAAGAATCAATAATAACAATAGAGCCAAGAGCCAAATAATTAGATCAAAAAGATTTAGTTATCTGGCTCTTTTTCTATTGCGGAAAGAGTGCAAAGAGGAGCACATACAAGGTTTAAAGTTTTACCTTGCAGCAGTTCGAACCTGCGCTTTCCTTTTCCCTACCGCAGAAGGTGCGGTTAATAAAATATTTTAGGAGGAAGCCATGAAGAATATATTTGAGATCATGAAAGAATACGGCCTTGAGGTGCCGGAGGACAAGAAAACAGACTTTGAGAAAGCTGTTCTTGAAAACTACAAGACAGTAAAAGACTACGAAAAACAGGTGGAAAAGCTTAATGAGGCAAATGATACGATCAAAGCCAATGACACAGCAATGAAAGACCTTGAGGAAAAACTCAAGGATTTTAAAGATGTTGATGTTGCAGGGCTTAATGATACTATAGAGAACCTGAAAAAGGATAATACCCGTATCGAGAATGAGTACAAGGATAAGATGGCACAGCGGGATTTTAATGACCTCATAAGAGATGCGATTACAAGCGCACATGGCAAAAATGCCAAGGCAATTACCGCATTACTGGACACAGACACCCTTATGCAGTCAAAGAACCAGAAAGAGGATATTGCCGCAGCGATTAAGACACTGACAGAGGCAGAAGACAGCAAAATGTTGTTTGGTGAGCCGGATCCTAAACCAGATGGAAAAACAAACCCGATAGGTAAAGTCGGAAGAGGGGACCATCCAAAAGCAACAGAAAGCATGGCAGATGCACTCAGGGAACATTACAAGTAGGAGGTAACTTATGGCTTTAACATTAGCAGAAGCAAAAGTCGGATATGCCGACAAGGTAGACCAGCAGGTAATTGATGAATTCAGAAGGGATTCTGTATTACTTGATATGCTCACATTTGACGATACTATTTCACCTACAGGTGGAAGTAATCTCGTATATGGATACCAGAGACTTGAGACACCATCAACAGCCGGTATCCGTCAGATTAACCAGGAATACAAACCAAATGAGGCAAAGAGAACAAAACAGACAGCAAGCCCGGTAATTCTCGGAGGTTCATTTGAAATCGATCGTGTAATTGCTCAGACATCAGGGGCAATTAATGAGATTGACTTCCAGATCAAGCAGAAAACACTTGCCGGAGCGAATTATTTTCATAATCTTGTCATTAATGGAACGTCAGCGGCATCAGGTGAAGGATATGTACCGAAAACATTTGATGGCTTGAAGAAAATTCTTGCAGGAAAGTCAACAGAGATGAAAACTGACGTGGATATTTCCACATCTGCAATGATGGACAGTAACTATAATGCACTTCTGGATGAACTTGATACATTCATAGCACTTTTAGCTGCAAAGCCGGATGTACTGATGATGAATTCAAAGATGCTTACGAAAGTAAGAGCGGCAGCCAGAAGAGCAGGATATTATGACAGATCAAAGAACGACTTCGGAAATTATGTTGAGACATATAACGGAATCGTTCTTATGGATGCAGGACAGTACTATGACGGAACATCACAGCAGACAGATGATGTGGTTTCAACTACTGCGCCAACAGAGTCAGCATGTGGAACAACAGACATTTATGCTGCAAAACTCGGGCTTGATGCATTTCACGGTATTTCAGTAGATGGTTCTAAGATGCTTAAAACATATCTTCCTGATCTTTCAGCACCGGGAGCAGTAAAGAAAGGTGAAGTCGAGCTTATAGCCGGAGCAGTACTTAAAAACAGCAAGATGGCCGGTAAGTTATCCGGCATCAAGATCCTTGAAAAAAAGGCATCATAAGAAAGGGGGAGTTGTAAATGGCAGTTATAGACTGGGAGTATTACAGCTCCCATTTTCCCGTTGTAATACCGGAAAGTAATTTCGCAGCAGTAGAGGCGCAGGCAGAGGAAGAATATAAAAGGGTTGTAAAGCCATATATGGATATTTCAGAGGACAGACAGAAAAGCACGATATTCAGGCTATGCAATTTCCTATATTCAAATCAGGAGGTTATAGCCGGATCCGGAGTTACATCAGTAAATAATAATGGATATTCAGAAACATATGCGATATCAAATATGCAGCAGGCCACGGAACAGATAAGAGAAATCATATATGACGGCATAGGAACACGTCTGGCAGGAGCGTTTTAATGAATGATAAAACAATAACGTTGTACAATGCGTACAGGAAAGATAAGGAAATATGCTGGAATCGAACGACTGTTCGCGGATGTGAATATCGGTACTCATCAGCAAGGACAACCGGACAAAACGGAACTGTGGTATTCACTCCTCTTCTTACGGTAGTAATACCAGTAACAGCTGATACACAGGGAAGAAAGTATATAGACTCATATGAGTATGCAAAACTTTCCCCGGAAGATATTGTTGATTATTTTACATTCAATGTGGCAAATAAGCATGATGTGATCGTTGCAGGAGAATGTGATAAGGAAATAACTGACAGCTATAAGATTACTGATCTGCAGAAAGAAATTGAAAAGTCGGGTACGATCATATCACTTGATGATAATACGGATGTTAAAAGGCTTAAACATTGGAAGGTTGTGTGTAAGTAATGGGAAACTATGTTGAATTCCGTTTGAAGACTAAAAAGATTCCCAAGGAAGACCGGGTTATAAAGAAATTCGGATGTGAAAAAAATGGACAAATGCAGCAGATCATAGATAGTGAAGTATTAAGGCTTATGGATCCGTATGTGCCGTTCGATACAGGTGCATTAAGGAATGCAGGAGTGATCCATACAAATATAGGAAGTGGAAAGATTACCTACATATGTGATTATGCCAGATACCAGTATTATATTCCAATGAATCACCACGGCCAGACAACTGCACACTGGTTTGAAGTAATGAAAAAAGAAAACAAAGATAAGCTTTTAAACAAGGTGAGAAAGGCAGCGCAGGGAAAATGATAGAAGAGATTTTAAAGAAATGGTTAATGGAATATGGTGAAGCTGAAATCACCGACATAACAACAGAATCCATTGAAGCTATCGGAGGTTATGCGATATACAAAACACCGCAGAGATCAGAAAAGCCATATATGGATGGAAGCAAGCTTATAACAGAACATTATAGCTTTTTTACACGCAGAGCCAGCCAGCTTGACGAGGAGTGTATAGCTAATAATATCTTCCTGGAAGAATTGGCGGACTGGATAGAGGGAAGAGACATAGATGAGGATTATCCGCAGATGCCGGCAGGAATGAAATGTCAGGAAATAGGTGTTGAGGATAACTCGATTCTGTTACAGGAAGACAGGGAAACAATATATCAGCTTACTATAGCGATAACATATTTGAAAGAGAGGTAAAAAATGGGTGACACAAAAGAAACAGCAGGGGCGGCAAGCACTTCACAGATCATTGAAATGGTAAAGAAAAATAAAATAGCACTGTTTTTACATAATGGTACGAAATATGTAAGAATCAAGAAATCTGAAACACTTACATTGTCAATGAATCCGGAAGAAAAAGAGTATAACTATATTGCGGATGAGTCGTCATCAACAGAGGTAGATTCGTACAAGCCTACTATAGACCAGGATCTTACCATGTATAAGGGTTCAGACGATTATGAGATGATCTTTCCATATTTCTATGAGCGAAGAACCGGTACGGCTGCTCATGCTATATGTATGGTCGTATTCATGCAGGAAAAAGCGGAAGCTGGAACCGGATATAAAGCGTGGGAAACAGACAGTGTAATATCTGTTCAGGATCTGGTAGCAGTTGATAAGAAACTGAATTTCAAGGTCCTGTTTGGTGGAAATATCACAAATGGTACAGCAACTATGGAAGGTGATGTACCAACATTTACAGCAAAATAGGGAGGATAAAACATGAGATATGCATTAAACATTGATGGAAGAGAATACGAACTGCCGAAGAAAACCTTATCAGTACAGGAGAAGATCGACAGAATAAAAAAAGAGGTAGGCGGAAGAGATAGAAAGAGCGCAAGCGTAAAGAAATATGAGTTTGTAAAGGAATTCGTAGGGGAAGAAAACGCAAGGGAAATCTTTGAAACAGATAAAATCGAGGAGGTTGACTTAGGAACACTTGAAATCGCATATAAAGGAATTTTTATGGGATATAGAGCCCCGGAGTTAGAGTTTCAGGCAAACGAGAATATGAAAGCTTTAGGAGAGCCAGTATTGGACAGACTGATGCAGATTGCGCAGAGTCTGGACAGTATAAATGCGCTAAGTAAATAATATGCTGGATATAACAAAAAAATCCCTGCCTGATACCATTAAGGTAAGAGGTGAGGATTTTCTTATAAAAACGGATTTCAGGACGTGGATAAGATTCTCAATGGAGTTTAAACAGTGGATAAGAAACGGAATGCAGGAGAATCTTGACATAAAGTATCTGTTTAAAGACCATATTCCGATATTTGAGAAACAAAGCGAATATGATGACATAATGAATTTTGCATTTCCCAAAAATGTAGTACCTCATTCAGGTCGCAGCAGTGGGGAAGATGTACTGTACTATCAATATGATGGAGATTACATATATTCTGCGTTTATACAGGCATATGGAATAGATCTGATGGAGCAGGATATGCATTGGCATAAATTCCTGGCATTGCTTAATGGTCTGCCGGACAACACAAAATTATCGCAGATAATGGGATATCGTGCATATACAGGTGAAAAAGTAAAAAACGAGTCACAGATATATAGAAAATTAAAAGATATGTGGATGCCTCCATACGAGGAGACAGAGGAGGAAAAACAAGCGGAAGAGGAATTTAATTCTTATTTCGGATAAATAAAGAGCCGGAGCCAAGAGCCAGAGCCTAAGAAAAGAGGTGAGGCAATTGGCTGACGGAGTAGATGGAAAGCTTGAATTTCAGACACTGCTCAATAACGATATGTTAAAGAGTGGTATTGCTGAAATGGGAAAAATAGCAAATAAAGGTGCGGCAACGATAGGAAAGATAACGAAAGCCGGAGCCACCGCAACAGTTGCAACAATAGGCACAGCGACTACCGCCGCAACAGCTCTTGTAAAGAAGTCTGTTGAAAATTACGCACAGTATGAACAGCTGGTAGGTGGAGTGGAAACACTTTTTGGTGCAGGTGGGCAAAGCCTTGAAGAGTATGCTGCATCTGTGGGAAAGTCTACTGATGAAGTGGAAGATAAATACAATTCACTCATGAGTGCGCAGACTACTGTAATGGCAGATGCGGCAAACGCATATAAGACGGCCGGAATGTCTGCAAATGACTACATGGATACGGTAACAAGCTTTTCAGCCAGCCTTGTAGCATCACTTGAAGGAGATACTGAGAAAGCTGCAGACTATTCAAACAGAGCCATAACCGATATGGCTGATAATGCAAATAAGATGGGTACCAATATACAGGATATCCAGCATACATATCAGGGCTTTGCAAAGCAGAACTACACCATGCTTGATAACTTAAAGCTTGGCTATGGCGGTACAAAGGAAGAGATGCAGAGGCTTATTGCGGATGCATCTGAAATGACTGATGTACAGGAAAAACTCGGACTTACAGTTGACTCAAGTAGCCTGTCATTTGGAAATATAGTAAATGCAATATCTGTAATGCAGGAAAATATGGGTATTGCAGGCACAACAGCTAAAGAAGCGGCAACGACTATTGAAGGTTCTGTAAACATGATGAAAGCATCATGGGAAAACCTTGTTACGGGAATGGCTGATGATAATGCTGACTTTGATACACTTATGCAGCAGTTTGTAGATTCAACAGTCACAGCTGCAGATAATCTTCTTCCGAGGATCCAAATTGCCATAGAAGGAATAGGAAAGCTGATTGAGCAGTTATTGCCTGTCATAATGGATAAAGTTCCACAGATAATAGCGGATACACTACCAGGGCTTATAAGCGCAGGAATAAGTATGGTTTCCGCATTGGCACAGGGAATAATGGATTACGCACCGCAGCTTATATCATATGCGGCGGAGTTGTTAGTCCAGTTTGTACAAGGACTGGTCACGGCATTACCTCAGATAATAGAGTTTGCAGGAGAACTGGTACAGACGCTTGTTACTTCTTTTACAGAGGCGGCACCACAGCTGATGGAAGCGGGAAGTCAGCTGATAGAATTCCTTGGAACGGCTATATATGAGTATATACCTCAGATGCTTCAATATGGTGCAGGACTTATTGAAAATCTGATTTCAGGCTTTGTTGAAGGCATACCGGAATATCTTCCGCAGGCATTACAATTTTTACAGGATTTTGGCGATTACTTGGCAGAAAAGGCACCTGACATAATTCAATGGGGCTTTGATATGTTAAGCCAGCTTGTAGATGGAATTATATCTGCACTGCCTATCCTCATAGATCAATTACCACAGATCATAATTACATTTGCCAATATAATTAATGACAATTTCCCAACAATATTAAAAAAGGGTGTCGAATTGTTATGGCAGCTTATAAAGGGAATAATTTCATGCATACCGAAACTTATAGAGAATATGCCGAAGATTGTCGAGGCAATAGTCAGTGTTATTGAAGCATTTAACTGGCTAAACCTTGGACGCAAAATAATTACATTTTTTAAGGATGGAATCATGAATCTGGTATCTGCAGTTGGTGGAGCCGGAAAGTCTGTATACAATGCAGTAAAAAATGCAATTATTAATCTGCCATCGACACTTGCAGGTATTGGACGGACTGCCACAAAAGGACTTGGGAATGCCATGACCTCACTAGGGTCATTTATTAAGTCATCAGCCCTTAAAATTGGAGAGCATATCATTTCAGGATTTAAGTCGTTACCGAAAAAGGTATTGTCTATCGGAAAAAATATTGTAAAAGGTCTTTGGAATGGTATTTCAGATATGACAGGTTGGGTAGTTGATAAGATAACAGGGTTTGCATCAGGTATTATCGACACAGCAAAAGATGTATTAGGAATACATTCTCCGTCACGTAAGTTTAAATGGATTGGAGAGATGTGCGTAGAGGGCTTTGATGAGCCTATAGATGACTATAATCCGTATGACACGCTTAATAAATCGATAAAGGCAAATGCCGGAGTAATGAAAGCGAATTTTGTTGGAAGTGGTTCGTATGCGGAAAACTATGTTGCTGAATATGATTATAAGGCAGCCGCAGAAGCAACAGCAGACGCATTAAAGGGCATGACGGTAAACATTGATGGAAGACGTGCCGGAAAGATACTTGCACCATCAATAGACAGATATCAGGGTGAAATAGCACAGACAAAAACGTAGAGGAATAGAGTATGAGTGATTTTGGAATAAAGATCATAACAGGAAATGAAGAATTTCATACGAGAGAATTAGGCCTTAAAATGATAGATTTTAAGATACCACAGCCGGATGCAAAAACCAACTATGTCCAGATTCCGGGAACATCAGGAAATCTGGATTTATCAGAGGTTTATGGAGGTGTTAGATATGAAGATAGAAACGGATTGTCGTTTACTTTTGTTGTACGTAACAATTTTATAGCCTGGGCGCATATAATACAAAACCTTGCAGCTAAAATACATGGTAAAAAATGCAAGGTAATTGTAGATAATGACCCTGATTATTACTATATATGCCGCCTTAAAATATCACATGAAAAATCAAAAAAGGCAGTAGGAACGATTGTCATTACCGGGACAGCAGAGCCATACAAATATGACATGATCGGTTCAGATGAGCGGTGGGAATGGGATCCATTTGATTTTGAAACAGGAGTAATACGTGAGCTGGTAGATATAAAGATATGGAGTTTGAACAATAGAATTACCATTACAGGAAGCACAAATTACCGTACACCGGTATTTGTAGTAAAAGAATCGAAAAATCTGCAGTTTACATATAACAATAAGACTTACGATCTGCCTAATCCGGGAAATTACAGATTCCCGGCTGTAAGGGTGGGAGATGATGATATAACTCTTAAATTTAGTGGAGCAGGAGTACTTACCATACGTTTCAGAGGTGCATATTTATGATTTATGAAGTATTTATTGACAATAAACAGCTGTATTATCCGGGAGACGAAAAACTTGTCATATATAATTCAAAACTCGAACAGGCATTAAATGATGCCGGGACATTTGAATTTACAATAACAAAGAACAATCCATTATATGATGAGATATATCCAAGGGTAAGCAGTGTCAGGATAACAAAAAATGATACGGAAATATTCTTTGGACAGGTAAGAACCAGTGAGGAAGTTTTAGAAGGTGAAAAGGACGTGTCCTGTGTTGGGGAGTTATCATTTTTGTATGATTCAATACAGCCACAGAAAAGGTATCAGGATTACACACCACAGCAGTTTTTCAATGAACTTGTTACAAATCATAATAATCAGGTAGAGGATGATAAAAAATTCAGACCTGGTAAGGTTACTGTTACAGACCCGAATGACAGCTTATATAGATTTACAAATTTTGAGGACACTCTGACAGATATAAGAGATAAGTTATGTGATAGCTTAAATGGATATCTTAGAATACGAAAATCGGAGGGAAACAGATATATAGATCTTCTCAGATTGGAAGATTACGGAAAATATAGTGACCAGCCTATAAAGTTCGGATACAACCTGTTAGATTTCGTAAAAAAGGACTCAGGCGAGGCAATATATACAGCACTTATTCCTCTCGGTGCAAGGTTGGATGAAAGCCAGATAGATGGATTGGATTCATATCTGACAATAGAGTCAGTAAATGGTGGAAAAAATTATCTGAAGAACGATTCAGCAATCAAGCAGTTTGGGCTGATATGGGCGGTACAGAAGTGGGATGACGTAACGGTTCCGGAAAATTTAATGATAAAAGGGAAAGAATGGTTAAGGAGTAATCAGTATAAGACCTTAACTCTTGAACTTACAGCTATAGATATGTCTATGTTGAAATCAGATATTGATTCATTCGATCTTGGAGATACGATACATGTTATCGCAAAAGACTTTGGGCTGGATGCAGTTTATCCGGTTCAGAAGAAAACAACATATTTGCAGGAACCTGAAAAAAATACAATTGTGCTCAGTAATACATCGTTGTCAAAGTCATATTCGAAAAAAGTGGAAGGTTCGCTGCAGAACATAGAAGGTTCCATTCAGAATCTGACAAATTCTGTTAATTCGGTAAGGCAGGAGATGCCTACAGAAAAGAAGCTTTTAGAACTTACGACGGCAAGGGCAGAATCACTCATTAATATTGGCACACATGGTAATGTTTATCTGGTAAATGATGGAAGAGGATATCCAAAAGAACTGCTCATCATGGATAGTCAGGATATAGGAACAGCTAAGAAAGTATGGAAATTTGCAGATAATGAGCTTAAACATTCAATAACCGGATATAACGGCACATATCAAAAAGTACTATCAGATGGAAAAGTTATTGGTGAATGTGTGAGCGGCATACTTAAGGATATTATACTTGAGAACGGAAGTTTAACCACACCAACAATTACAGATGCAGTTATCTATGGTGGACAGATACATATGACAGGCGCATCAGGTAATGCACTTGATGTATACGAAGGAGAAAAGGGTTATGAGATAAATTCTGAAAACATAAACGGAAAAAATCCAAAAGGAAATAAAACAGTTGTATTGGGAAATACACCATATGGACACATCGAATTATATGATGAGAGTGGCAATGTCGGAACAATGATAAGTGCCAGTATGATGCAGACATATGGAGTAAAAAACAGGATCGTTAAAACTGAAAATTATAATGACCGCCTGATGTATTGCTATGAATCCATGATACCTATGTTCTCTGACATCGGGGAAGGTACCATAGATGAAACTGGAAAATGTATAGTTTACTTAGATGATGTGTTTATAGAAGCAGTAGATACAGAGTGTTTATATCAGGTTTCTTTACAGGCATATGGAAAAGGAAACTGTTGGTTAAGTAAAAGAGAACCAAACTATTTTGTCGTAGAAGGAACAAAGGATATGACATTTGGATGGGAAATAAAAGCTGTTCAGAGAGGATATGTCAATGTAAGGGCAGAGCAGTTAAAAAGAGAGGAACAACAAATAAACTATGCATCAGATACAATGGATTATTTGAATGAATGTCTGTACAGCGTAGAAAGTGAGGTGTTTTAAATGATAAATATTAAAGGAATTGCGATAGCACAGGATGGGGCAATGAAAAGAATGGCAGTCACATATGACAAGATCGATGACAATGGAAAAATCATAAATCCGAATGTGAGATTTAACAGGGTAATAACTGATGGAAACATACTGGGAGCAGTTGCACAGCTGGAAGACTTTGCAGGAAAATTAATTTCTGAATCTTAAGGAGAAAACTGTATGAACATAGTTACTGAATTAAAAAAGATAATGCAGGCTGTGTATGGCGAAGAGGTACGTGGAAGTATTCATGATGCAATACTCAAATGCTGGGGAAATAGTGATGCAACATTACGTAAAGTAGAAAATGCCCAAAAGAAAGCAGCGGCATCAGCTGAGAGTGCGATAAGCAGTGAACAGAATGCACAGGCGGCGAAAGATGCGACGCAGCAGTTAGCAAATACAATCGAAGATAAAATAAGCAATGGATATTTTAAAGGTGAAAAGGGAGAAAGAGGCGAGTCAGGAACGACAACACCTACAAATGGATTTATCAATCTGGAAGTTGATGCAGATGGAAACCTATATGCAATATATCCTGACACAGTGGAGAATGTTGTATTTGAACTGGATGCAGATGGAAATCTGTCTTATGAGGTAAAGGATGTGTGATTATGGCAAGAAGAGCATTTATAGGAAACATAAGAGGACCAGAAGGTCAAAAAGGAAAAGATGCTGGTTTTGGAGATATAACAGCGCAGATAGATGCAAATGTAGGCACACCATCAGTAGAAGTTAAGCTAAGTGGTCCTAATACTGCGAGATCAATATTTTTTTATTTTAAAAATTTAAAAGGCGAAAAAGGAGAAATGGCAGATTATGATAACGCAGAGTTTATGGGAGAAAATGAGCTGGAAGCTTTTTGGAGAGACATAGAAAACCAGGATAACGAAGCAAGATCAAAAATAGATGCATTAATAAAAGAGAACAATACATAAGGTGGTAAAAAATGAAGTTAAATGAAGCATTAGCAAAATTGTCATTAAAAATACTAGATCGGATGAGACGTGAAGTAATCGAAAGAATAGATTTTAGTACGCAGGATCTGCAGGCCACAAAGAAAAAGGTATCTGATCTGGAAGATGGACTGGATACTGCAAATAAAAATGTGGAAAATCTGGATAGAGAAATAACAAATATGGGTAAAACAGTATCTGATCTGGATGAAAATCTGGATCAAACACAACAATCTTTAAAACAGACAAATAAATCGGTTAATGACCTTACCAATAATTTGGAGGAAACCAATAACAATGTAGAAAATATTAAAGCGGGGCTGTCAGACACGAACAAAAGCCTAAGTGAACAGGGAAAGAAAATAGATGAGAATTCGAAAAAAATAACTTCTATCGGTGGAAAAAAAGCGTATCTGAGCGATCGTTATTTTGTGTTTATAGGTGATTCATATACATACGGCTATTATCCCGACAATAGCGCAAAAAAAATAACAGGATATGTAGATCTTGCAAAAGCCAGAACCGGTTTTAATGGAAATATCCTTGCACGAGGCGGGGAAGGCTTTGCAAAGAACGGAACATACGGAAAATTTTTAACCAGAATCAAAGAATTCAGCGGAGATAAATCACAGGTTACAGATGTTGTAGTGCTAGGCGGTTACAACGACCATGATATGAGTGTAAGTGAAATAAGTGCAGGAATCAAAGAATTCTGCAATTACGTTGCATCAAATTTCCCGGTTGCAAAAGTCACAATAGGCATGGTTGGCTGGTCAACAAGTGCAAGCCGTTACTATGAACTCCGCAGGGTATTAAGTACATACACGGAAGGGGCACGTGCAAATAAATGTGCATTTATTCCGAATCTTGAATTTGTAATGCACAACACAGAACTTTTTAGCTCAGACGGCCTGCATCCCAATGCGGAAGGACATAGCCGCTTAAGTGCCGCTCTTACATCTTGGATCATGGGTGGCGGAGTTGATGTTGCGTATGGATATCAGGCAGTAGAGTATACAGTTGCTGGAGGCATTTCAATGGGAAGCACATCATTTTACTCACAGCTCCAGAATGAAGTATGCTCGCTGCTTCATTCTGATTGTGTCGGTATAAGCTGCAGTGTATCACAAAGTCAGTGGAACGGATTCCATGCTACGAGAATGCAGATACTTACAATGACCGGAAAAACGAACCTGGAAGGAGCAAACTTTACAGGGGATGTTAAAACATCACAAAGCTCTGCACAGGTTACTGTGGCAAGTACGGCACAGATTGAAGGAAAATGGTATCCGTGCACTCTGATAATAGAACTTATAAGCTCGGCGATGTTTGTATCGATATTGGCAACGAATGAAAGCGGTTATTTAAGCGGAAAATGTACAAGCTTTATACTGCCGTCATTCCAGATTGTGGCTCAGAGCATGTGTGCATAGGGAGGTGTTCCATGAAAGTAAATTTAGGAAATATCAAAGGACCGAAAGGAGCAACAGGAAAAAGAGGAAGCCGATGGTCAAAAGGAACAGCAATAACCGGAACCAGTGCAACAGCTGCAATATTTAGTGGTTCAGAAATAACAGATGCATTGGTCGGTGACATGTATCTGAATACATCAACAATGAACGTGTATACATGTACTGTTGCCGGATCGGCAAATGTAGCAAAGTGGGTATATGCCTGCAATATAAAAGGGGAAAAGGGAGACAAGGGTGACTCAGGAAACGTAGATACCTCGGTATTAATGACGGATACTGAGTATACAGCCTTGTGGAACACTATACAGAAATAAGGGGGATATATGGCAGATTTAACAATAAAAGATGTATTGGAAAGGCTTGGAAAAGATATTCTTGGATGGGTAAAGAGTAACTGTGTAACCAGACAGACATATTCACATGTTGGAATGATAGTCCAGTCGACAACCCTTGATACAGAAGAAAAGGTTATTAATGTTTATGGTGGAACTGAATGGACACAGATAGAAGGAAAGATGCTTCTGGGTGCAAGTGAATCACATGCTGTAAATACGACTGGTGGAGCAGAGACACATAAATTAAGTATTGCAGAACTGCCGAGTCATAATCACAGTTTTAGTGGAAGCGGAAGTTCCGACACACAGGGATCACATAGCCATGGTGTAAGTATATCTGGAACGACTGGAAGTAACGGAAACCATACACATGGTGTAGCAGTCAGCGGAACAACAGCAAGTGCCGGAAACCATTCACATTCTTTTGACAGGGCAGCAGGAGCAACGAATGCAACGTTTAGATATGCAAGTGGATCAGTTAGTGCAATAGCTCTTACTACTGCATCAAGGACAGGAACGGCAAGTGCAGGATCACATACTCATTCGTTTACTGGAAGTGGAAATGCTTCAGCAAATGGTTCACATAGCCATTCGTTTTCATATAGCGGAAATACGGGAAGCAATGGAGGTCATAATCATAATATAACTGTAAGTGGTACAATCGGAAACACCGGATCAGGAAACGCATTCAACATTATGCCGCCATATAAAACAGTGTATATCTGGGAGAGGACAGCTTAATTGAATATAACAGAGCCTAAGAGCCAACATCATAAAAAGATGCTGGCTCTTTTTGATAAAAGAAAGGAGAAACTATGGAAAATGAAGAAATTGTAAAAACCCTTGCCGAACACAGCGAAAAACTCAAGGTTGCAAATCATAGAATTTACGACCTTGAAAAACAGCAGCAACAGATACAGGATCTTACTATTTCAGTTCAGAATCTGGCTACGTCTGTAAAAAATATGGTAGAGGTTCAAAAAGTACATAGTGACAGGCTGGCAGAACTTGAGGATAAACCGGCACAGAACTGGAACTCAATGACTCGTACAGCATTCACTACCATTATAAGTGCTATTGCAGGAGCAGAGGCACTTGCATTTATTAACTCAATAGTCCCATTTTTATAGAAAGAGAGGAAAGTAAAATGAAAAATTGTGTATTAAAACCAAGTGTGGATACAAAGAAATGGTTTAAGGCGGCCGGAATTAGGGCAATTAAAACAATGGCACAGGTAGCCGGATCAATGCTTGTGATAGGCGCATTTAGTGACACAGCATGGTCTATTATGGTACAGACAACGCTTGTAGCGGGTCTTGCATCTATACTTACATCAATAGCAGGTTTACCAGAAGTAGAAAGCGAGGATTAATATGATTATCAATGTACACGGAGGACACAACCCTGCAGGAAAAACAGCCTGTGGGGCTGTAGGATTACTTGACGAATCAAGGGAAGATAGAATAGTAAAGGACATCGTTATCGAACGACTTAGAGATCTTGGTCATACAGTCTATGACTGCACGGTGGACAATGGAACATCACAGAACGATGTACTTAAAAAGATTGTTGCCAAGTGCAATTCACATGATGTAGATCTTGATGTATCAATACATTTAAATTCTGGAAAGGATGATTATAGCGGAGACGGAAAAAACGGCGGCACAGAAGTGTGGCTTTACAGCACAAACAGCAAAGCAAAACCTTATGCACAGAGAACTGTTGATGCCATAGCAAGCCTTGGATTCACAAACAGAGGATTAAAGTACACCACAGGACTTTACTTTTTACACAGGGCAAATGCCCCTGCAATGCTAATCGAGTGTTGTTTTGTGGATGATGCTGATGACAAGAGAATATATAATGCACAGAAAATGGCAAATGCCATAGTAAAAGGAATAACAGGACTGGAGGTAGGAAGTTTGAACGGATTATCAGATATTCAGAATAAAGATGGAAATTGGTATTATTACAAAGATGGAAGAGTAGATACGGGATATACAGGCCTTGCCAAAAACAAAAATGGCTGGTTCTATGTAAGAAATGGAAAAGTAGATTTTAAACGTACCGGACTGGAGAAGAATGAACACGGCTGGTTCTATGTAAAGAATGGAAAGGTTGACTTTGGCCATACCGGTTTAGTCCAGAATGATCAGGGCTGGTGGTATGTTGAAAAAGGCACGATCACGTTCAAATATAATGGACTTGTATCAAACGACCAGGGAATATGGTACGTCAGAAATTCAAAGGTTGATTTTGGTTACAATGGCAGTTATGATGTAAAAATAAAGAGCGGAAAAATGATATAAAATACCCTGCTTAAAAGCTTAAATGTACCCATAAAATTAATCAGTACGCAAACGCACAATGGTTGACACAGTGGGGCTCTAAAAGTCTCGGTGACCAGGGCTACAGTGCAATTGAGATACTCAGATACTTTTACGGCAGCAACATGTATATCAATACCGCGGAGGCTGTATCAGGAATACCGGCGTCATGGCCGGGCTACAATATAGGCATAGGCTCGTCAGGACAGAATGTATATCAGATACAAAAGCAGCTCGCCCGCATCGCAAAGGCATATCCGGCCATTCCTTCTATTGTGCCGGATGGAATATACGGACCAAAGACAAAGGCGGCCGTGGAAAAATTTCAGGCTGTATTCGGACTTCCGGTTTCAGGTGTGGTGGACTACAATACATGGTATGAGATATCAAATATATATGTCGCTGTGACACGTATTGCGGAGCTTGCTTAATTGGATTAAAGGAGCAAAACAGTGCTGGCAAGAGAAAAAATGATGTGATATTATATAAAATAAAAGTAACTATTCACAACCCTATTTTTAGATAAAGAAAGACAATTTTATGAATACAGAAACCCAAAATTACAAGATAATTGTGGCATACGACGGCACACGCTACAAAGGCTGGCAGGTGCAGAAATCCACAGATGATACAATACAGGGAAAGCTTCAGCATGTGCTGTCCACACTGGCAGGAAAGCCGGTTGAGGTCATAGGCTCAGGGCGCACGGATGCGGGAGTGCATGCGGTGGGGCAGGTGGCAAGCTTTCACATGCCGAAGCATTTTTCCAAGAATGAGATATTTATATGGCTGAATGAGCATCTGCCGGCAGATATTGCGGTGACAGATATTTCAAATGTGCCTGACAGATTTCATGCCAGGTACAATGCTGTGTCAAAGACATATGTGTATACAATACACTCCGGTATTGTGTCAGATGTGTTCAGGAGAAAATATATATACGACTATGATAAGCCGCTTGACATAGACCGGATGAAAAAAGCAGCAGCGTATCTTCTCGGAGAGCATGATTTTAAAGCTTTTTGTGGCAACAAACATATGAAAAAGTCAACGGTCAGGACGATTTTTTCTATTGATATAGAAAAAACAGGCGCTGATATTGTTATCAGCTACACCGGAGATGGATTTTTACAGAATATGATAAGAATCATCACAGGAACGCTTATCGAGGTGGGCGATGGAAGGAAAAATCCGGATGCTGTGATGGAAATTTTAGCTTCAAAGGATAGGGCACAGGCAGGCTACACAGCACCGGCGTGTGGTCTGAGCCTGGAAAGGGTAGATTATGGCAAAGTGGTATGTTAGTGCGAAGAGGGCTGATTTTGCGGCAATCGGAGCAAAGTTTGGAATAGATCAGGTGACGGCGCGGATAATCAGAAACAGAGGTGTTATAGGAGATGACGCGGTAAATGAATTTTTAAACGGCAAAATCTCAGACATTGCAGACCCGGCTCTTTTAAAGGATGGTCAGAGGCTGGTTGACATTCTTGCCCAAAAGATAGCTGACAAGGCCAAAATCAGGATAATCGGCGACTATGACATAGACGGAGTGATGTCTACATATATTCTTGTGAAGGCACTTAAAAGAGCCGGTGCATGTGTGGATTATATGATTCCCGACAGAGTGAAGGATGGCTATGGTTTGAATGTGCATCTGATTGACAAGGCATATGAGGACGGGATAGACACTGTGGTCACCTGTGACAACGGAATTGCAGCGATTGAGGAAATCGCACATGCAAAGGAGATTGGAATGACAGTTCTCGTAACAGACCACCATGCAGTGCCTTTTGAAGATATAAAGGGTATAAAGATTTACAAGGAGAGCAAAGCAGATGCCGTTGTAAATCCGCATCAGATAGAGTGCAGCTATCCGTACAAGGAGCTTTGCGGAGCAGCTGTTGCCTGGAAAATTGTCATATTACTATATAGAAAAATCGGCATAGATGAGAAAGAGGCCATGGATTTTATAGAGAATGTGGCATTTGCAACAGTTGGTGATGTCATGCCGCTGACAGGTGAGAACCGTATACTCGTAAAGGCCGGTTTAAAGAGTATTCATCATACGACAAATATCGGCATGAAAGCCCTGCTTGAATGTTGTAATATAGAGGCTGAAAATGTAGATGCATATCATTTTGGATTTGTTCTTGGACCATGTGTCAATGCGACAGGCCGTCTGGATACAGCCAAAAGAGCACTTGAGCTGTTTTTATGTGACAGGCAGGAGGAGGCCATGCGCATCGCATCAGAGCTTGTAGCACTCAATGATGACAGGAAGGAAATGACTGCAAAGGGTGTGGAAACCGCAGTTGAGATATATGAGAGGGACAATTACGAAAAAGACAGGGTGCTTGTCATATATCTGCCGGATGTGCATGAGAGCATAGCTGGAATCATAGCAGGCCGTATCAGGGAGAAATACAATAAGCCAACCTTTATACTCACAAAGAGTGAGGACGGAGTAAAGGGCTCAGGGCGCTCGATAGAGGAGTACTCCATGTATGAGGAAATGTGCAAATGCAGTGAGCTGTTCACGAAGTTTGGTGGCCACCCGATGGCTGCAGGACTTTCACTGCCACAAGAAAACGTTGAGCCATTCCGTCAGAAAATAAATGAGTATGCATCGCTTACTGACGATGACCTCGTGCCTAAAATACATATAGATGTGCCGATGCCGGTGGATTATGTATCAATGAGACTGGTGTCTGAGTTTTCGGTACTGGCACCGTTTGGAAAGGACAATCCAAAGCCTGTTTTTGCAGACAAAAATCTACGTGTGAGCCGCATGTGGGTAGTGGGTAAAAACAATAATGTGCTTAGGCTTTCTTTGATATCCTCATATGGCACGCCAATCAATGCAATTTATTTTGGTGATATAGAAAGCTTTTTTGACTATATCAGGCAAAGGTTTGGTTCGGACGCGCTTGAAGCTGCACAAAGAGGTAGGTTCAATAATATAGTGCTGTCCGTAGTATATTCACCAAAGATAAATGTATTCAGGGAAAATGAGTCACTGCAGTTTGAAATACAGTATTATAAGTGATATTATATTCTAAAAAGGTAACCGGTAAAGGAGAATAGATCAGTGTTTGGGAACAGAGCAAAAATATCCGCTGAGGAATTAGCGTATATGAAGGAACAATTGGATAATGACAGGGGATTTTTCGAGAATGTAAATGCAAAGTCAAAGCTTATAGAGGCTGATTTTGATGAGCTGGAGAAATCAAGACAGCTTGAGGAGTCATCCCTTAAGCAGCTGAATGATAATGCAAATAATGTGGTGGAATTTTCAAAGGACAGCATGGATGCCATATCAGCCTTAAACGACAGCTTTACAGAGTGTGTAAAGGCGGCTGCGGATAATCTTACAAGTCTTGAGAGTGCGGCAAAGGCAATTGCCACACAGCATGAGGATACATGTGCGCTTGTCGAAAACAATAAGCATTTTACAGCTCCGGCTAAGAGCTTGTCAGAGACATCGGACAGGCTTGAGGCGCATGTGGATAGCTGTGCGGATATAGCTGCGCAGATGAAGGAGCAGAATAAGCAGATGAGTGTTCTCTCACTCAATGCTGCTATAGAGGCGGGCATGCTTGGAGAGCAGGGAAAGCTGTTCGTAGAGGCTGCTGAGAGCATAAGGGAGGCATCTGTTTCATATGACAGTGCAATTGATGCTGTTAAACAGGAGCTTTCAGAGGCAAAAGCTGAGATTAGTGCACTTAAAGAGCAGGTGAGTCACCTTGTAGGGCTTCTAAAGGACAACAATGTTGCCACGACAAAGCTCATGAAGCAGGGAGTAGAGCTCAATCATGTGTTTTCACAGTGTGACGAGATTTCAGTTGACATGATAGAAGCGTGCAGACAGCAGATTGTGTCAATCCGCAATACACAGGAGGAGATTATCAAGTTTGAGGAGCGCAATAAGCTGCAGATAGAGGATGCATACGCAGAAATTTCGACTCAGAGGAAAAATTCAGTAGAAATAAAATCAACTGTGGACAAGGTGCTCGACTACAGCAGGGAGAGAGTCAGATAACAGGACAGATATGCAGACTTTGAGTGTCATGCATTCTTATGAGTGAAATATAAAAAGACATCAACTGGTGTAAATTCCGGCTGATGTCTTTTTGAGTTGAAAGCTGCAATCATTAAATCAAACACGAACCTTGCTGTTTGCCGCATCCTGGAAGCTTCCGCTTTTCTGTGGCAGATGCATCCAGTTTTTGATGTAGACCACATTGTACATAACGAAAGCAAGCATAAAGGCTGTAGAAACGTCAAATACTGAGTGCTGTTTGATAAACATGGTAGACAGTATAATCAGAACACAAAGCACTAAGGATGCGTGCTGAACGTGCTTTTTATCCTTGAAATAGCTGCTGTGCATCACCGCAAAATGAATGCCGAGCGAATTGTATACGTGAATGCTCGGAAACAGGTTCGTCGGTGTGTCAGTGGAGTAAAGCCACTCGCAAAGCGCTGTAAACATATTGTGGTGCGTGAAATAATAAGGCCTTAAATTGTGACCATTCGGGTAGAGCGTTGATATAACCAAAAATACGGTCATACCGGTGTATAAAAACGCACACAGTCTGTAAAATTCTTTTTTGTCATGTAATGCCGTGAAAGCAATTCCAAAGGCCACATAGCCAAACCACATGATATAAGGAATAACAAAGTATTCACAAAACGGTATATAATCATCTATCGGAAGATGAATCAAGTGATAATGTGTGGTAACAGTGCGTTCTAAATATCCAAACCAGGTCAGATATATGATAAAGTATGATAAAATCCACACATGCTTGTAGCGGTTGAAAAGCTCTATAAGCTTATTCTGTATTTTCTTCATAAAACCACCTTTTTAATCCGTTTGAAATTATAACACTGAAAAATAATTCAAACAACACCAAAACAAAAGACTTAATAAATTTTATGAAAAAATTAATAATTAAGACCTTATATAATGAGCTTTTTGTGAAATATTTATCTGCAGCAAAAAGCATAGGATATAACCTGTGGGCTAATCGGCATAAAGGATGCTAAAATCCCATGGTGCAAGAGTTATACAATCGCCTGCTGATACTGTACTGTCATCGCAAAGCTTCTTGAGACCGTCTGCATAGCAGGTAACAGTCTGCTCATCATCCGAGTAGTTAAGCAGATAAATGATTTCTTCGCCCTGCATATTGGTGCCGCGCTTTATGACAACGGGATAAGAAGCATCAAATTCATTTTTTTGCTCGCCGAAGAAAAGCTTTAGGGCTTCTATCAGCGTGTCCTCACCAAAAAGTGTGGCAAGATACATGGCGCGTCCTTTGCCGTAAGAGTTTTCTGTGATAGCTGCGTGTACTCCCCAGTGCTTGTGCTCATACATAGCAACAGGTGTGGCAGTGGTACAGTCGACCATCTCCATCCAGTCACGCGCTTTTGATGATTTGCCACCACAGGTTACGGTGACATCGTCAGGCAGGGTGAACTCATCGTACTGTATGCCGAGAGCCTTGTTTATAATATAAGGCTGTACGTCATGGCGTATTTTAAGATGTTCATCCGAAAAAGCAGATTTAAAGGTCACCACCATATTGCCGCCGTTTGCAACAAATTCATTTAAGGCATTGAGTACCTCATCTGTTGCGCTATAGAGTGCAGGCACAAGTATATTCTCATATGAAGCAAAAAGTGCCGGGTCGGCAGGAATCACGTCGTACTCAATGTTCATCAGATACAGGGCATCGCAAAGCCATCTGAAAACGGTATTGTAATTGGAGTCACTTTCGTTGTTCAGCTTAAATTCATTAAGCCCTGTAAGAGAAGCGTTGTCAGCAATAACCGCAAACTTGTTTGTCTTTTTCAAATTTACCAGCCTGTGTCCGTATTTTTTTAGTTCGTTTCCGATGACACTGCACTCCTTATAAAGCCGGTTCGGTCTAAGGTCGTGGGAGAGCACGCCCTTCCAGTAGCTTTCTATGGCATTGTGGATAGAATGCCAGTGCCAGTATTCAACCATGCATGCACCGTTTGCAATGTGACTTATGGCCTGAAGCCTCAGTTGTCCCGGATAAGGAAGCCATGGGTGATTTCCGGCTGCCTCGGTCTCAAGTACCAGATAATTATCACCTTTTATGCCCCTTGCAATATTGCCGCAGGCGGTAATCTCGCGGCCACTCAGACTGCTCTGGGAAGGGTGATATATATCGCAGCCTGCGATATCCATACACTTGGCAGCCTCGTACTGATTGACCTCCGGCTGCATGCCGTAAGAGTAATCGTGCCATTCAAAGTCGAAATTGTGAGTGATGAACTGGTCATCTCTCTTGTATTTTTTGACGATATCGGCCTGCCATGCAAAAAAGTCTGTCACGAGCTTTCTCTGGAATTTTTTGTATTCCGCATCAAGACTCATATTTATAGTGCCGCGGATATCAGGAAAGGCATCCCAGTCATCCACACGGTTGCTCCAGTAATCAAGTCCAAACTCCCTGTTAAACTCGTCAATGTCAGGAAATTCATTCTTCAGATATTCTACAAATTTAGCCTGTGCGTATTTGGAACAGGTGTCATAAGGTTTTGTCTCATTGTCGAGCTGGAAGCCGATCACGCAGTCGTAGTCCTTTACCTGCTCCATGAGCTTTTCAATGATAATCTGTGCATGGTGCAGATAGTCAGGGTTTGTGATATCCATGTTCTGGCGGTGGCCGTAGAGCTCTTTGCCGTTATGTGTTACAGCGAGAATATCGGGATATTTTTTTGCAAGCCATGATGGAATAGCATATGTAGGTGTTCCGACAATGACCTTCAGCTTATATTTTGCTGCGCAGTCAAGCATGCGGTGCAGGTGTGTAAAATCAAATACTCCCTCCTTAGGCTCCCATGTGCTCCAGGTGGATTCGGCAATCCTGATAACATTCATGCCGGCATCGCGTATCATCTTAAAATCTGTTTCTATGCGGTCGTAAGGCATATATTCGTCGTAATATGCCACACCATATAATATTTCGTTAAAATTCATTTATATGTACCTCCAATAGTTATACCATAAATATACGTTAGTAAATAAATGGTGTAAATATTAAATCATCAGAAAACAAAATGTTGAGCGAATATGCGTGGAAGAATGAGTCAGTTGCGCAAAAATTGCATGTCTAGGATGACAAGTGTATGAAGATAGGTTATAATGAAAAACAATAGAGTTGCGCAACAAATAAAAGTTGTTCAGTGATTAATCACATTCAGATGAAAGAGGCGGCAGAATGAGTAACAATATCACGATATCAGATGTAGCAGAGGCACTTGGCGTTTCAAAGACAACAGTAAGCAGGGCTATATCGGGAAAGGGCAGGATAGGCGCTGCAACAAGAAAAAGAGTGCTTGAATATATACAGGAGCATGATTATAAACCTAATGTAATAGCCAGGGGGCTTGCACAGTCAAAGACATTTAATATATGTGTGGTGATGCCGGGGGATTATGCACTTGTCGATCTGCCTTTTTTCCAGGAAGCTATAATGGGGATTCAGGAGATAGCAGGTATGATGGAATACGACATTTTACTTTGTATAGGCTCAGGCAATGATATGGCGGGGCTTAGGCGTATCATACAGAATCATAAGGTGGATGGAGTGGTGCTGCTTCGCACGATGGTAGATGATCCACAGGTGACATTCTTGCAGGAGCGCAGGATACCGTTTGTCACAGCTGGCTCATGCAAATATAAGGATGTAAAGCAGATTGACCATGACCATAGAAGTGCCTGCAGGGAGCTGACATCAATTATGCTCATGCGTGGCATGAAAAATATGGCGCTTCTCGGTGGAAGAGAGGATATTGTTGTAAATCAGACCAGATACGCAGGCGTAGTGGATGCCCATGAGCAGTTTGGAAAGAAAATAAATGACAATCTTGTATTTTTAAACCTTGAAGGAAAAGCATATGTCGAAAAGGCTGTAGATGATGCAATTGACAGAGGCTGCGACTGTCTGCTGTGTATGGATGATGCAGTCTGTGCGCAGGCCATGAGACGGCTCCGCGAAAGGCATATAAAGGTGCCGCAGCAGGTGAAGGTGGCTTCATTTTACAACAGCTCAGTGCTGGAAAATAATGTGCCGTCCATTACATCGCTTTCATTTGATTCAAAGGAGCTTGGAGCAAGAGCCTGCAAGAATCTGCTCAGACAGATAGAGGGTGAAGAGACTGAGAACAGGACACTTCTGCCGTATGAGGTAGTGTTAAAGGAGTCCACACAGTAAATAGTAAAAGCCGGAGCCGACAAATTGTCAGACTCCGGCTTTTGCTTGTGCGCCTAGCGGCGCACGTTTCTAACGGGTTAAAGTCCCGAATCCGCCC
>ENA-OROX01000508-OROX01000508.1-human-gut-metagenome-genome-assembly--contig:-NODE-508-length-38884-cov-3.151304_pt1 | contig 38884 bp, 37 predicted proteins | sample MGYA00242133_ERZ509058 | MGnify/ENA primary metagenome ERZ509058 (study PRJEB26280, sample SAMEA2338751) | human gut metagenome | biome: human gut; feature: human-associated habitat; material: faeces...
ACAGTTTTTTTGTTTTCATCGTGTATACCTGCCGTATTCTTTTGCAATAGTTTATGAAAAAACGCAGACAGATATACCGGGGCACATGTGCATAGAAGAGATTCAGTGTGAATAGAATAAAAGAAAAATGGAGAAATCTTGAAAAAAAGACTGGAACGCAGATCGCTTCTGCTCCTTTTTTTATTGCTGATTTTTTGCGTGGCAGCAAGCATACAGATCAACGAGAAAGCTAAAAAAAACCGATTGAACCTAAAAACAGGAAGCACAGAAGAATTCAGAAAGCTTGGGATGGAGGAGGCGTTTTTCCAGGTTCTTGCGAAGACAGATCATGAAAAAAGAGGAAGACTTTATGCCATTTATTTTCTGGAAAACAGCCTGTTTCCACAGGATAACGAAAAAGAGCTGTTTGAAAAATGGTCGGAAAAAGAAGAGTGGAAATCTTTTGAAAAGATCTGTACAGCTCTTTGGAATGATATCCGCTATTTTCCTGTTCCGGAATCACCGAAACATCCACAGTATCAGGTATCTTTTGTGGACAGCTGGATGGGAGAGCGCACCTACGGAGGAAAAAGGGGACATGAAGGCTGTGATCTGATGGCATCGAAAGATATCCCCGGTCTCTATCCTGTTGTGAGTATGACAGATGGGGTAGTATCGGCAAGAGGCTGGCTGGAAAAGGGAGGATACAGGATCGGGATTACCGCACCGTCCGGTGCATATTTCTATTATGCACATCTGGACTCTTATGGAAGTTATCAGGAGGGGGACGAGGTGAAGGCAGGGGATATCATTGGATTTATGGGAAATACCGGATATGGTCCGGAGGGGACGAAAGGGATGTTTGCCACGCATCTGCATCTGGGGATTTATCTCTATCCGGACGGCGAAGAAACCAGCTACAATCCCTATTGGATTTTAAGACTTGCCGGGGAGAAAAAACTTTCCTGTTCTTTCTAACTATGCTATACTTAAATGATATGGAGGACGAAAGAATGATAAATTTACCAAATGAATTTGAAGAGAAGATGAAGGCACTCCTCGGAGATGAATTTGAGGATTATATAAAATGTTATGACGAGCCGAGATATTACGGACTTCGTGTGAATACGGAGAAGATTTCTGTGGAGGATTTTGTGAAGATCTGTCCGTTTGAGATCACACCGATCCCGTGGATCGATAACGGTTTTTACTATGATGGAGAAAAGATATCTCCTGCGAAGCATCCGTATTATTTTGCAGGACTTTATTACCTGCAGGAGCCGAGTGCTATGACACCGGCGAACCGTCTTCCGGTAGAACCGGGGGACCGGGTACTGGATGTCTGTGCCGCACCCGGTGGAAAGGCAACCGAGCTTGGAGCGAAGCTTCAGAACGAAGGTGTTCTGGTCGCAAATGATATCAGCAGCTCCAGAGCAAGAGGACTCTTAAAGAATCTGGAAGTTTTCGGAATCGGCAATATGCTGGTCATGAGTGAAGAACCTGGACGACTGGAACGCTATTTCAGCGGTTATTTTGACAAGATCCTGATCGATGCGCCGTGTTCCGGGGAAGGGATGTTCCGTAAGGATAAGAAGATGGTACGCGCCTGGGAAGAACATGGACCGGAATTTTTCTCGAAGCTGCAGAGAAGCATTATCACCCAGGCGGCAAGAATGTTAAAGCCGGGTGGCATGATGCTGTATTCAACCTGTACGTTTGATCCACTGGAGAATGAGGGGACGATCGAATATCTGCTCGGTGAATATCCGGAATTCGAGATTCAGGAAATCGCAGGATATGAAGGATTTGCACCGGGCAGGCCGGAAGTAACCAAGTCAAAGGATCCGGATTTTGCTAAGACTGTCCGTATTTTTCCACATCATATGAAAGGGGAGGGACATTACCTCGCACTGCTGAAAAAGAGTGAGGATGCAATCTGCCCGTCTTCCCCGGTCGCAGAGCAGAAAGCGAAGAAAATCCCGGCAGAGCTGGAGGAATTCTTCCGTGATGTAAAGTGGGATCTAAAGCCGTGGAGACTGGATATCCATGGAGAGCGCGTGTACTATATGCCGGAGAATCTTCCGGAACTGAAAGGCGCAAGATTTTTAAGAAGCGGACTTCTCCTTGGTGAACTGAAGAAAAAGCGTTTTGAACCGAGCCAGGCACTGGCGATGAACCTGAAAATGGAAGAGTACGCGCATACTTTGAACCTGTCTTCTGATGATGACCGACTGATGCGTTATCTGAAAGGCGAGACAATCGATGTGGAGGATCTGATTCCAGCTAAGGCAAAAGGCTGGCATCTGATCTGTACAGACGGTTTCCCGCTTGGATGGGGAAAAGTCACGAACGGAACTTTGAAGAACAAATATCTGCCTGGATGGAGGAATCAGTCTGCATGATGCGCATAGACAAATATCTTGCCGAGATGGGGCAGGGAACCAGAAGTGAAATCAAAAAGCTGATCCGCAGCGGACGTGTTATGGTTGATGGAGAGACGGTGAAAAAACCGGAACTTAAAATCGATGAGACTACACAGAAAGTAAGTCTTGAAGGAAAACAGATTGGATACGCTAAAAAAGAGTATTATATGCTCTATAAACCGGCAGGTGTTATTTCCGCAACAAAAGATGACCGGGACAAGACAGTTCTGGATCTGATCACAGATAAAAAAAGAAATGATCTGTTCCCGGTAGGACGTCTGGATAAGGACACGGAAGGACTTCTTCTGATCACCAATGACGGAGAACTGGCACACCGCCTGCTTTCCCCAAAAAAGCATGTGGATAAGGTGTATTATGCGAAAGTACAGGGAAAGGTAGATGAATCTGATGTGAAAGCATTTGCAGATGGAGTGGATATCGGAGACGATACGCCGGCTAAAAGCGCAGATCTTCGAATCCTGAAAAGTGGGGAGGAGTCGGAAATCGAGCTTACGATCACTGAAGGACGTTTCCATCAGGTGAAGCGGATGTTTCATGCAGTCGGCAAAGAGGTAATCTATCTGAAGCGGCTTTCTATGGGAAGCCTTGCTCTGGATAAGACACTTACAAAGGGAGAATACCGGTCACTGACCGAAGAGGAGATAAAAAAATTATGTTAGAGCATACTAAAGCTGTCATTTTTGATCTGGATGGGACTCTGGTAGATTCCATGTGGGTGTGGACAGCGATAGATGAAGATTATATCAGAAAATATCATCTGAATCCGCCGGAAGATTTTCATGAGGCAATGGAAGGGATGAGCTATACCGAGACAGCGCAGTACTTTTTGAAAATTTTTCCGGAGCTTCCGCATACTGTGGAGGAGATCAAAAAAGAATGGTATGATATGTCTGTGGATAAATATACAAAAGAGGTCACACTAAAGCCAGGGGTAAAGGAATTTCTGGAGATGCTGAAAGAGAAAGGGATCCGGACAGGAATCGCAACCAGCAATGACCGGAAACTGGTGGAAGAATTTTTAAAGGCAAGGCAGATCACCCATCTTTTCGATACGATCTGTACAAGCTGCGAAGTGAATAAAGGGAAACCGGCACCGGATGTTTATCTGAAGGCGGCTGGGCAGCTGGGTGCAGATCCTTCTGCCTGTCTGGTATTTGAAGATGTTCCGATGGGAATCCTTGCCGGGAAAAATGCAGGAATGCGTGTATGCGCGGTGGACGACTGGTTTTCACGCCCACAGGATGCGAAAAAGCGGGAACTTGCCGACTATTTTATTCACAGTTATGAAGACATTACCAATCAGACATACGAGGTATTATAATGAATCATGGATTTTTACCGATCAGCAGGAAAGAGATGGAAGAACGGGGGTGGAATCAGGTAGACTTTGTCTATGTAAGCGGAGATGCCTATGTAGACCACCCGTCTTTTGGACATGCGATCATCACCCGCCTTTTAGAGGCACATGGCTTCCGCGTGGGGATCATTGCACAGCCTGACTGGAAGGATAAAGAAAGTATTACAGAATTTGGAGAGCCGCGGCTTGGATTTATGGTGTCGGCGGGAAATATGGATTCCATGGTCAACCATTATTCTGTATCAAAGAAAAGACGGCAGCAGGATTCTTATACACCGGGCGGAGTGATGGGAAAGAGACCGGATTATGCAGCAGTTGTGTACGGCAATCTGATCCGTCAGACATATAAGAAGACACCAATCATTCTGGGTGGTATCGAGGCGAGTCTTAGAAGACTTGCACATTATGATTACTGGTCCAATCAGCTTAAGCGTTCCATTCTTCTGGATTCGGGTGCAGACCTGGTTTCTTATGGAATGGGCGAACGCTCGATCATTGAGATTGCAGAGGCACTGGATGCCGGACTGGATATCAAGGACATTACCTATATCGATGGAACAGTCTGCAAGGTCAAGAATCTGGACAGTGTGTATGATGCAGAGATTCTGGAACCGTATGAAGAGATGAAAAAAGATAAGCTTCTGTACGCCAAAAGCTTTTACAGACAGTACTGCAACACAGATCCATTTTCCGGAAAGCGGCTGGTTGAGCCCTATTCGGATCATCTGTATGTGGTACAGAACCCTCCGGCAAAACCGCTGACCCAGCAGGAGATGGATGATGTCTACGCACTTCCTTACATGCGGACCTACCATCCATCTTATGAGACGGCAGGTGGAGTTCCGGCAATCCGGGAGATCAAATTCAGTCTGATCAGCAACAGGGGATGTTTTGGAGGCTGCAGTTTTTGTGCACTGACATTCCATCAGGGAAGGATCATTCAGACACGAAGTAAGGAATCACTGATCGCTGAAGCAAAGACATTTCCGGAGGATCCGGAATTCAAAGGATATATTCATGATGTAGGCGGACCGACCGCGAACTTCCGTGCGCCGGCATGTAAGAAACAGTTAAAATACGGGGCATGTACGAACAAACAGTGTCTTTTTCCAAAGCCGTGTAAAAATCTGATCGCAGATCATAAAGAATACTTAAGCATTCTCAGGGATCTCAGAAAGATACCTGGAGTCAAAAAAGTATTTATCCGTTCCGGTATCCGGTTTGACTATCTGCTGGCGGATCCGGATGACACGTTTTTCAAAGAACTGTGTCAGTATCATGTCAGCGGTCAGCTGAAAGTTGCACCGGAGCATGTAGCAGACCCGGTTCTTCAGATGATGGGCAAGCCGGAAAATGCAGTTTATGAACGTTTTACCCACAAATACGAAGAGATCAATAAAAGGCTTGGACTTAAACAGTACCTGGTTCCGTATCTGATGTCGTCCCATCCGGGTTCTACTATGAAAGAAGCGGTAAAGCTTGCTGAATACCTGCGGGATCTCGGTTATATGCCGGAGCAGGTACAGGATTTCTACCCGACACCGTCTACGATTTCCACTTGTATGTATTATACCGGTGTAGATCCGCGGACGATGAAGCCGGTGTATGTGCCGAAGAATCCGCATGAAAAAGCAATGCAGAGAGCACTGATCCAGTACCGGAATCCGAAGAATTATGATCTGGTCATGGAGGCACTGCGAATCGCAGACCGTATGGATCTGGTAGGATTCGATGAAAAATGTCTGATCCGTCCGAGAAAACTGCATTCTGAAAAAATGCAGGAGAAGAATGGATACAGCGGAAGAAACCATGGCGGAACTCATGGCGGCACGGACCGAAAAAGCAAAAACCCGAATGGAAATAACAAAAATCCAGGAAAGACAAACGGAAATTATAAAAATTCAAATGCAGGGCATAAGAATACAAAACCTACATTTACAGGAAACGGCAGAGGTGAGTCTTCGTTAAGACCGCAGAAAAAGAAATCCATCCGTAATGTACACAAACGGAAGTAGTCACAGGAGAAAGGAGAACCGCTTATGAAGATTGCGATTGTTACCGGGGCATCCTCCGGCATGGGAAAAGAATTTGTCAGACAGATTGAACGTTTTTACAAGGAACTGGATGAAATCTGGGTGATCGCCCGCAGTGAAAAGAAGCTGGAAGAGATTAAGAAAAGCCACAAGATCTATATCCGGATCTTTGCAGGGGACATGGAAGAGGATCTGGTATACAAGCAGGTGAAAAACCGGCTGGAGAATCAGAATCCTGATATCCGTATGCTGGTCAATGCAGCAGGATTCGGAAAGACCGGGACAGTAGAGGAGATTGCAAAGGAAGACAAGAAACTTCAGCTCCGCATGATCGACCTGAATTGCCGGGGACTGACCGAGATGACCTGTACCTGTTTGCCCTGGATGCATAAAGGAACCAGGATCATCAACCTGGCAAGCGCAGCAGCTTTTTGCCCGCAGGCAAAATTCGCAGTTTATGCAGCGACAAAGTCGTATGTACTGAGCTTTTCAAGAAGCCTTGCAGCTGAACTTAAGGAAAAAGGAATCTTCGTCACAGCGGTCTGCCCGGGACCTGTGGACACCCCGTTTTTTGAAGTGTCAGGGAAGTTGCCCGGTGGCATGAAAGAGGCTGTGATGGCAGATCCGGTACAGGTTGTAAAGCAGGCGCTCATTGATGCCAAATACAAAAAAGAGGTTTCTGTATATGGCACGGCAATGAAAGGGGCAGAAGCTGCTACCAAAGTACTTCCGCACGGAATGATCTTAAAAGCCATGTCAGTGATGGAGAAAATAACGAAGGAGTAAGCGAAAGACAAGATGAAGATACAAAAAGGAGATGCAGGTTATCTGCGCAGAAGAAAACGATTATTGATACTGGAAGCTGTTGTCTCTTTTGGACTGGTTGCTGCACTGGTGATCGCCGGTTATGTGACAACAAAGACAAAGCTCAATCTGCTCACTGTAGTAGCGGTACTCGGATGTCTTCCGGCAAGCCGGATCCTGGTCAATCTGATCATGGTCATGCCGCATGATTCCATTGATGAGGCAACTGAGCTTGAAATCTCGGCTGTCACCGAAGAACTTACCGTTGTATACGATCTTGTGATCACCAGTGAGAAAAAGGCAATGCCGATAGCAGCTGTTGCAATTTACAACAATACGATCTGCGGCTATGTGCCGGTGAAAAAAGTGGATGTGGACTATGCCGCAAAGCATATCAAATCCATTATGAAGCAGAACCAGTTCGACAAGGTGGTGGTCAAGCTTTTCCATGATTATAAAGCATTTCTGACCCGCGCCGAGGGAATGAACAACATTGCTTCTGTAGAACAGCAGGATACAAGAAAACACGAAGAGATGATCAAAGGACTCCTTCTGGACATTTCACTGTAAAAGGCAGGAGGAATTAAAAGCATGCAGAAAATAACCGTTTCGTCAAATGAAGCAGGACAGCGTCTGGACAAGCTTCTTGGAAAATATTTAAGTAATGCGCCGATGAGCTTTGTTTACAAGATGCTGCGGAAAAAGAACATCAAGTTAAACGGGAAAAAAGCGCAGGGAAATGAAAAACTGACAAAAGGAGACCAGGTTGAAGTATTTCTCTCAGATGATACCTGGCAGAAATTCGCAGGGGCACCGGGAGCAGAAAAGCAGCTTCCGGCAGATCTTGCACGGGCAATGGAAAGCAGCATTCGGCTGTCGGTAATCTATGAGGATCCGAATATTCTGATCCTGAACAAACCATCAGGCATGCTTTCCCAGAAAGCAGCACCGTCTGACCTTTCCCTGAATGAATATATGATCGCTTATCTGCTGAAAAAAGGCGATCTGAAACTAGCTGAGCTTGCTACTTTCCGCCCATCTGTCTGTAACCGCCTGGACCGGAATACCAGTGGTCTTGTAACCGCAGGGAAAAGCCTTGCGGGATTGCAGCAGCTCAGCGAGATTTTAAGAGACAGGACCGTGAAAAAATATTATCTCACGATTGTGGATGGGGTGATAAAAGACCGTCAGAAGATCGAAGGATATCTTCTGAAAAATGAGATGACCAATCAGGTGAAAATTCTGAAAGAAGCAAAAGGCGAGGCAAAGCCGATAGCCACAGAGTATATTCCGCTTGCGGATAATGGTCAGCAGACGATTCTGAAAGTGCATCTGATCACGGGACGGACCCATCAGATCCGTGCACATCTGTCTTCGACCGGTCATCCGATCATCGGGGATAGCAAGTATGGTAATCCAAAGGTCAATTCTATTTTCAGGAAAAAATATGCGTTAAAATATCAACTTTTACATGCATGGAAAATGCAGTTCCCGAAAAGAGAGGATGCGCTTGCAAAGGTATCGGAAAAGGAGCTTACCGCGCCTCTTCCGGAAGGATTTACAACCATCATAAAAGGAGAAGGATTAGAATGGGAACCTGGAATTCAAGAGGGCTAAGAGGTTCAACCCTGGAGGATTTTATTAACCGGACGAATGAACGCTATCAGCAGCAGGGACTGGCGCTCATTCAGAAAATCCCGACACCGATCACTCCGGTACGAATGGACAAAGATCACCGCCAGATCACGCTGGCCTATTTTGACCAGCGCAGTACGGTCGATTATATTGGAGCAGTACAGGGAATTCCCGTATGTTTTGACGCAAAAGAGTGCAGTATGGATACCTTTCCACTACACAATATCCATGAACACCAGATGAACTTTATGCGGGATTTTGAAAAACAGGATGGAATTTCCTTTTTTCTTATCTATTACAGTACAAAAAACCTGCTTTATTACATGCGTTTTGAAGAAATAGAAGTGTTTTGGGAGCGGATGAAGCAGGGCGGACGGAAAAGCGTACGCTTTGAAGAACTGGATGAGGAATATTTTATGCAGCTAAGGCAGGGCGTATTCGTTCCGTATCTGGAGATGCTCCAGAAGGATCTGAATCACCGGGAAGAAAGATAAGAAGCATGGAAAAGAGATTAGCAGGATAGAACTTCTGAGTGTGCAGGCTTGACAAGCCGCGTCAAAGTTCGTATAATACAACAAGGTCACGTTTTAATATGGTAACATACTAAAGTGACAAATAAACAAAAAAGAGGAGTTACAATCTATGGAGCAGTTATTACATACACCCGAAGGGGTCCGAGACATTTATCACGAAGAATGCGCCAAAAAGCTGGCACTTCAGAACCGACTTCATAAGACTCTGCATTTGTACGGATATCATGATATCCAGACTCCTATGTATGAATATTTTGATGTATTCAGAAAAGAGATCGGAACCATTCCTTCAAGGGAATTATATAAATTTTTTGACAGAGACGGCAACACACTGGTGTTAAGACCGGATATCACTCCGCAGATCGCACGTGCGACGGCAACTTTATTTAAGGATGATGAATTCCCGGCAAGGCTTTGCTATGTGGGGAATACATTTATCAATCATTCCAGTTATCAGGGACGATTAAAGGAAAGTACCCAGATGGGCGCGGAGATGATCGGACTGGATGCGGCGGATGCTGATGCGGAGATGCTGGCACTTGTCATTGACTGTCTGAAGAATGCCGGACTGGAAGAATTTCAGATCAGTATAGGAAATGTAGACTTTTTCCAGAGTCTGATCGAGGAATCCGAGATTGATGATGAGACAGAAGAACGTCTGCGTGAGCTGATTAACAACCGGAACTTTTTCGGTGCAGACGAACTTTTAGAAGAGGCTGATGCAAAACCGGTGTCAAGAAAAGCATTTTCTGCACTTTCAGAGATGGTCGGTGGTGTGGAGATCCTGGAGGAGGCGAAAAAGGTAGCGCCAAGCAAAAAAGCGATGAAAGCAATCCGGCGGCTCGAAAAGATCTACGCGATCTTATCTGTCTACAAAATGGAACAGTACATTACGTTTGATCTGAGCATGAGCGGAATTTACGGATATTATACCGGTATTATCTTCCGGGGATACACTTTTGGGACCGGGGATGCCATTGTAAAAGGCGGACGTTATGACCACCTGGTTGAAAAGTTTGGAAAAGAAGAGCCGGCGATCGGTTTTGCGATCGTAGTAGATGAACTGATGAGCGCACTTTCCCGCCAGAAGATCCAGATCTCAAGTGGCGAGAAGAGTTCCCTGATCTTATATGATAAAGAACGGTTGAAGGATGCAATCCAGCTTGCCATGGAATTCAGAGGGAAGGACAAGAATACCCAGATCCTTCAGAAAGCATCGGATAAGTCGCTGGAATTCTATGTGGATTATGGAAAACGCAGTCTTGCAGGAAGCATGCTGTATCTTCGCAGCAAAGGAGATGTGCAGATGGTGAACCTGATGACCGGCGAAGAGAAAATTGTAGGGTAGGGGTGAGACGATGAAAGACACAAGATATTTGACATTTGCGCTCTGTAAGGGGCGGCTCGCAAAACAGACACTGGAGCTTCTGGAAGAACTGGGGATCACCTGTGAGGAAATGAAAGATAAAAATTCCAGAAAGCTGATTTTTGTGAATGAAGAATTAAAACTCAAATTTTTCTTATCGAAGGGACCGGATGTACCGACCTATGTAGAATATGGTGCGGCGGACATCGGCGTGGTCGGAAAAGACACGATTCTGGAAGCGGGAAAGAAAGTACATGAGGTACTGGATCTTGGTTTTGGTAAATGCAGGATGTGCGTATGCGGACCGGCAGATGCGAAAAAATATCTGGAGAATCACGAACTGATCCGTGTGGCAACAAAATATCCGAATATTGCAAAGGATTATTTTTATAATACCAGACACCAGACGGTAGAGATTATCAAATTGAACGGTTCGATTGAACTTGCACCGATCGTTGGCCTTTCAGAGGTGATCGTGGATATCGTGGAAACCGGATCCACCCTGAAGGAGAACGGACTTGTAGTTCTCGATGAGGTTTGCCCGTTATCAGCGCGTATGATCGTAAACCCGGTCAGCATGCGTCTGGAAAATGACAGGATCAAGGAACTTCTTTATAAACTCAGAAGTATATTAAAAAGGGAGGCTTAATGCACATGAGAATACAAAAGCTGAACAGCGATACAAAGAAAAATCTGCTGGAAGATCTGCTGAAAAGAAGTCCGAACAATTATGGACAGTATGAGGCAAGCGTAAAAGAAATTTTAGATAAAGTAAAAGAAGAAAAAGATGCGGCAGTTTTTGCATACACTGCCAAATTTGATGGGGCAGAGCTTACTGCAGATACGATTGAAGTCACAGATGCAGAAATTGAAGAAGCATATGCGCAGGTTGATGATACACTTCTTACAGTCATCCGCAAAGCAAAAGACAATATCGAAAGTTATCATGCAAAACAGCGTCAGAACAGCTGGTTTGACAGTAAACCGGACGGAACCATTCTTGGGCAGAAGATCACTCCGCTTCACAGAGTCGGCGTGTATGTGCCGGGAGGAAAGGCAGTTTATCCGTCTTCGGTACTGATGAATGTGATGCCGGCAAAGGTTGCCGGTGTGGATGAGATCATCATGGTAACGCCTCCTGGAAAAAATGGAAAAGTAAGTCCGAATACACTGGTTGCAGCCAAAGAAGCCGGTGTGGATAAGATCTACAAGGTCGGCGGTGCACAGGCAATTGCAGCCCTTGCTTACGGAACAGAGAGTATCCCGAAGGTTGACAAGATCGTAGGACCTGGAAATATCTATGTAGCACTTGCAAAGAAAGCAGTTTACGGTCATGTCAGCATTGATTCCATTGCAGGACCAAGTGAAATCCTGGTTGTGGCAGATGAGACAGCTAATCCGAGATATGTTGCGGCAGACCTGCTTTCCCAGGCAGAGCATGATGAGCTTGCTTCCGCAATTCTTGTTACGACAAGTGAAAAGCTGGCACATGAGGTATCCGATCAGGTAGATGGTTTCTTAAAAGAACTTTCAAGAGCAGAGATCATTTCCAAATCTCTGGATAATTACGGATATATTCTGCTTGCCGATACGATGGAAGATGTGATCGACGTGGCAAATGAGATTGCATCCGAGCATTTGGAAATCCAGACAAAAAATCCATTTGAAGTGATGACCAAGATCCGCAATGCAGGAGCTATCTTTATCGGAGAATATGCAAGCGAGCCACTGGGAGATTATTTCGCCGGACCAAACCATATCCTTCCGACCAACGGAACCGCTAAATTCTTTTCCCCGCTTTCTGTAGACGATTTCATTAAGAAATCCAGTATCATCTCTTATTCAAGAGAAGCACTGCAGAAGGTACATAAGGATATCGAAAGCTTTGCAAAAGCGGAACAGCTGACTGCGCATGCCAATTCGATCCATGTACGTTTTGAAGAGGAGGACTAAAAGATGGAGAGCAGAGTTGCATCCTGCAGTCGTGTGACAAAAGAGACACAGATCGAGATGACACTGAATCTGGACGGAACAGGAAAGACTGACATTTCTACTGGCATCGGTTTCTTTGACCATATGCTTTCCGGCTTTGCAAGACATGGACTTTTTGATCTGACTGTCAAAGTTACCGGAGATCTGGAGGTAGACAGCCACCACACGATCGAGGATACCGGAATCGTGCTGGGGCAGACCATTGCAAAAGCATTGGGAGATAAAAAAGGAATCAAGCGGTATGGACATTTTATGCTTCCGATGGATGAGGTGCTGGTGCTTTCGGCAATCGACCTTTCCGGAAGACCATATCTGAATTTTGGCGCTACATTTACCTGTGACAAATTAGGAGAACTGGACACGGAGATGGTAAAAGAATTTTTCTATGCTGTTTCCTACAGCGGTGCAATGAACCTGCACCTGAAAGTCCTGGATGGCGGCAACAACCATCATATGGCAGAGGCGTTATTTAAAGCATTTGGAAAAGCGCTTGATATGGCTGTATCCGAAGAACCACGGATGAAAGAAGTGTGGTCTACAAAAGGCAGTCTGTAAAAAGATAAAAGGAGTTTCTCGTATGAGTTATAAAAGATTGATTCCCTGCATTTTTATCCTTGGAGGGAAGGCGGTAAAATGGTTTGATGACCCGACAGTTGTATCTGAAGATGTGATCGCGCTGACAAAAGAGTACAGCGATAACGGGGCGGATGAACTTCTGGTATTTGACCTGTCAAATACGGACCAGGATCATGATGAGTCCATTGAACTGATGAAAAAGATCAACCGCGTGATTCGGATTCCGATGGTTGCCGGAGGAAATGTAAAGCGGCAGGAGGATGTCAAGAAAATCCTCTACACCGGTGCAAAGCGTGCCATGCTGAATTTTTCAAAGCCGGATTCACAGAAACTGATCGAAGAGGTGGCAAAGCGGTTTGGAAAAGAGAAGATCGCGGTGTCACTGAATGACTTTGATGCATTATTTAAGCAGCAGCATCTGATCCAGACTTACAGTAGCCAGATTGTATTTATGCACCGTCTGGATCTGAATTCCGTTGTAAATATTACGGATATTCCGTGTGTGGTTGTGACCGATACACTGGAAAAGGAAGAGCTTTTTAAGATCCTGGAATGCCCAGGTGTGAAAGGACTTTCTGGAATGTATGTGAGTCAGAGAAAAATCAATTGTGCTGATTTCAAAGAAGAGTGCAGCCAGAAAGGAATTCGTATGACATCCTTTGAGAGTCTGATGGATTTTTCCGAATTTAAATTAAATTCCGATGGATTACTTCCGGTTGTTACACAGCATTATAAGACGTCCGAAGTGCTGATGGTGGCATACATGAATCAGGAGGCATTTGAAAAAACAGTGAAAACCGGACGGATGACCTATTTCAGCCGGAGCAGACAGAGTCTCTGGACAAAAGGCGAGACATCCGGACATTTTCAGTATGTCAAATCCCTGACCATCGACTGTGACAAAGATACCCTGCTTGCAAAAGTCGATCAGGTAGGAGCGGCATGTCATACCGGCAATCCGACCTGCTTCTTCCAGCCAATCGTAGGGGATCAGTATGAAGAAATCAATACGCAGCAGGTATTCGAGAGCGTGTATCATACGATCATGGATCGCAAAGAGCATCCAAAGGAAGGATCTTACACGAACTATCTGTTTGAAAAAGGTATTGATAAAATTCTGAAGAAGGTTGGAGAAGAGGCTGCCGAGATCATCATTGCGGCGAAGAATCCGAACCAGGAAGAAGTCAAATATGAAATGTGTGATTTCCTGTATCATATGATGGTGCTGATGGCAGAACGGGGGATCACCTGGGATGACATCATGGAAGAGATGGCAAAACGGTAAAAATTGCATATGTGAAAAGATGTGGGACATATACTGAGGTAGAGGTATATGTCCTTTTTGTTTGTCTGAAATTGGGAAAGAACTTTCTGGTAAATGAAAAGAACTACCTGCCAAAGATGCGCACTCGCGCAAAGAAGAATGTTGCAAGTAACTGCGTTCGGCGTAGAATACACCGAGGCACATTCATTTTAATTGGATGCTTTAGCAGAAGGGAGAGATTGGAATGAACGAATCACAGGAACGCCGCGAGGAGTTGCTTAGGATGTCACGTCAAAAATGGAGAAAAGGCAGTATCCCGGCGGTGCATCCAAGGTATCAGCATGTATACAGGGGATTATATGGAGAACATTCTTCAGAAGAAAATGGCGGAAGCAGTTTCTTTGCACGGATGTTTATCAGTTTTCTTATCTTTGGGATGTTTGTGGCGGCAGATTATACAGGAGAGAAAATCTGGAAATATACGCCCTCACAGATCGTGTCACAGATTGAGTACCAACCGGATATTATGACTGGGAACTGGTAAGAGAAGATAGGAAAGCAGTTCTATGGAGGAGACGGACTTGTAGAAAATACAATCCGCAATATCGGAGAGCTTGCAAAGAAGGGAATGCGTGAAACGGATAAGACAATCATCCAGATCATAACAAGGTAACATATTGACAAAGTAATATGAACTGGAACCATAAATGTAGAAATTGTGTATTTTTACTAAAAAAACACCACATATGGTTGAATTTATGCTATAATTAAAAATAATCAAATAAAAGATGAATGGAACCCCTAAATTTAATGTTTCATACATTTTATTAATGCAATTGTTAATGCGAAGAAGAATTTTTTGAAAACTCCAAAAATTAACATACAACTTATAGTCTATTTACGAGAGGAGGATCAATTATTGAAGTTTAGGAACAAATTTATATCAAAAAGGATCGGGACAAAGACACTGGCAAGCCTTCTGGCATTTGGAATGGCTCTTGGTTCGCCAATGGCGGTATTTGCCGATGATGGAGAAACGGCCGTTGTGGCAGAGAATACAGTGCAGGCAAAAAAGACAGATGGATCGGAAGTATTTGTGAGTGTATCTGATTATGTACGGGGAATGATGGAAAGAGGAGCAGTCAGGCTGAATGATGAAACCGGCTATCTGGAAGATACCTCGACTGGTCAGAAAGTGGATCCGGAGACAGGAGAACGCCTGACAGAGACACCGGATGTTCCGGAGACACCAGCCATACCGGACACCCCTGGAAATCAAGAAAATCCAGAGTCACCGGGAACCCCGGAGAATCCAGAAAACCCAGAGGTTCCGGAAAAACCGGACACTCCGGGAACTCCAGAGACACCGGAAAAACCAGGCACTCCGGAAAATCCGGATAGCCCGGATTCCGGCAAATCCGATTCCAAAGATCCGATTCAGACACCGGATACTGATAAGCCAGATTCTTCCGAAGACCGGAAAGCTACAAAGACCGACCCAATTCCGGGAAGTGAGATCGACCATACACAGGAGATCAGCAAAGCAGAAGAAGCAGCCGGTCAGAACGAATCAAAAACTGCAGTCAGTAATTCTGAACTGATCAACCGTCAGCAGATTGTGAAGCAGCCAGAGATGGTAGAGGATTTCCGTTTCTGGACTGTGGCAAGAAAATATGCATTTGCCAGAACAGCGATCAATATACGGGAGGAAATTCCGGAAGCTGCAGATGGCAGGGCAGATACTTCCGAAGAAGCCAAAGAAGCAGAGCTTGAAGCGGCAAAAAAAGATGCAAAAGAGCTGAGAGCCGGATTTGATATAGAGAATCAAAAATACAACACGAAAAAAGTGAAACGTACAAAAACGGCAAAAAGCATAAAGAAATCTACGCAGATCAAACTGACCGGACTCAACATTTTTTCATCAGCGAAATTAAAGACAGAGGCACCGAATCAGACAAATCTGAAAGCTGGAAAAAGAGCTGAAGCAGCAAGGCAGGCTGAGAAGGATCTGCAGAAGCAGAAAGAAGAACAGGCGGCAAAAGTGACTGCTGACCTGGCAGCACAGCAGATGGAAGAAAAGGTCCGCTCGGTCGGAACGATTTCGCAGGACGGGCTTCTTTATATTTTGAAAGAAGAAGACAATGGCTGGTTGTATGTGGAATCCGGTAATGTCAGGGGATTTGTAAAGGCGTCTGAAATTTATACGGAAGATGCGGCACAGGAACTTCTGGATGTCTATCAGACACAGGCCAGGTTAAAAGCTTCCAAAGAAAACAAAGACTATACCGGAATCGAGGGAACCGCAAAGACGGCACAGGCACTGATAGATGCAAAAGATAATCAGGCATATACCTATCTCCGCGCGACGGTGAAGCAGACGGTTGCAGATAAAGAACCGGCACTGGTAAGCGATCAGCTAGATACCGATAAAAAAGGAATCCTGAATATTCAAGAAGAGAAGAATGCGGATTCCAGAGTTGTTGGGACAATGACAGCAGGAGAGCTCTGCTACATTCTCGCAGATGAAGATTCAGACTGGGTTTATGTAGAATCCGGAGATGTCAGAGGCTTTGCGGAAAAGAAGTATTTGAAATCAGATGCTGAAACCAAAGCACAGGTGACAGAAAGAGGAGCTGATTCCTATTCGGTAGCAGATGAAAACATGGATCCGGAAGATAATAAGGCTCTTTATTATACGCTGACTTCTACAAAAGAAGGAACGCCGAGTGGTGAAATCCGCCAGTCAATGATTGAATATGCATCCCAGTTTGTCGGTAATCCTTATGTGTGGGGCGGAACAAGTCTGACAAACGGAGCAGACTGTTCCGGATTTGTACAGCAGATTTACAAGGCTTACGGATATGATCTTCCGCGTGTTGCCGAGGATCAGAGCCAGTATGGAACCAAGATTCCAGTAGAAGACGCACAGCCGGGAGACCTGATCTTCTATGCAAAGAACGGTTATGTATATCATGTTGTGATGTATGCCGGAGATGGAAAGACCATCGAAGCTGCAAATGAAGATGTTGGAATTATTTACGGAACTGTTTACGACAAAGATGCAGTATGGGCGACCCGGATTCTGGACGATAATTATACCGTCGCAGGTGGAGGAATCGGCGAGGTCAATGCAACGCAGGAGATGTACGGAACGGATCTTGGCAATTTTACGATTACATATTACTGTGCATGTGAAATCTGCTGTAACAAAGCAGACGGGATCACAGCAACCGGAACTCCGGTCATTGAGGGACAGACCATTGCGGTGGATCCGAGTGTAATCCCTTACGGAACAAAAGTCATCATCGGCGGACATGTATTTACTGCTGAAGACTGTGGTGGTGCGATCAAGAAAAACCACATTGATGTCTATGTAAACAGCCATGAAGAAGCACTTGCTCTCGGCGTGACGAATGCAGAAGTATATCTGGTTAAATAAAAATTAAGCGAAGGATAATTTGTTCTTCCGGAGTTTATCTAAAGCCATAAAAACAGGGAAATGTTCTGACGTAAAATATGTCAGGACATTTCCTTTTTCTCATTTTACCAAAATATTTTCCGAAAGAAATTACTCTCTGAGTTTGAAAAATTTTATCAGAAATATTTTTAATGAAATATGGACGGTTTTGTCAAAGAGTAGTAAAATAAAAATGTCGCGTTTCGACTAAAAGGACTGCATTTTACAGAATTTGTAAGAAGGAGCAACAGATTTTGAAATATAGAAATATACAGGTAGCAAAAATGACAGGAGTAAAAATTCTAGCAGGATTACTTGTTTTCGGACTTACTTTCAGCGCTCCGGCAACAGCTTGGGCAGCAGAGAGCGGTCTTACAGAGGTTACTTCTAATGGATCAGAAAATGGAGAAAAATTACAGGCAAAATCCATTGATGGGCGTGATACACTTACAGAAGTATCAGATCTTGTCCTGGAGATGATTCATAATGAAGAAATCAGATACAATGAAGAGACTGGATATCTGGAAGATACCGGTCTGCGTGATGCAGCGAAAACAGGATGGAAGGTTGATCCGATAACAGGAGATGAAGTAGAAGTAATCCCGGCTAATCCAGATGTGCCGGTTACGCCGGAGCAACCGACAGATCCGGTCAATCCGGATACACCACAGCAGCCTTCAGATGGCAATGTGAACAATGAACAGCAGCCTTCGGAAGACCAGACAGAAGACTCAGAAGAAAACAAAGCGCAGGAGCAGGAAAAAAATGCGCAGGATAGTGAACACAAGATGACCAATGAAGAACTGGTCAAGAGACAGCAGATCGTCAGTCTTCCGGAATACGAAGAAGATTTCCGTTTCTGGACAGTTGCGAGAAAATATGCATTTGCAAAGACAAAGATCAGCATACGTGAGGCAATTCCGGAGGATATCAGTGGAGCCGTTGATACTGATCGGACAGAAAGTGATATTCAGGAAGCAACAGCTGATGCTAAAAAACTGTTTCATAAGGAAACTTCCGTAAAGGCGAAGAAATCAAAGACGAAATCTTCTGCGAAAAAGACGAAAACAGCAAAGAAAGTACAGCTTAATACATTTTCTGCCGAGACATTAAAAAACACAGCAGACACTTCGGGAAAGAAGTCATCCTTAAACTCGGATACTGCTACAGCATTGCAGGATGATACTTTAAATGCATCCCCAGCATCCCGGCAGTTGACCGAAAAGGTGCGTTCTGTCGGAGAAATTTCACAGGATGGACTTCTCTACATTCTGAAAGAAGAAAAGAATGGATGGCTGTATGTAGAATCCGGAAAGGTCAGAGGATTTGTAAAAGAATCCGAGCTTTATACCGGAGATGCCGCACAGGTACTGCTGAGTGGATACCAGAAGCAGGCAAAAAAAGCTGCAAAAAAAGCCAAGATTGCATACACTGGAATCGAAGGAACAGCATCCCTTGCAAAAGAAACGGTTCCGGCAAATGAAAATCAGGCATTTACCCATGTACGTGCAACCGTAAATCAGACACTGGCTACGAAAAAATATGCACTGGCAGATGCATCAAAGTCGGATGGAACTGTAGCAATCCAGGAAGAGGCAAATGGACAGTCACGTGTGATCGGAACCATGTCCCAGGGTAATCTGTGTTATATCCTTGCGGATGCAGAGAAAGACTGGATCTATGTGGAGTCCGGGGATGTCCGTGGGTTTGTCTCTAAAGAGGCTGTTCAGACTGGGGATGAAGTAAAAGCGCAGGTAGAAGCAGCAGGCGAAGGTGCTTACCAGACAGCTACAGAACTGATCGCACCGGAAGATAACCAGGCACTTTATTATAGCTATGCTTCTGTAAAGACGGGAACACCGGGGAATGCGATCCGCCAGGCAATGCTGGATTTTGCCGCACAGTTCATTGGCAATCCTTATGTATGGGGCGGTACAAGCCTGACAGAAGGGGCGGACTGCTCCGGATTTGTACAGCAGATCTATAAGAATTTTGGCTATAATCTGCCAAGAGTAGCCGAAGATCAGAGCCAGTATGGAACCAAGATTCCGGTTGAAGACGCACAGCCGGGGGATTTGATTTTCTATGCAAAAGATGGTTATGTCCATCATGTTGTGATGTATGCAGGAGACGGAAAGACCATCGAAGCTGCAAATGAAGACCAGGGAATCATTTCCGGAACGGTATATATTCCGGAAGCTGTCTGGGCAACCAGAATCCTGGAAGAAAATTATAATCTGGAAGGCACGGATGTGAACGAACAGAACGCTACAGCCGAACAGTATGGAGACAGTATTGGAGAGTATACCATTGATTATTATTGTTCCTGCGAGACTTGCCGTGCGAAGGCAAGCAAAGTCAAAGCAACCGGAACTCCGGTTGTTGAAGGGCAGACCATTGCGGTTGACCCGGATGAGATTCCGTATGGAACAAAGGTGATCATTGACGGACATGTATTTACTGCAGAAGATTACGATACTGCCGGTAAAGAAAAACATATCAGTATCTATGTCAATGAGCATGAGACTGCACAGAAGCTGAATGAGAAGAAGGCAGAAGTACATCTGGTGAAATAAAGACAATCAAAAAAAGAAATATTAAACAAGAAAAACTTCGGATCACTGGCGAAAATCCAGAATATCCGAAGTTTTTTGCATGTCGACACTATTCAGACAAGTCATTCTCCAGGCTAATGTTTGATCTTTTTCAGTTTTTCATTGTCTGCCTGACATTCGGTCGGGGAAATATGATACATTTTCTTAAAAGCACGAAAAAATGAAGAATAGTCTCCAAAACCGGACTGGACAGCAACCGTTTTAAGCGGAACATCCTGCCGGATCAGCGAGACCGCAAGTGCCAGCCGTTTCTTTAAAATATACTGATGACAGGTTGTATTCAGTTGTTTCTGAAAAAATTTGTTCAGACTGCTCTTGCTCATGTGGAAAGTACGCGCCAGATCCTCCACACCGATTTCTTTCAGAAAATGCTGATCCAGATAGCGGACGATCTGATTGGTCTGATCGGATTCGATCTCAATAAATTCGTTGGAATATTTCAGGGCATAGTTAATGACTTTTACCAGAAGACAGGTGGATGCACCACAGGCATAGGTTTCAGAAAGCTCCCCATAAGAAGCATATTCCCGGTAAAAGGTTTCAAATTCTTCCTCAAAATTACACAGCTTATTGGTAGTATGAAGAAGATGAGGTGTGTCAATATTGAAAACAGATTCCTTAAGGGCCGGAAGCTGGCTTTTCAGATTGGAAATATATGATTTTTCCAGCCATACAGTGATAAAATCATAATAGTTTGCAACGAGATCACTGGAAGTAAAGTAGTGTGGAATATCCGGTGGAATAACCAGAATATCGCCATTTGTAATAAAATGCCGTTTCTGGCCGATGCGGAACAGAAAATCTCCGCTTTTACAAAAGATGATCTCATAAAATCCGCTTTTGATCATGGAAAGATCTTCCAGCAGATATCCTTTGTGGTGCGTGCATTTTACATGGCGCAGCTGGCATTTGCCGGACAGCTGCATTTCAGGGCTTTGCTCATACAATTTTTTCATTTATAAACCTTTCATGTTGAATAAAATTTAACAAATCTTTTGTAATCATTATACAATACACATTGCAAAAAAGGTAAAAGAAATTGTAAAAAAGTTATATTTTTTACTATAGATAAAAGCAATAAATTGTTAAAAGATACAAAAATAACGGGAAATCAGCGTTTTCTGGAATTATTGATAAACGATATCAATAAGTACAAAAATTGATAGAAAAAAGCAATTTGCAAAGAAAAAAACATTTTGGTAGTATTTTTGAAGAGTTGTTAACAAGGGGATACACAGACAGAACAACTTAAGGAAAATACAATGGAGGAAAAAGGAAAATGAAAAGAAGAGCACTCGCATTATTGTGTGCAGGAATTTTAGCAGTCGGTATGCTTGCCGGATGTGGTGGAAGTTCTGACAAGAAAGACAGCAGCGCAAAGACAGAAGACACGAAGAAAGAGGCAAAAAGTGATGGGACTTTTACATTTGCATTGAATTATATGCCAAATTCACTTCAGCCAAGTGCACAGAGCAGTGATGACTTGGTAAGTGCAATCCGTCCAATCTATGAACCGTTATTTGCTGAGACAAAAGACGGTCTGGAATATTATCTGGCTGATAAGCTTGATATTTCAGAAGATGGTCTTACCTACACACTTCATATTAATGACAAGGCAACATGGAGTGATGGAGAACCGGTTACAGTAAAAGATATCAAATTTACCATTGATTATGGTGTATTGGTTTATGGCGGACCTACATCATTCACCAAGGTAAATGGTGGAGAAGTGCAGATCAACGAGATTGATGATAAGACAATGGAATTTGTACTTCCATCAGTATATGATAACTATGTCAGAACGTTATCTCAGTTCTATCCAATGCCGGCACATGCATTTGATAATGATCCGTCAAAGATTAATGACAGTACATACTTCAAAACACCGGGTATGGCTACATCTGGAGCATATGTAGTAAGCGAAATTAACGAAGATAGTTTTGTTTATACAGCAAGAGATGACTACTACAGAGGAACTCCTTCTGTTAAGAAAGTCGTTATAAAAACAATCGGCAGCGGAAGCACAAAACAGATCGAATTTGAAAATGGCGGAATTGATTATATGCGTGTTACAAGCGCAGAAGACCTGAAGAAATACAAAGAGGAGTCTGATAAATACAATATGTACAGTATATCAGAAGCTCGTCTTAATTACCTTCAGTTAAACCCACACGGACCGGTAATGTCTACATTATCTCAGGATGCAAGAAAAGCAATCTTCCTTGCACTTGACAAAGATGCGATTGTTGATTTTGCATGGGGATCAAATGAACTTGCAGAGCCAGCGAACAGCCTCATCACACCGGACCAGTCTATTTATAATAAAGACTGTAAAGGATATAACTTCAATCTGGAAGAAGCAAAAAAACTTGCAAAATCATCTGGATTGGAAGGAAAAGAACTTACATATATTTACAATTCAGACCGTGCAAATATGGAAGCTGTAGCAACTGTCGTACAGCAGCAGTTAGCTGAAATCGGCGTAACAGTAAATATTGAAAGCTGCGATACTTCTACATTCTTCCCACGTTTCTTTGCAAGCAAAGATAAAGAACTGGCTACAACATGGGATCTTGGTACAAACGGATGGGATTCACAGCGTGGTTCAAACTGTGGACAGGCAATCAGCTACTTTACAAATCGTCTCTGTGATTGTGGATACAGTGATGAAGTTTCAGGGCTTGCTCAGAAAGCCATAGGAACTGCAGATGCGAAAGAAAAACAGGAACTTTGGAATACAATTCAGGACAAAGCTTTGGAAGAATGTTGGGAATACCCACTTACATATACAAACTTTGTTATGGTTTCGCAGAAAAATGTTACTGGTTTAGATGGTTCGTCAGTTGTTCCTGAATTCATTGATTACTTATCTATTCATGTGGATTAAAAATTTACACTAGCTGAAAAGCATACGGAATGTGGCATGCCTTTAAAGTAAAGACAAGCCACATTCTTTCATATATTCGATTTTACCGAGAGGAATACTTATGTGGAAATATTGTTTAAAAAAGACGGCTCAGGTAGTAATCGTAATGATATTGATTTCCTTTTTTTCATTTGCAATTGTCTATTTTGCACCAGGTGACATATCGGATATGTATGTGAATCCGGAAATGACGGAAGAACAGAAAGCTAATGTGATTGCACAATTGGGGTTGGATAAGAGCATGACAGAGCAGTATTTTGCCTGGGCTAAACGTGCGGTACACGGAGATTTAGGTGTATCCTTATCTAATAAGTCGGCTGTGTGGCCACAGTTTATGCAACGTCTTCCGGCAACAATCATACTTATGGGAAGTTCTATGATCTTGTCACTTTTACTTGCAATCCCGCTTGGCTTATGGTCGGGATATAAGAAGAACTCATGGCTTGATAACTTGATAAGTTCGTTAGCGTATATGGGAATGTCCATTCCTTCTTTTTGGTTTGGTATGCTGCTTATTATTGTATTTGCTGCAGTATTAAAGGTATTACCTTCTTCCGGTATGCATACCGTTGGAAATGTATCTGCATTTGATACGTTCCAGCATATGATTCTTCCATGTATTACGCTTAGTATCGGTCATGTTGCGGTTTATATCCGTTATATCCGTGCAAATACCATCGGACAGTTAAGCGAAGAGTATGTGCTTACCGCCGAAGCAAAGGGAGATTCTCAGACGAAAATTTTATTCCGACATGTGTTGAAAAACACGCTGTTGCCTATCATTACATTGATGGGAATGAATCTGGCATCTTTGGTATGTGGATCCTTTATTGTAGAAAGTGTCTTTGGATGGCCGGGAATTGGAACCTTTGCGATGTCTGCGATTGGTTCAAGGGATTATCCAGTAATCATGGCGTATGTTATGCTTTCTGGTTTTCTTTTGGTAGTCGGTAATTTTATTGCAGATTTATTGTATGCCTTTGTTGATCCAAGAATTAAACGGGGAGGTGCATCCGGTGGAAAATAATATAGTAATAACCAACGATTCGTTTGCAAAACTGGAAAAAAAGAAAACAGTAGAAATTTCTGTGGAGAGACAGAGTGTATGGAAAGATATCTGGAAAGAACTAAAGAAAAACAAAGTTGCTATGGTAAGTGTCGTACTTCTTGCCATTCTCATCATTGCTGTTCTTTTGGCACCTCTTAGTCCTTACGATCCTTATAAGTTAGACGCCTCTCAAAAGCTGCAGGGTATTTCATCCAGTCACTGGTTTGGCACAGATGAGTACGGAAGAGATTATTTTACCAGAACCTTATATGGTGGAAGAGTTTCTTTGCTGGTGGGATTCATGTCTATGATCATGACAGTTGTAATCGGAACATCATTAGGTGTATTCTCCGGTTATGTCGGAGGAAAAGTAGATATGTTTTTGATGAGTTTTACAGATATTTTCCTTGCTCTTCCGAGTATGCTGTTAATGGTTATTTTAAATACCTTTTTAAAGCCTGGTTTACCGACTCTGATTGTTGTGTTGAGTCTGTTTTCCTGGGCATCCGTCGCAAGAATTACGAGAGCGGAGACAATGTCATTAAAGGAACGAGATTTTGTGGTGGCTACACAGAATCTGGGGGCATCAAACTTTCGTGTGATCATTAAACATATTATCCCTAATATTTTAGGACCGGTTATTGTTGCAGCAAGCTTGAGTGTGGCAAATGCAATTCTGATGGAATCTTCTCTAAGTTTCCTGGGATTAGGTGTGCAGATTCCACGTGCATCCTGGGGAAGTATGCTTCAGGGAGCACAGGCGCATATTTTGGATTACCCTTTATTGGCGGTATATCCGGGCGTAATGATCCTAATTACAGTTTTGAGCTTTAATTTACTGGGAGATATTCTGAGAAACGCATTAGAACCTAAAATTGTAGAATAACAAAATATGCAGTGACCACCTTAGTGAAAGGGATAGAAAAAATGAATAATTTATTAGAAATGAAACATGTGGCTGTGAATTTTGCTGCATATGGAGGCACTGTGCAGGCGGTGCGGGATATATCGTTTTCTATTGAAGAAGGACAGACGGTTGCACTGGTAGGTGAATCGGGCTGTGGAAAATCGATTACAGCGAAAACTATTATGGGGCTTGTAAAAAAGCCGGGGAAAGTAATGGAAGGAAGCCAGATCATATTTGAAGGTACAGATATCGCAAAATATTCTTCTAAGGAGTGGAAAAAATTCCGTGGCAAAGAATGTTCTATGATTTTTCAGGATGCACTTGTTTCTTTAAATCCGACCATGAAAATCGGAAAGCAGATCATGGAAAGTCTTGACAATCATGCCGTAACGACTTCTAAAGAAGAAAAAAAGAAAAAAGTAATCGATATGCTGAAGTTAACAGGCATTGCAGATGCTGAAAAATGTCTTGAAAAGTATCCGCATGAGTTATCTGGTGGAATGCGGCAGAGGATTATGATCGCAATTGCATTGATTTCTCATCCGAAATTGTTGATTGCTGATGAACCAACCACATCTTTGGATGTAACGATCCAGGCGCAGATTCTGGCTGAAATGAAAGCTCTGCAGAAAAAACTGAAGATGGCAATTCTGCTGATTACGCATGATTTGGGAATTGTGGCGGATGTGGCTGATAAAATTATAGTTATGTACGCCGGGAAAATTGTAGAAGAGGGTACGGTCAGAGAGATTTTCTATCATCCGGTTCATCCATATACAAAAGCCCTTTTAAATTCCGTTCCACGACTGGACAGAGACGGAAAAGAAATGCTTTGTACCATAGAAGGAAATATTCCGGATATGACAAATCCGCCGAAGGGATGTGCATTTTGTGAAAGATGTCCGCATGCCATGAATATTTGTGCACAGTATATGCCGGAGGAAAAAACGGTATCTTCCAGTCACAGGGCATCCTGCTGGATGATGGATGAACGTGCCGCAAAGGGAGGTGTTGCACATGCCTAGCCAAAAGAAAATCTTAGAAGTTAAAAATTTGAAAAAATATTTTCCGACTACTCAAAAACAACAGTTAAAGGCTGTTGATAATGTGTCATTTGATATTTACGAAGGTGAGACTCTGGGAATTGTTGGTGAATCCGGATGTGGGAAAACAACCTGCGGAAAAACCTGTCTTGGAATGTATCCGGTAACAGATGGAGAGGTTCTGTTTCACGGGAAGAACATTCATACCATGTCAAAGAAAGAACGGTTTGCATTTACAAAACGTGTGCAAATGATTTTCCAAGATCCGTATGCTTCTCTTGACCCACACCAGAAGGTTTATGATATAATAGCAGAAGGAATCCAGATTCACGGGATGGCGAAGAACAAAACGGAAGAAAAGAAGATGGTAGCGGAACTACTTGAGATGGTTGGATTGAATGCAGAGCATGCAGCGAGAAATGTCCACGAGTTTTCAGGTGGGCAGCGTCAGAGGATTGGAATTGCCAGAGCACTTTCCGTTAATCCGGAATTCTTGTTTTGTGATGAGCCTATTTCAGCATTGGATGTTTCGATACAGGCACAGATTATAAATCTGCTTATGAAATTACAGAAAGAAAAAAATCTGACCATGTTGTTTATTGCACATGACCTGTCTATTGTAAAACATATATCAGATCGTATAGGGGTAATGTACTTGGGGAAAATGGTAGAACTTACAGAATCCTCTAAGTTATATGTTGAACCAAAACATCCCTATACGAGAGCTCTTTTATCAGCGGTTCCGATTGCGGATCCTGAGGCATCAGCAGAAAAAGAGCGTATTATGTTAAAAGGCGATGTCCCAAGTCCGGTGAATCCACCAGTTGGATGCAGATTTGCAGGACGCTGTGAAAACTGTATGGAGATCTGTCGTAAGGAAGAACCTCAGATGATAGAGATTGTTCCGGGACATTATGTGGCATGTCACCTGTATGATGAGATACCAGGGTCAAAAGGTCAGAAAGCCGATGCAAGCTTGCTTGCAAGAGTGCAAAGCACGTAGCAATCTGGTATCAAAGAGGTCAAAATACCTTTTGACTACAATATCATGATGACTAAAAGAAAAAAATGTATGTAACAGAGGAGAAAGAAAAATGAAGTACGATTTTACAAGTATTATTGACCGTAAAGGAAAAGATGCCCTTGCAGTGGATATCCTTCCAAATATGCTTGGGCCGGGGAAAAAAGTAGAAGTAAGAGAAGGGCTGGATTACATTCCGATGTGGGTTGCGGACATGAATTTTCCGGCACTCCCGAAGATCACCGAAGCGATCATTGAAAGAGCGAAACATCCGACCTATGGATATTTTATTACCAGAGATGAGTATTACAACAGCATCATCAAGTGGCATGAAGAACGGAATCATGTGACCGGACTGAAAAAAGAACATATCGGTTATGAGAATGGAGTTTTAGGCGGCGTGGCAAGTGCACTTCACGCGGTCTGCTCACAGGGTGATAATGTCCTTGTCCATGCACCGACTTACATAGGATTTACCGGCACACTGAATAATAATGGCTACCATATCATCCACAGTCCGCTGAAAAAGGACGAAGAAGGCATCTGGCGGATGGACTTTGAGGATATGGAAGAGAAGATCGTGAAAAACAAGATCCATGCAGCCATTTTCTGTTCACCGCACAATCCGACCGGTCGTGTATGGGAGCGCTGGGAAATCGAGAAAGCAATGGAAATCTATAAAAAATACGATGTGACCGTCATTTCCGATGAAATCTGGTCCGATATTATTTTATATGGAAACGAGCATATTCCAACCCAGTCTGTATCTGAAGATGCAAGAAACAGAACGATTGCTTTATACGCACCATCAAAGACCTTCAACCTTGCCGGACTGATCGGAAGCTATCATATTATATACAACAAACGCCTGAAAGACAGAGTTTTAAAAGAGTCCTCCCTCTGCCATTACAATTCGATGAATGTGCTGTCCATGCATGCACTGATGGGTGCGTATACACCAGAAGGACAGGAATGGGTAGGCGAGCTTCGAGAAGTGATCGGGGAAAATGTCGCTTATGCATGTGATTATATTGACAAACATTTTGAAGGTGTTTCCGTAACCAGACCGCAGGGAACCTATATGCTGTTTGTTAACTGTGAAGAATGGTGCAAGGCACATGATAAGAGCCTGGAAGACGTTCTGAAGATGGGATATGAAGCAGGTGTGTTCTGGCAGAACGGAAAGCCATTCCATGGTGAATGGTATATCCGTATGAACCTTGCACTGCCGACATCCAGAGTGAAAGAAGCATTTGACCGTCTGGATAAATATGTATTCAATGCTTAAAATGCATACAATAAAGGAGGAAAATAAAAATGGAATTAGTAAAAGAGCTGCCGGAGATTTTTGAAGAATTTGCAGAGCAGAGACAGAGATCTTTCCTGGTAATGAAAGAAGTAAAGGACAAAGGAATTCCGGTTGTAGGTGCGTACTGTACCTACTTCCCACAGGAAATCGCAATGGCTATGGGAGCAGTTACCGTAGGACTTTGCTCTACATCCGATGAAACGATCCCGATCGCAGAAAAGGATCTGCCGAAGAATCTGTGTCCGATGGTAAAGGCAAGTTACGGTTTTGCCGTATCTGACAAATGTCCATTCTTCTATTTCTCAGACGTGGTAGTCGGAGAGACAACCTGTGATGGAAAGAAAAAGATGTACGAACTGATGAAAGAATTCAAAAATGTCTATATCATGGAACTTCCAAACTCACAGAGAGAAGATTCCCTGGAGCTGTGGACAAAAGAGATCATCCGTTTCAAAGAATATCTGGAAAAGACATTTAATGTAGAGATCACAGAAGAAAAAGTGCGCCATGCTGTTCATGTATCCAACCAGGGACGTATTGCACTGAAGAAATTCTACGAAGTTATGAAAAATGATCCGGCTCCGATGAACGGTTCCCAGCTGTTCGGTGTTCTCTATGGAAGCCAGTTCAAATTCGACAAAGAAAAGATGCCGGCAGAAATTGATGCTCTTCGTGAAAAGCTGATGAAAGAATACGAAGAAGGGGAAAAACCAGAGAGAAAGAAACGCATCCTTTTAACCGGATGTCCAAGCAGCGGTGCACCGATGAAGGTTGTAAAAGCCATCGAAGAACACGGTGGAAATGTTGTAGTCTATGAAAACTGTGGAGGTGCAAAATCTGTTGACCGTCTCATCGATGAAGATGCAGAGGACATCTACAAAGCAATTGCAGAGAGATATCTTGCAATCGGATGTTCCGTTATGACACCAGATAACAACCGTATTGAACTGATGGGAAGACTCCTTGAAGAGTATAATATCGAGGGTGTAGTAGAAATGACACTTCAGGCATGTCATACTTACAATATTGAGGCAAAGAGCATTGAGAAATTTGTAAAATCTAAAGGACTTCCGTATATCCATGTAGAGACCGATTATTCTCAGGCAGATATCGGACAGCTGGATACACGAATTGCTGCATTTTTAGAGATGATCTAGGATTCAGAATGTATCAAATTTAAAAGAATGTGTCCTGGTATTCTGAAAAAGTGGATGGGATTCTAACAGATTTATGTTATAATAGGAATTAACAGGCAGGGAACAGGCATCAGTCTGTTCCCTGTGTATATTTACAGGTATATGGAGAATATACCGGAATTTTTTCAGAGAGCAGCTAAGACTGAGGCGAAGCCTTTGAAAAAATTTTACCAGATTGAATAAAATAAAAGAGGTACTGAATATGACAATCGAAGAACGCGCAGCAAAAGCTGCAGATTTAAAAGCTGCCGGAGCATGCAACTGTTCCCAGGCAGTGGTAAAAGTATTTGAAGATAAGCTTTCATTGGACGATGAGACACTGATGAAATTAACCGCAGGCTATGCAGCTGGAATGGGATGTCTGGAAGCAACCTGCGGGGCACTCATTGGAGCTGTGATGACCGCCGGAGTCCTGACAGACGGAGCCGGAACGCCTCGTTATTCCAAAGAAATCCTTGCAAAGTTTCAGCAAAAATGCGGAGCAACGATCTGTAGGGAGTTGAAGGGCGTCGGCACAGGAAAGGTACTCTGTGAATGTCCGGAATGCGTAAGAAATGCGGTGCTTGCACTAGGAGAAGTAATGGGGATTGAATAAAAGGATAGGGATTTCTCCGCCAAATTCAAATCAGAATTAGTGATTGAACTGCTCAAAGGAGAAAAAGACTTAAATACAATCGCAACCGAAAACAATATTCAGCCGAATCTTCTCCGCAACTGGAAGAAGGAGTTCCTCGATAAAGCATCCGTGGTTTTTGATGACACACGAGAGGATAATCTGAAAGAAAAACTCGCTTTAGAGCGCAAGGAAAAAGCTGAATATGCGAAAAAAGTTGGCCAGTTCACCATGCAGGTGGATTGGTTGAAAAAAATCTGAAGAAACACTTGGACCTGACTACAAGAGTAAATTTAGTCCAAAACCTTTTGAAGACTAAAGAACTTCCAGTTAAAACAGGAGCTGCGCTTCTTGATATCAATCGTACCAGTGTGTATTACAATGGCACACCCATATCTCAGGAGGAGTTAGATTGCAAATCGATCATAGATCGATTACACACGGATAACCCGGCCTGGGGAGCACGACAACTGTCTGCTCAACTGAAGAAGCGAGGGTATCAGGTTGGCCGCCGGAAAACGCGCCGTTATATGAATGAAATGGGGATTGATCCAATTTATCCAAAAATGAACCTTTCTAAACGTATACAACAGGCTAAAGTCTGCCCGTATCTGCTACGTAACGCCGTTATCGACCGTCCAAATCAGGCATGGTCAATCGACAACATTACATACATCCCCATTAAGCGTGGATTCATGTATCTGACCGCTGTGATTGACTGGTACAGCCGCTGTATCGTTGGCTGGGAAGTCGATGATACTCTGGATACCAGAATGGTCATAACTGCGTTAAAAAAGGCGTTTATGGTGGCAAAACCTATTATCCTGAATTCGGATCAGGGCTGTCAGTTTGAAATAGTATAGAAAAAATAATATGAGCAGCGGTGAAAAATTACCGCTGTGTTTTTATAAGTAAAAGCAGGAATAAAATAGAAATAAAAATAAAAAATGGTGACAAACTGAACGAGAAATGCTAAAATTAGATATAAATATTTGAAGATAACATTAGTTGTTAAAAACATCTTTTGTTGAGATTGGTAAAAAATGAGAAAGAATTGTAAACATATATTTTTATGGTATTGCATATCATATAGCCAATACAATTTATTAACAACACAAAAATGCAATTTATCAATGGAATTTGTTGAAAAACATACAAATGTAATTGATAAATTGCAAAATAGGTGTTACTATAATTTTAAATATGCGTAATTGCAAAAAGGAGGAAAAGAAAAAGATATGCTACTTGAATTTTCTTGTGCAAACCATAAATCTATTCGGGAAGAGATAGTGTTTTCGGCTTTAGCTGGTAGTGATACAACTTATGAAGAGAAGACACAGCAATTTGAAGGACACAGAATTCTTAAATCAGCAGTAATTTATGGAGCGAATGGCTCTGGGAAGAGTAACTTTATTGATGCGGTTAACTTGGTTAAAATGTTAGTTATAAATAGTATTAATTATCAGCCTGGCCAGGGAATGCCACAGTTACCTCATAAATTAGAGGGGTTTGAAAAGGAAAGTGTGTATCGAATTCAGTTTGTGACTAAAAATACGAGATATGTATTTGGATTTTCTTTAAAGAATATGTTGGTTACAGAAGAATATTTATATTTTTTTCCAAATGGACGACAAGCAAAAATATTTGAAAGAGATGATAAGGATTTCACGACAGGTAGCAAGTTTAGAGGCAAGTTATCTACCTGTAAAGATGTACTGAAGCCTAATAGATTATTGCTTTCGTGTGCAGCTAATTTCAGTTCTGTAAAGGAAATAGAAGATGCATATAAATTTTTCAGTGATGAACTGGTTATATATAGTTCGAATAATCAGGATAATTGGATGCAGTATTCATTATATCAGATAAACACGAATGAAGAGGTGAAACAGTCTGTTATAAGGTTTATGCAGAATTTGGGAATTGGTCTGAGAGATATAGAAGTGACGATTGATCAAAAAAAAGTAGAAGCGGACGAGCTGCCTCCATTTTTAGATTCAAAATTTAAGAATATAATTTTGCAAGGAAATGTTGATTCAATTACTGCTAAGGTAATATATGATGGATTTGAAATTGATTTGATGCAAGAAGAGTCTACTGGTGTTAAAAAACTATTTAGTTTATTATGTCCATTGTTAGATATTATAATGAATGGGAAAGTACTTTTGTGCGACGAATTAGAAGCTGGCTTACATGAGTCATTAGTTTTTGAATTGGTTCGGTTGTTTATGGAATGGGAGAGTGATAATTTTCCACAGATATTCTTTACAACACATGAAACTGGGCTTTTGAATCTGGATTTATTCCGAAGAGATCAGATTTGGTTTACGGAAATGCGACTGGAAGATCGTTCTACGGAACTATATTCTTTGGCTGAGATTAAAAATATTAGAAAAGATGAAAATTTTGGTAAAGGATATATCTCTGGAAAATATGGTGGAATTCCTATGCTGAATGTTGATTTTGCAAATATTGTTTCAAAAATGTAGAGAGGTAGATATGGCAGGGCGGAATTTAGGTTTAAATGAACGTGTTGAAGATAGTCGAGAACCACGAAGTATTATACCACCTATTCAGTTTGAATTGGTAGATATAAAAAATCATTTTGATCAAAGTCTGGAGAAAATTCAAAATCAGTATGAGGTCGCGGCTTCATTGAAGCAAAATGGAAAAGAAGAGGATTCTAAGAATATATGGAGATCTCAGATTGTATTTTTAGAAGGCATTCTAGATTTTTATCTCCATGAAATAAGTAAATATTGTTTATATAGAATGTTCAAAGGAGAATGGGAAAAGAGTAAAAAATATCCTAAGTTGCAGATGCCTATAGTATGGGTAGAACGGGGAATAGAGTCAACAGAATCGAAGGAATGGTTTTTTGCATATTTAAATGAGCGATTTTCTCGTGATGTGTTTTTGTCATTAGAAAGTATGCGCGATCAATTAAATTTGATTGGTGTTGGATATGGAAATGTGATGCATGAAGCTTTTAAGAAAAATACAATTAATGAATCTCAAAGATATGGAGATGAAGTAATCAAAAAATTATTTTATAGAAGAAATGCAATTGCTCATCAATTGGATCGAAATCATGCGTCTGCTGAACAAGCTGATATTTCTAGGGAGTATGTCGAGAATAGGGTATCAGAGGTAGTAGCCATAGTTGAGGCTATACATAAAATAGTTATGGAAAAAGAGTGAGTTGCCCTGGTCAGAATCAATACTAGATATATGCAAGATACAATAGGTGTAGGAGAAAGAAATATGGAGAGATTAACGTACTTAATATCGAATAAAGTGGAATATGCAGATTTGCCATATAAAGCAAGTGCGAAAAGAGGAATAAATGATATATTACCAAAAGAATATAGAAACTATATACTAGAAACTGAAAAATATGGATTCAATGGTAAAGCTGTTTGCGAGGGCTTAGAGAGAGCTAGGAGTTTATATCGTTCCTCTAAAGATGATGCATATTATGTATTTAATCAAGTGATGGATATAATAAAAGAAGATGTTATGGAAGTGAGCCAATATTGTAATAAGTTCATTGGGGATACTTATTATCGGGGGAGAGTTTGTGATAACAGTGTATTGAGTGAAAGAAAAGAAATGTTTCATATACCTTTTTCAAACGGAACAGGCTCAACGTTTTGTCGTTATAGTATGGAAGGAGAGAGTTTCCTTTATTTAGGAGGAACAACCTATACTTGTTATATGGAATTAGGGCAACCTGAAGATATTAGTAATTTATATTTTTCAAGATATGAAATTCCGAAAGATTTGAACATTTTGAGTGTAGGTATATTGCCATACGAGATGTTGGAATTTATATACATAGAGGAAAATCAAAATGAATGTTTTGAGTCAGAAACTTTATTACGACATTATATTAATATGTTGCCATTAATAATGGCCTGTTCAGTGAAAAAATCGGATAAAAAAAACGAAGAAAATAAATTAAAACAAAATTTAAAGGGAGAGTGTCCAGAAGAATATTATATACCACAATTGTTAACTAGATGGGTAGTTGAAAACTTAGCAATTTATGATGGTATAGAATATTTTTCAACTCAAGTACCAACACATTCGAAACGTAATTATAAGTTATATCGAAATTTGGTTTTAATTGCTAAAAGAGTGGAAACAGAAGAATATAGTTTGAAATTATCATCAAAATTAAAATTGACTAAACCAGTGCGAGTGAAAGAAGATATAGATCTTTTTTCAGAATATGGAGAGAAAGATATCCCTTTTTTTAATCAAAGAGCCTTTCCATCTGGATATAATAAAAAAGAAATTGTAAATTATGTGAGAAACAAAGGTATTTATCCGTTTTATAAAGCGGAAGGAAGGATACAACATAATAAAAATAGTAATGCGGAACTACATTACAGTAGTTCTGGATTTAATCTTATTGAATTTGATCTAAGTAAAGAAAAACTAGGTTGTATAGTAAGTGGTAGATAGTCCGTATCTGGATTTTACCTCCAACCAGTGCCATAATAGTCCTATGATTATTAAACGTCTTAAAAGTTCAGTACTCAACTTTTAGGACTGGTTAGGAGGCATTTCCTATGAGTTCTATTACTACAGCAGTTGCTGCTGACTATCGTTTGCAGCAATGGGCCCAGTTGGTCAAAGAATGCCAGAATCGTCCTTCCGATATGACGGTAGAACAATGGTGCGATACCAAGGGCATCTCCAAATCGAATTACTATTATCGTTTATGACGTATCCGCAAAGCCTGTCTGGAGCATATCCCGGAAGGTTCTCTTCCATGCCAGCAGGTTGTTGAGATTTCTGAAAACATTATGCATCTGCCAGAAAGTACTCCCGATATCTCAATCGAGATAAATGGATGTATCGTCCGGGTTCATGGAGATATTTCGGAAGCTTTACAGGAAAAGACAGTCCGGGTACTCTCACATGTTAAATGATGCGACCTGTTTTAAAAAGATATTTATTGTAACAGGATATACAGACCTCCGTTCAGGGATTGACCGTCTGGCATATACTGTGCGCTCTTATCTTGGAGAAGATGCCATCGAACCAGATACCCTCTATCTTTTCTGTGGACGGAGAACAGACCGTATCAAAGGTCTGGTATGGGAAAATGACGGTTATCTTCTGCTTTATAAAAGATTAGAAGCAGGGAAGTTTCAATGGCCAAGAACAGAATCAGAAGTACGTTCCATTACATCCCAACAGTTCCGATGGCTTATAGAAGGTCTTACTACACTCCCTAAAAAGCAGGTGAAACGATTGAAAAAGGCACCAGATTATACGGTATAGTTTTGTGCATAATGTAGAAATTTTAAAAGTTTTTTATGGACGAAAAAACAGGTGGGCTTTCACATTTTTTTCTTATATATAAGCCGCCTGTTCTTCTTTTTTTACAAGATAACGCAGATTTCTTTTTAGGAGAAAGGCATCGGTTTCCTTTGCCAGCAGGCACGGAAATAAGCGGAAAAAAGCATTGTGATACTGACGAAAAGGATAACCGGGGCGATTCGCTTGCTGTCCTGTTTTCTGATATAATAGAGATAATCTTTAGAAAAGGAAGGTCTCTGTTATGCAGATGAGACGTCAGTCCTTGTGAGAAAAGACGGAAGAAATACCACAGCACATGGAAGATACAGACTGGAGCTTCTGTGAAAATCTGTTACCGTGGTCAACAAGTCTTCCTGAAAAGTGCAGAAAGCCAGAGAAAAAATAAGACCGCCAAAAGGCGGTCAAAATTTAGTCAAGGTACTCGCTATCTACCACTTACTATATTTACCTAATAAGATATAATCTTAATTGGAAAGAAAAGAGGTTGCTTATATGTTGGAGAAGAAAAAATCAATTGGCTATTTTATCGCCGTAGATGGACCTAATGGTGTTGGAAAGTCAACTTTAATAGCAGCTATAAAAAATAAACTAGAAATATTAGGATATGATGTTTATGTGACAAGAGAGCCAACAGATACCAAATTGGGTAATTTTTTAAGAGAGTTTGCAGAGCAACACTCAGGAGTAAGTTTAGCATGTATGGTTGCAGCAGATAGATATGAGCATATAATAAATGAGATTATGCCTGCATTAGGAGAAGGGAAAATAGTTATTTCTGATAGATATATACTTTCATCATTAATACTACAAGAAATGGATGGTGTTGGTACAGAGTTTATATTGAATACAAATTCTGAAATAATAAAACCAGACTTGCAATTGGCAGTGATTGCTGATGAGAAAATTTTGCAGGAAAGACTGTCAGAACGGGATGTATTAACTAGATTTGAAAAGGAAAATCAGTCAAAAAGAGAACTTGATTTTATGGAGAAAGGGGTTAGAGAATTAAGAAAGCATAATATTGATATTATGAATATCTACAATAATGATAATTTAGATGAAAATGTCGAAAAAGTGATTTCTTATATAGCTGATAGATGGAGGAAGGTATGAAAAAATTTATTTTATTTAATTCTCCTATATTTTGGGATGCTACGAAAGAAAAAGAACAATATTTGTCACCGTTGGGATTGGGATACATAGCAACATATTTAGAAAAAGCAGGAATAGATGTTACTATTGTTGATTGTGTAAAAGAAAGAAAGTCTGTAAATGATATAGTGGATTTTATTAATAAAACGCATACGGATTATATTGGAATAAATATTTTTACACAAAATTATGAAATGGTGAAGTATATCATTGAGAGCATTACGATAACTTGTGATTGTTTTATTGGAGGACAGGTTGTTAAGAGCATTTATTTAGATATACTTCGGTGGAATACTCAAAATAGATTGAATATAATTATTGGGGAGGGAGAATTTATAATACCGGCGCTTGTTTCAGGAAGATGTAAACAAATTCCAGAACAAGAAAACGATCAAAAAGTTGTATACAGAGTTAATAAGAATTCAGAATATTTTCCAAAAGATATCTCAAATATTTTTTTAAATAGGAAGTATTTAGGAAATGAAATAATATATAATCATTATGGTGAAAAAGAAATAGCGATTATTACATCGAGAGGTTGTGCATTTGACTGTGCATTTTGTGGAGGGGCTAAGAGTTTAAATAAAGATATCACAACTAGAATTAGGACAGAAGAAAGTGTTATAACGGAAATTAGAGAGATACTATCTGCATATCCCGATATTCAAAGTATTCGAGTTTTAGATGATTTATTTCTAAGAAATGGTAAAAGTATAGATATGACAAATAATATTTTTTTAAAATTTCCACATTTAAGTTGGAGAGGAATGGTTCATGTATTATCTTTAGCTAAAGATGTTGAGAAGGTAAAGAAACTCCGTAGAGGAAGATGTAGGGAATTATTTATCGGAATAGAATCTGGGTCAGAAAGCGTAAGAAGAAAAATAAATAAGCTTGGAACTATAGATGATATTATTACTGTTTCAAAGGCAATCCTAGAGAGCGGGATTGATTTAAAGGGATATTTTATTTATGGATTTCCAGGAGAAACAAAAGAAGATTTTCAAAAAACATATGAACTGGCTTCTAAAATAAAGGAAATATCGACTAATACTACTGGGACATTTAGAACTAGTGTATTTCAGTTTAGGCCATATCATGGAACACAGTTATATAATGAAATAGTAAAAAGTACAGGAATTATTCATGAGTGTGAATTTAATCAGTCAATCAGTAAATTTGAGGGAAGGTCACAGTTTAATTTTGATTTTGGAAATTACAGTAAGGAAAAAGATGAAATTTTAAATCAATATATAATAAAAACACAGGAGCTTACAAAAGAAGAAAAATGATTGAGCAAATACGTAGATGTCAAAAGTGTGGTTTATGTTTTAATCAAAAACCATTATTAGATGTAGAAAAGGAATGTCAGGTTTTTTGGGTGGGGCTTTCAGCCAAAAAAAAGAAGTCGAATAAAGAAATCCCATTATCCCCGGAAACTAATACAGGAATGGTGATTCAAAGGATTGAGGAAGTATGTGGGGAGGTTACTACATATAAAACAAATTTAGTAAAGTGTCTCCCTTTAACAGAAGAACAAAAGTTGCGTTATCCGAATAAAAAAGAAATTGACAGTTGTTATGAGCATTTGGCTGAAGAGATACAGGAACTGTCTCCTAAAATAGTATTTTTATTAGGGGGAAAAGTTTCTTCAGCAGTTGAAAAACACTTAAAAATTAATTTTGAAAAATGGGATGAGTTTAAATATCACTATAAAAAAATTAATGGAGTTTATTATGTTCCTATTCATCATCCATCTTATATTTATGTTTATAGAAGAAAACGAATTGATGAATATATTAATGAAGTTGAGAGGATAATAAAGCGATTATTGTAAGGGGATTAAATAGCTTATTTGCAGGAATGCGAAGTATAACAAAATGCAATACCAGGTAATTTGGATATAGAATAATAAAAAGTATAAAGCAGGGGATATTTCATGGCATATGACGGCGGAATATCCTCTGTTTTAAATAACAAATTAACATATAAATTTAAAGTGGGAAAATATCTAGATACATATACTCCAAGTTTATTTGTAAAAAATTTTATTTTGCCGAAAGAGCGCGAAGAGGGGATAGCGGTAGAAAATTAATTGAATCTTATGGAGTCGCGAATATTATTTTATACAATCACGGAGGAACAACCTTGGATAAATAGTGTGGGAATAGCAGGAAATCCTTTGTTTTAGGTGTAAGACAATTGGATACACATGGAAATAGGAGTTGTAAAATGGCAGGAAGACCAAAAAAGAAACCAGAATATAATCCAGAACTTCAATTT